>Ga0182027_10008763_pt1 | contig 14663 bp, 16 predicted proteins | sample 712E1DmetaG_FD_121300 | JGI IMG/M metagenome (GOLD analysis project Ga0182027, IMG submission 121300) | Permafrost microbial communities from Stordalen Mire, Sweden - 712E1D metaG (Illumina Assembly) | ecosystem: Environmental > Terrestrial > Soil > Wetlands > Permafrost | place: Sweden... | reverse complement strand
TCGAAACCCAGACCACCCAAGCATTGATCCGCTGTGCGGCTCTCAACCAAATGACTCACCTCGGCATGCCCCAAAGCGATCCAGTCGCCTGACCGCTTCTGTCGGATACCCGGATTCCACCCCTTCCCCGATTTATGCACCAATGCCGGATCGATCTACAAATTGAATTGCATCACTATGATCCCAAAGTGAAATATGAAAAAGGGAATAGCCCTGATCCCGAATTTGCAGGACTCGATTCACAGCCTCAGGCCATAAAAATAAATGAAAATATGGTTTATACGCCGGGGCGGCTGGAAACATTACTTTATCTGACGAGGCATCTTACAAAGCACCTTTTTATCAGCAATCCAAATAAACCAGTGCAGCTCAAGTGGATGGCGGATATCGTCAGCCTCGTTGAGCGGCATGCCAACGAGCTGGATTGGAGAACCCTGCAGCAGCATTATCCGGATGTGATCAACCGGCTTGAAGTCTTCTACAGTCTCACGCCCTTACCGGAGCGCTACGCAAAAATCATTCCCGTTCAGCAGGTTCCAATCCCAGGCGGTGTCAATCATTATCCGCCAGGCTGGCCGCACCAAAGCATCCGGCAATGGAAACACGTTGGATACCTGAGATTTATTCTTCTCGCCTTTGCCCCACCTTCTGATTGGTGGATTCGTATGTACTACGGAGTCAGTGAGCGCCCCTTATTCTTGTACAAGCATTTCATTTATAGGATACAAATCCTAATGGCAATGTTCTGGGTGGCTGTCCATAAGATGGAACTTTAGAATCGCAACAAAAAACATCCAACTGCGGTATTCCAGTGGCAGAACCGCATTTAACCGTGGTTGAATTTTTTGCCACACTTGTACGTACACCAAGTGCAGGCGGATTGCCACAGATTTTCACGGATTCTGAGTTCCAATCTGTGGTAATCCGTGAAATCCGTGGCCGGTTTTTAAGAAGAATGGAGAACACCACGGTTGATTGTAGCGCTACCCAAAAGCCTGGAGATTTGCTTTACACCAACAACCTCAATGGCTCTTCCAGATACCTTGCCAGCGCCTGCATGAACTGTGCCGCCTCCGCCCCATCACTGACGCGATGATCCACCGAGATGGTCGCCTTCATGCGCCAGCCGATCCTGATCTCACCATTTTCAACCACTGGCACTTCGCGTGCCGAACCGACCGCAAGGATGGCGGCTTCAGGAGGGTTGATGATGGCGACGAAGTTTTCGACATCATACATTCCAAGGTTGCTGATCGAAAACGTCGAGCCTTCGATATCCTCCGGTTTGACTTTGCCTTCGCGCGCCCCCGCCGCCATGCGCTTGACTTCAGTAGAGATGACGCGCAAGGGCAGGTAATCGGTATTCTTGCTTACCACGGTCAATAAACCATTTTCAACAGAAACCGCCACGCCGACATTGATCGCTCCATGTCGGATCACCTTATCACCTGCAAACGAAGCATTCAGATTCGGAAATTCCCGAAGCGCCAGCGCCACAGCCTTGACAATAAAATCGTTGACCGACAATTTCTCATTGTCTGGCAGATAGTCATTGAGCTGTTTACGCAAAGCCATCACCGCCTCCATTTTGTACTCGTGCGAAACATAAAAATGCGGCACCGTGTTTTTTGATTCCGTCATGCGGCGCGCAATGGCCTGGCGCAGTTTAGTCTGGGTGGTCACTTCGTCTGCCAGTCCAGTAATCGGAGTAGCGATAGACGTAGAACCGAAAACCGCAGCGTGTGGACTTGTCGGACTTGTAAGACCTGTAAGACCTATCCCACCTCCCGCTAATGCCTGCTCGATATCACGACGAACGACCCGTCCGCCGGGGCCTGTACCTTGAAGGCGGGATAAATCAACTTTTGAGTCACGCGCCATCTTCTTCGCCAATGGCGAAGCTTTAACGGGACCCATTTCAAGGGAAAGAGAAGAGGGGAGAGGGAAAGCCGGTTGAGGCGAGGCATGCAGCGGAGGAGTCGTTCCCTTTTCCCCTTCTCCCTTATCCCCTTTTGGCAACTCAATCTTTTCATCGGCACCACCCACGATTGCAATCGGCGCGCCGATAGGCACACTCGCGCCCTGATCCACCAATAATTTGCGTACCACTCCGCTGGCCGATGATTCCACTTCCACAGTGGCTTTATCGGTTTCGATCTCGGCCAGCACATCGCCCTTGTTGATCTTTTCACCCTCGTTCCTTACCCAGCGAATGAGCGTGCCTTCCTGCATGTCAAAGCCCAGCTTGGGCATCGTGATGGTTTCAGCCATTACAGCACCTCCTTCACCGCCGCAATAACATCTTCAGGCTGCGGAAGCGCCGCCTGTTCGAGCGTGCGATTATAGGGAAGCGGCACTTCATCCTGTGCGACGCGCTTGATCGGCGCATCAATATAATCGAAACATTCTTCATAAATGCGGGTGGCAATTTCACTGCCAATTCCAAATGATTTCCAGCCTTCTTCGACCACTACCGCACGATTGGTCTTGGAGAAGGATTGAAACACCGGTTCCATATCGAGCGGACGAAGCGTGCGGAGGTCGACAATCTCGGCTTCGATCCCCTCTTTGGCAAGTTCATCCGCGGCCTTCATGGAGATCTCCAGGCCTTTGGAATAGGTGATGATGGTGACATCCTTGCCCGCCCGTTGGATCTTCGATTTGCCAATCGGGATGGTGAAATCCCCATCCTGGACTTCGCCGCGTACTTGGTACATCGTTGCATGTTCAATGAACAGGATGGGGTCATCCGAGCGGATGGCAGATTTAAGCAAACCTTTGGCATCTTCCGGGGTTCCCGGCGCGACCACTTTGAGTCCGGGAAAGTGTGCGAAGATCACATCCGGGGTTTGCGAATGCGTCGCGCCGAGTTGGCGCCCGCCGCCGCCGACCGTCCGGATCACCAGCGGAAGCTTAAACTGCCCGGCAAACATATAATGCAATTTTGCAGCTTCGTTGACAATATGATCCATGGCCGCGAACGCAAAGTTGATCGTCATTAACTCAGCCACGGGGCGCTGTCCAACCATGGCCGCGCCGATGGCCGCGCCGATAATCCCGGCCTCGGCAATGGGGGTATCGCGCACGCGCTCGCCGCCGAAATGGTCATAAAAACCTTTGGTCACGGCATACGAGCCGCCCCACACTCCAACTTCCTCGCCCATGATGAAAACAGCGGGATCGCGTTCCATTTCTTCCCAGAGAGCTTGCGAGATTGCCTCGCGCATTGTTATTCTAGACATAAGTTCCTCGTTGTTCGCACTCAAATTTCCATTATCAAGTATCGGTTTTCCAATATCGATTTTCCAATATCGAATATCGAATTTCTAATATCGAATATCCAATATCGGCTCTCTTCGCTATTCTGCATAAACATCCGCATATAAATCTTCCATCGTCGGTTCGGGAGAAGCTTCGGCAAATTCAACTGCCTTTTGCACTTCGTCCATGACCTGCGCGTCCACCTCGTCCAGCGACTTGGCGCTGGCGATCTTATTCTCGGTCAAGTATTTGCGATACAAGCCGATCGGGTCGCTCTCTTCCCACTTCTTGACTTCCTCCGGCTTGCGATACCGCTCGGGGTCGCCCATCGAGTGGCCGCGGAAGCGATAGGTTGTCACTTCCAACAGGAACGGCCCTTTTCCCGAACGCACATATTCCAGGGCTTTCTGCGCGGCTTCATAAACTTTCATCACATCCATGCCGTCGACTCTATCGTTCGGCATATCATAGCCGCGCGCCTTCATCGCAATGGAAGAAACTGCAGAGGCACGCTCCACTGCGGTACCCATGCCGTACAGATTATTTTCACAGACCCACAAAACCGGCAAACTCCAAACTTTGCTCATGTTCAAGGCTTCGTGGAAAAAACCGATGTTTGTCGCGCCGTCACCGAACATGCAAATCGTCACATTATTGCGATTGCCGTATTTATCGCCCAGCGCCATGCCGGTCGCAATCGGCAAGTGCGCTCCGACAATGGCATGTCCGCCCCAGAAATTCTTCCCGGTATCCGCCATGTGCATCGAGCCGCCTTTGCCATGTGATGTACCGGTGACCTTGCCAAGCAGCTCAGCCATTACTTGATTGGCGGGAATACCGCAATTGAGGGCCACGCCATGGTCACGGTAGGCAGTGATCACCCGGTCATTCGGCTGGCGGGCCGCGATCAGTCCGGTTGAGACTGCTTCCTGCCCAATATATAAGTGCATAAATCCGCCGATCTTGCCCTGCTGATATAACTCCGCGCCGCGCTCTTCCACACGCCGGATCAGTACCATCTGATGATATAGTTCAAGTTGTTCCTTTTTATCCATGAAATCTCCATTCATCCAAGCCAATAACACCCATTCGCGTTCCGCTTGTAGTGTTCCAAACAAGCAATTATATCAAAAATCAGTACGTTTTTGTCCGATTTGAAGATTTTGATTTGAAGTAAAATAATCCCATGCAATGGATCACAGGCGGACGCGAAGGTGAAATAAAACGACTCATTGCTCAGTTGAGCGATCCAACAAAACGCGAGCGCGCCGCTCAGGATTTGATTCACATGGGCGCAGAAGCGGTGCCCGGGTTGAGCGATTCACTCGCCACGCGCGATCCAGCCTTGCGCGATCTGATATCGCAAATCCTCGTACGCATCGGACCTTCCGCTGCGCCGTCCGTACGCAAGGCTTTGATCACAGCTCATCCGGAAGTCCGCGCACGCGCTGCCCAAATTCTCGGCGTACTCAAGGATAAAAGCTCCATTCCAGCATTATTAGACGCGCTGCGAGGCGAATTTTATACCGTGCGCGTCCAGGCCGCGCTGGCGCTTGGGCAAATCCGTGACCCACAAGCCATTTCAGCTTTAACGCAGGCTCTAAAAGACAGGGAGCCGGAAGTCCGCGCCGCGGCCTGTATTGCCCTGGGCAAATTCGCAGACCCGCGCACATTTGAGGCGATCAGCAATATCCTGCTCACCGACCTGCAAATTGATGCGCGTCAGGCCGCTGCACAAGCCCTGGGCGGGACAAAACGCACGGAGGCGATCCCATATTTGATGGAGGCTTTGCGCGATTCTTATTGGTGGTATGAACGCGACCAGGCTGTGAATCATTTATTGGATGCCATTGCAAAAATGGGGAACGCGGTGGTTCCAAGCCTGATCGAAGCGCTGAGCGATAATGAAGGTACCGTTAAAAAATATGCTGCTTTACTGTTGGCGCGCCTTCCCGATCAACGCGCCCTCGAACCCCTCAGCATTTCGCTTTACGATACGCATTTCGATGTGTGCCGCGCCTCGGCGGAGGCGCTGGCTTCCATCGGCGCGCCCGCCCTGCCCATCCTGCTGGATGCATTGCACCATCCCGAAGCCTGGCTCCGCCAGCAAGCGGTCATCGGCCTTGCAAAATCGCGCAGCGCTCAAGTCGTTCCGGAATTACTCATTTCACTCAATGATGAAAACCGCGAGGTGCGCAAACAGGTCATTCAATCGTTGGGAGAACTGCGCGACCCGCGCGCTTTGCCTGTTCTTCAGGAACTCGCGGCATCTCGCACAGACAAGGAGATGGCCGCGCTTGCCAGGCAGGCGCTCGAACACATGCGGTAAGCGTTTGCATTGCCGCAGCCATGCGATGCCTTTAGTGTTTCCTTTTGCAGCTAAATTTTAGAAATGGAGAGACTTTTATGAATACCTTAATTATCGTTCTTCGTTGGATACATATTCTCAGCAGCGTCTCCATCGCTCATAATTTACGAAAACTGGCGATCCAAAGCGTGCCGGAATCAACACGTCTGATCCCCTTTGAGTTTGAAGTAGAAATCTAGCAATAAAGACGCCTCTCAAAATGGCGTCTTTTGCTTTAGGAACGTTATAATACCAAACGGTTTGCGTTACCTGCACAAGGCGGGGACAGTGAAGGTGCCCAACTGGAAAAAGGCTAAGTCGCAGAAAGCTACTTGAGATTGCCGAATAATCCTCAGCGTCCGGTGCACACCTTGTTGGAAGCTATTTGACGAAAATATACTTATCTAGCGCGCCTTGACCTGCGACCCGAATAACCATGAACAAAATCTTTTTCTTTTTCAGAAATTTCCAATAATCGTTTGTTTTTGTTTAGAAACTCCCAAGCCCACGGCTGAATATTGTAAGCAAAGCCTTCTAACAAATCGCCCATTCTGGATGCTTGATAAATTATTCCTACATGTACTAGGCCGTTAACAACACCATTCATCATGTCTAGGTTTTGCGTTTTTGTTTGATTGAAAATATAGCCTTGAAGTAATGCCTTTTCATCAGGGGTTAAATTTCTGAGATGGTTTATCGCTTCGTTGGAGGATTTTTTTGCATCGAGTTTTCTCTTTACCCAAGTCCAGACACTAATAAAGAAGTGAGACAAAAGAAGGGCAGATGATACCAGAAAAACCAATCCAATCCATGACCTATATGAAGTGACAAAACTATCTAGTCCGAGGCTGGCAATATATGTTGTTGGACTAAAAAGAAGAAATCCAGAAGCGAAGAACACTGGAACAAGGTATCTCGGAGATAATTTGATCGCGTCAAGTAACTTGCTCAAATCCATAACTTAATCTCTACCTTCATTTGATGAGTTAGCGCCCAACTAGTGTATATATGGTCTGTATAATTACTTTGTGCAAACCGTATAAATGTCTAAAAGCGGTTCGGATGCTATATGGTGTTGAGTTAAAATAGAATGAGAAAATTATAACATAGCCACAATCGAAGGAAACAACTTCTATGCAAGAATCACAACTTTTTGGCGCTCTCGTACTCACATCACGATGGACGATCTGGGGAGACGTTTCAAAGCGTTTTCAGCGTGTGATGGCAAATACCAATTTTGAAACCCGTGAAAAGCTGGCACATCTTTTGGTTAACAAAGTCACTCTTTACCGGAATAAAGCCCTTGTCGAAGGCTCTATTCCGGTGTTACAGAGTGACGCTTTGAGTCTGGCGTCCCAATGACCGCCAGTTTTTTTATCTCCACCCCGCTTTCCTTCCTTTTCCCCTCTCCCCTTTCCCCTTTTTATTCCATCCAAACCGTTCGGTCTTCAAAGCCGGGACGCGGCGCGGCTTCGGGCACAGCATCGGGATAACCGATATAAAGAAACGCGATCACATGTTGATCTTCATCGAAGCCCAGGAATCTTTTAACATCGCGATCGCGCACGGCGTCGCCTGTACGCCACTGAGCCGCAAGCCCCAGCGCCTGCGCGGCCAACAAAATGTTTTCGCAGGCTGCCGCAACCGCGCAGATATTCTCGATCTCAAGGACTTTGGAATCGCTGGGTTTATCCACACCGACGGCGATCAGCGCCGGCGAACGCAAGGGCTTGGTGCGTTCCTTAGCGAGGGCTTCTTCACTCAATTGAGGAAACCTGGCTTTCATGGATTGAGCCATGATCTCGCCCAATTGGCTGCGTCCGCTGCCGGTCAGGACCACGAAGCGCCATGGCCGCACTTTATAATGATTCGGAGCTTGAACCGCTGCATTCAATAATTTTTCGATCACGCCGCGCGGCACAATCTCCGCTTTGACTTTACCGATGGAATGGCGGGTTTGAATTACCTGCAATGTATCCATATTGTTTGCCTCCTCAAAACGAACAAATCAGCGTTGGAAAAACTTACATCTGATGATACCTACCGCCCCGAAGGTTTGGGCAAAAAACCGGCTTGAATTACGGCAACCTTCGGGACGTTTTGCGCAAGGTGAGTTACAGTTTATTTTAGCGATATTTTCCGGTGCGAGCCAGATCGGTCAAATGCTCAAGGAGCGGGCGCAATGAATCGGTGACCAAAGACTCGCTTACCGTCACAGTATGCGTTTGCTGGGAAGAAGAAACGGTAACTTGATACTCAAAGCGATCGGGCATGGGCGCGGCCGGCTTGATCTGTTCAGGCAAATCGAAGAAGTTCGCTTCATTGATCCGCCTTTCCAGAAGCGCCGACTCATCCGGCGGAAGTTTTTCCAAATCAATCCTGGCCGATAAGCGAATGCCTGCAAACCCGCCGCTTCGCACGAATTCGATATGCATGAGCAGTTCCTCCAATCAACGTTGGGTGTTTCCACCGGGTAACGATTGAAGCAGGGAAATCAACGCCGGCAAGCATCCGCCGGATTGCGGTTGCGGCTGAGTCTGAGGCCCTGCACCCACAATAATTCCAACTCCCGACCACGCGTTCTGAACCGCCTGCTGCTCGGCGCTGTTCTGGCCAAAGAGTTCGCCTGCGGCCTGGAAGGTTAGGTCCGCCGCGCCCTGGAAATCCGTGTCGCTCTTGAATTTCTCCTTGGCCGCTGCATACCAAATCTTTCCGGCTTTCTCCCAGGCATAGCCTCCCAGGGTTCTAGCCAGCAAATAAAAGGCGTGGTTGGGAATCCCTGAATTAATGTGGACTCCCCCGTTATCCTGAGTGCTATTGACATAGCCCGCCATGGTTGCCGGCTGCGGATCTTTTCCAAGCACCGGATCATCATAGGCCGTGCCGGGCGCCTTCATGGAACGCAGCGCAATCCCTTTCACATTGGATGTAAACAAACCCTGACCGATCAACCAGTCTGCCTGATCCGCCGTCTGGTTGAGTTTGTATTGTTTAACCAGTGAACCGAACACATCGGAAAATGATTCGTTCAACGCGCCGGATTGGCTCTGATAATTCAAATTGGAGGTGTATTGCGTTACGCCGTGGGTCAACTCGTGCCCGATTACATCCACCGCGACGGTAAAGCGGTTGAACAGTTGTCCGTCGCCGTCGCCGTAGACCATCTGCTGGCCGTTCCAAAAGGCGTTATCGTAATCCTGCTGGTAATGAACCGTTGAATCGATCCGCAGCCCGTTCCCATCCACCGAATTGCGTTGATATATATTCCAATAAAAATCATAGGTTGCCCCGGCGCCATCATAAGCCTCATCTGCCGCCGGGTCGCCGGTGGCAGGCCCGCCTTCATCACGCACCAGCTGGCCGGGCAAATTGCTTCCGCTGTTGGCGGTATAAACGCGGCGATGTTTCCCCAGCGCGGTGGGAGCCGCGAGATAGCCAACCGACTCGGACAGGGCCTGGCGATGACCGCGCAGCTGGCCTGAGATCGCGATGGCAGCCATTGCAACTTGCCTTTGAATATCTGAACCGTTGGCAAGCATATTTTGGAACATATGAGGTGGGATAATACACTGCAGGCAATTGATGGGTTGGTTCATTTCGCAACTCCTTTATGATTTGTTCCGGCTCGATCGCCACTTCCCCCCTACTTTACTCTCTTTCGCTCAAAATTACAATCAGTCCGGTACGCGCTCCTTCAAAATTCGATCCCCATCCCATTGGAGCGTCCTGACTTCACCTTCTTCGCCCAGCAATCCCGGCAGCAGGGATTGGACGAGAGCGGCATCACCCGATGTAAAGAACTGGATTCCGCCCTGACTACCGGTCTCGCGTTTCAACCCTTTGGCGTCAAGCAGACGTTTCGCCTGGCGCGCCACAGCCGGGGCCGGGTCAATCACCCGGACTTTTTCCCCCGCGATTTCCTGGATGAGCGGGATCACAAACGGATAATGGGTGCAGGCCAGCACGACCGTATCAATGTTTTTCTCGAGCATGGGATGAAGCGCATCTTCCAATATTCTGCGCGTTAAAGGGCCGTTCAAATCCCCTTTTTCGATCTGCTGCACCAACCCGACGCAGGGGTCCTGTAATAAGTTCACGCCGTTTGCAAAGCGTTCCACTACTGATGCGTAGAGCGCACCTTGAAACGTGGCAGGCGTGGCCAGGACACCGACCACACCGGTTTCGGTATGTTCTGCCGCAGGCTTGACCGCCGGTTCCATGCCAACAAAAGAAACCTCCGGAAAAGTTTGGCGCAGATAAGTTAATGCCGCGGCAGAGGCGGCATTGCAAGCCACAACAATAATTTTCGCGCCTTTGCCCAGCAGGAAGCGCGCGATGCCTTCCGAAAAATCACGCACTTGTCCCAACGGGCGCGGGCCATAAGGGACATGTCCCTGGTCGCCAAAGTAGATGACCGACTCTTCCGGCATCTGCTCACGGATGGCACGCAGGACGGAGAGTCCGCCAACACCGGAATCAAAGATGCCGATCGGTAAATATGAATTGAGCGACATAAGCGGGAGTATAACTCAATTCAATCATAGCTTTGCAGAAAGAGCCTGTAATATAGGCGGTGGGTTTTAAAAATGATGGGAGAAATCTATCACTTTTGAGGCTATTTTTGGTGTCGCCCTTGCGTGACCGGACCAACCGGCTCACCGGCAGGCTGATTGTTGTTCCAGAGAACTAAGTTTACTTTTTATCGGGCACGATATTTATAAGAATCATATTGTTGGGTGTGTTATATTGCATTTCAATTCTGTAGTTGCCGATAACCCAACCCCACGGTTGATTAAATGTATCTTCAATGTGCTTTCTATACCAATCAGCCGTTTCTTGTCCGTAAATTTCACGGATTATCGGAGTCAAATGGTCAATCCATGTTACACGATCTGATTCACTAACACCCCGAAAGAAAATCGTGAATACAATCGAGCCATTAGAGTAAACAGTAGCTCCTAGATTGAGCCATTTATAAACCTTGCAAGGCTTAGATGCACGAATTAACTTCTCATCTCCAACACAAACAAATTTCTTGGTTAAAAGCACCAGTTCTGGTTGAACACCGTTAATTTTAAAATGGTCGTCTATGACATTTATATTTGGCATCTCACACCTCCTTAGTGTGGAAGAACATTTAGATATGAACGAGCCGATTCCAATTTAGTCACGCAAATTTGGCTTCGACGAAAATCACGAGAAGTGTAGCCTCAGAGGTACCTAAAGTCAAGTTATGGGGTAAAAAATGTTATTAGGGCATTCTGTGCCCGGTGCTTCCTGAAGGATAACATTGGTTACATCCTCCTTCAATCGTACCTGCTGCTCAGCTTGGGAAAAGATCAGCTAAACCAACCGCACAAGAGAGACGTAGAGCATCAAAATTTGAATAACATGTCGCCAAGAATACCAGATGGCGGCCACAATGTTCGATTAACATCGTGTTCCAATTCTTGATATTTATATTATAGGACAATCCCATGCAATTATTTCACGGAACCGAGGGTTGGCCCCAGATAAAGCAATTAAAAAGGTGGCTGTAACTACTCAGCCGAAAATATTATGAAATATTGGCTTCTCGGGCTGAGCAGACACAATTTATTTTCATCTCTCTTGATTGAATTTTTTCCGGCTGTCTGTTAATCTTTTTCTATGAAGCGCTTCCGAATTAGTAGTTAGACTTCCGAAATCTCCAAGATTTCGGAAGTCTGTGCGTTTCGTGTTCTAGTTTTTTACTTTTCTGCCGCTTCCACGAACCTTCTAAACAAATTCCGCGTGGATCGTTGATCCGTCAGCCATTCGGGGTGCCACTGCACCGCGAGTCCAAATGGATGATCCGGCAGTTCAATCGCTTCGACCAGTCCATCGGGCGAATGACCTGCAATGCGGAGCGAGGCCGCGATATCCTTCAATCCCTGATGGTGATGACTATTGACCCTGACAATCGGCTCGCCCAACACATCCGCAATATGCGTCCCCTCTTCGATCTTGACCTCATGCACCAGCACCGTCCGCATGTTGCCAGGGTAGGAATGATCGAGCGCATTCGGGAATTGATCGGGAAGATGAGTATATAGGGTTCCGCCCAGCCCCACATTCACAACCTGACAGCCGCGGCAGATACCGAGAAACGGCTTGCCGTCCGAAACGGCAGCCCGGAGCATGTTCAATTCAACGGCATCCCGCTGAGGGTCTACGTCGTCAATGCGTGGATGCGGATCGCCCTCGAAGTAAGCGAGGGAGATATCACCGCCGCCGGAGAAAAGGATTCCATCCAGACGGGCATACAGTGCATCCCAGCCATTCTCCGCAATGGACGAAGGGATCAAAACCGGTACGCCCCCCGCCTGCAGGATGGCTTTGACATAAGCCTCGTTCAGCAGGACGGTCGTCTGGTTATAGGCATTGCTGGAATGGTTGGTGGTAATACCGATAATAGGCTGCATATTAAAACAGAAACCCTAAGGGTCTACAGTATAATCGCCACAGACTTTTCCTTGGAGGCAGAGATGAGCGAGGCTTTATTTCCCCTGAACGAAGAACAGATCATGATCCGGGATACCACGCGAGACTTCGCACAAAAGGAGATTGCGCCCATCGCAGCAAAATTCGATGAGAGCGGCGAGTTCCCCTATGAAACCATCAAGAAAATGGGGGCGCTGGGATTGATGGGCATCGAAGTGCCGGAGGAATATGGCGGCGCAGGGATGGACACTTTATCCTACGTGCTGGCGCTCGAAGAGATCAGCAAAGCGGACGCCGCGCACGGCGTGGTGATGTCGGTAAACAATTCCCTGTATTGCCACGGCATCTTGAAATTCGGCACGGAGGAACAGAAGCAAAAATTCCTAAAGCCAGTCGCGGCAGGACAGGCCATCGGCGCCTACTCGCTGACCGAACCCATGTCCGGCTCGGACTCGGGGACGATGAAAAGCCGGGCTGTGCGCGAGGGCGATTTCTACATCCTGAACGGACGAAAGCTGTGGGTCACTTCCGGACCGGTGGCGGATTTCGTGCTGGTCTTCATGGTGACCAACCCGGAGAAAAAGCAAAAAGGCATCAGCGCATTCCTGGTCGATGCCAGGAACACAGCCGGGTTTGTGCGCGGGAAAAAGGAGCCAAAGCTCGGCATCCGCGCCTCGGCTACCAGCGAGCTGATCTTCGAAAACTGCCGCGTGCCAGCAGCGAACCGGCTGGGAGAAGAAGGGGCCGGATTTAAAATTGCAATGACCGTGTTGGATGTGGGGCGGATCGGGATCGGTTCACAAGCACTGGGAATCGCGGAAGCGGCCTACGAAGCCAGCGTGGCTTATGCGCGCGAGCGCGAGGCCTTCGGCCAGAAGATCGGGGAATTCCAGGGCATCGGCTTCAAAATCGCAGATATGAAAACACGGATCGAAGCCTCACGCCTGCTGATCTACAACGCGGCCATGGCCAAGGAACGCTCCAAGAAAACCGGCGAGCGATTCACGCTGCAATCCTCCATGGCAAAACTGTTCGCATCCGAAACGGCCATGTTCTGCGCCCATGCGGCCCTCCAAATCCACGGCGGAATGGGTTACAGCAAGGAGTTGCCGGTCGAACGTTATTTCCGCGATGCAAAGATCACCGAGATCTATGAAGGCACAAGCGAGATCCAAAGATTAGTGATCGCGCGAAACGAATTGGGCATGAAATAAATCCTGTGCAGATCGTCCATGAAAGGCTAGGGTCTTGTGAGTTGTATCTGGCTTTGGATCAAACACAATGATGGAGAAGCAAGGTAACAAAACATGAAAGCCATTCTTTTTCATCAACACGGCGGGCCGGAAGTGCTGGAATACAGCGACTTTCCAACCCCCAAGCCGAAGGCCGGCGAAGCCCTGGTGCGATTACGAGTGGCGGCTTTGAACCGAGTCGACCTTACCGTCCGCAAAGGCTGGCCGGGATTAAAGCTGGAACTCCCCCACATCAACGGCGCGGACGGCGCGGGTGAAATCGTTCAATTGGGCGAGGGCGTCAGCGATTTTGCAATCGGCGGGCATGTGGTCATCAACGCCAACGTGGGCTGCGGAAAATGCGAGTATTGCCTGGCGGGCATGGACAACATGTGCCGCGACTGGCACCTGTTGGGCGAAACGAGGCGAGGCACCTACGCGGAATATATCAGCCTGCCCACGAAGCAATTGTATAAACTGCCCCCGGACTTCGAACTGCGAATTGCGGCAGGCGCGGCGCTGGTCTTTCAAACCGCGTGGCATTCACTGATCACGCGCGGAAAAATGCAGGCCGGAGAAATGGTCGTGATCGTCGGCGCAGGCGGCGGGGTCAATACGGCCAGCATCCAAGTGGCAAAATTCGGCGGGGCGCGCGTGATCGTGATAGGCTCGGACGCAAAGAAATTAAAGATGGCAGAGGCGCTTGGCGCAGATGCGGTGATCGACCGGTCAAAAGAGGAAGACTGGTCAAAGGCGGTGTATGCCGCGACGGGCAAGCGCGGCGCCGATATTGTGGTTGACAACGTGGGCACAACGTTCCCGCTTAGTTTGCGCGCACTGCGTAAAGGAGGAAGATTATTAACGGTCGGCAACAGCGGCGGGCCTAAATTTGAAATTGACAACCGGTTCATATTTGCGAAGCATTTGTCCATCATCGGCTCGACCATGAGTCCGATCAAGGATTTTGTCACCGTGATGGATCTGGTGGTGGCGGGCAAGCTGAGGCCGGCGCTCGATCAAAGCTTCCCGTTGAAAGAGGCGGCGGCCGCACAGAAGAGACTGGAAAACGGCGAACAATTTGGAAAGATCACGCTGGAGATAGGATAATCCTGTAATGGTTTCGGCGGCCCTGCTTCGACTGCGGCCTTCGACTTCGCTCAGCGCGATGAAAAAGAATTTTTTTATTTAACTTTTGCATGAGAATAATATAGAAATGACACAACTAACATTACAGCGCAATGTCAGACAACTTTCTTCTTCTTCTCCCCTCCCCGCTTGTTGGGGAGGGTCGCGAAGCACGCCGGAGGCGACGGGGGTGGGGGATCATTCCTCGCCCGAACGAAGACAACAACCTTGCGCTG
>Ga0182027_10008762_pt1 | contig 14663 bp, 9 predicted proteins | sample 712E1DmetaG_FD_121300 | JGI IMG/M metagenome (GOLD analysis project Ga0182027, IMG submission 121300) | Permafrost microbial communities from Stordalen Mire, Sweden - 712E1D metaG (Illumina Assembly) | ecosystem: Environmental > Terrestrial > Soil > Wetlands > Permafrost | place: Sweden... | reverse complement strand
GGCCACCGTCCGCGGCTGCGAACCGAAGTACCAGACCATGCCGCCCACGCCGGCGAGCAGCAGAACGAAACTGGCGATGCTCCACACGACGGTCCCGCTTGTCGGCTGGTTTGCGATTAACGGCTCGTGCGGCCAATTCTGCGTGTACGTGACGTCCGACCCCGGCCGGTTCGTCGAAGCGGCCCAGGCCGTCCACCAAAAAAACGCGTTCATCCGCCGCAGCTTGACTGGATCGCTCATCGCGCCGCGCGGGATGGCGTACTCGCCGCGGCCGTTTGAGAACACATCGGCGAAGTGGCGCGCCAGGTTCTCGAAGGCTTCGGCGCGAACGGGATCGAGGGTGATGGCGCGGGTCGCCGGGTCATAGGTATTGGTCCGCATTAGCAGTTGCAGCCGCGCCTGGAGGGCCGCCCGCTGTTCCACGCCGAGCGCCGCGAAATTCGAGGCGCCCGCCGCATGAGCCCAGCGGTCGAGGATGAAGGTGCATTCGCGATGCAGCCAGTCGGCCGACCAGTCGGGCGCCACGTACGATCCGTGGCCCCAGATGGTGCCAACCTCCTGGCCGCCGATCGATTGCCAGACGCCTTGTCCGTCCTGAATGTCGCGGCCGTCGAATAGGGCCGTCCCTCCAGCCACCAGAACCTGCGCCGGAATGGGCGGCGCGCTCGTGAGGATCTTGATCCCCACTCCGCCCAACACGGCGAAAGAAATGGTCGTTACCATGCCGAGAGCGATCCACAGCTTCTTATAGTTCATGCCGGATACCTTTCTTGGGAACCGCGCCGCCAAAGTGCGCCGGCCAGCAGCCCGCCCCTCACTACGCCTGCTCCATGTCGATCGCGCGCGGGAAAAGAACGTTGTTTTCCAGATGGATGTGCTGGTGCAAATCGGCTTCGAAAGCCGCCAGCGCCTGGTACAGCGTCTGGAAGCTGATGCAGGCATCGGGCGGCGCGGCATAGCCATGGCCGATCGCGTGCATGCTGCGCAGCGCGCCGCCGGCGCCGTCGTGTTCGTGCATCATCATCGTAATCGGATTGCGCACGCTGCCGAAGGGAGGTGGGAGCACGGGCTCTTTCGCCACCACGGCCTCTTCCATTCGCAGAATGTACGGGAAGAGAACCATCTCCTCCTTCATCAGGTGGGTGGTCAGCTCTTCGGCGAGGGCGCTGAAGAGCTCGCGCAGGCGCGGCAATTCGGGATGGTTTTTGCCGTGAACCGAACACACCTTGTCGAACAGCGGGCCTAGACGGCCGATTTCTTCGCGCGTATAAACGTGGTGCGTGGTCCGGATGTGCGCGACCAGCTCGGAAAGAGGCTCGGCTTGCCAGTTCCTGTCCGGCGCCGTTGCGGATCCCGGCTGGTTCACCGCCGCCAGCGAGTCCACCACCTGGTCAATGGATACGCGGGCCGCCTGGCACGCCTGTTCCAGGGTTTGACCACCGCCGCAGCAATAGTCGATGCCCAACTTTTCAAACACGCGGGTTGCGCCGGGGTTCTCCAGCGCCAGTTCGCCTACCGTCTTTTCCGCTGTAAGGCTCATCGTTTTTCTCCTCGGTGTACTCAGCGTACTCCGGGCAGGTGTGGCGCGCCTATGACTTTTGTCACAGGGAACACAAAACCCGGCGCCGCGGCGCCGGGCGCAGCCTATTCGGCAGGGACCAGTTCGGCTTCGAAGGCCTTCGGATCTGGGATCACGGCGCGGCGGCCTTCCAGCTTAAGCAGTCCTTCCGCTTGCAAGCGGGAGAGATTGCGGGAAACCAGTTCGCGGACGGTCCCCAGTTGCGCGGCCAGTTCCTGGTTGCTGCCCGGCAGGGAGAATTCGAGGCCCGCCGCCGATGCCGTTCCCTCACGCTGAGCATACCGTAACAGAAAGGACGCCAGGCGGTGACGCACGGTGGTGAACGAAAGCTCTTCGATAATCCCAACCAGCCGCCGCAGGCGCGCGCCCACCACGCGGAGCACCTTGAGAGCGACTTCGGGATGCGCCAAACAGAGAGCCTGGAAATCCTGCTTCCCGACAAATAGGAGCGTGGCGTGATCCACCGCCGCTCCGGACGCCGGGTAGGCGCCGCCATCGAAAACCGGCAATTCGGCGATCGAACTGCCCGGGCCATCAATGCTGAGCACCTGTTCGCGGCCACCGGCCGAACTCTTGAAGATGCGGATGTTTCCGCGCTCCACGACGTACAATCCGGCGCACGGCGCACCCTCGCCGAAAACCATTTCCCGGGGGGCAAAATGGCGCGGCACAGCCCGTTCGGCCAGGAATTGCAGTTCCGAGTCCGTCAGACCGGAGAAGATGGCAACCTTCGCCAGCGTTCGCCGAAAGTCCGCGCGCGATTCAGCCACGCAGCCTATTGTAGCGAACGCACCGGCGGCTCCTACTCCCGGCCTCGGCCATACTGAACCCGCGGCGTAGGAGGCCGCCAGTATGGCGCGTAGGCAGAAAACAGCAAAACGCCCCAAGCCCAAGACAGTGCTTCGACTCCCCGGCGCGCGGGAACTCCCGTTGCCGGTTCTTTAGCTGAATGCTGAAAGCTGATAGCTGAAAGCTTCTTTTCCCCCCGAACCCCGGCCCCCCGATCTGCGTAAAGATAATAGCTAAGGATAAACATGGCGAACCAAAAACGACGCCCTGGGCGCTGGATCGTGCTGGGGGTGACGGTGCTGCTCCTCGGCGCGGCCTTTTTCGCCCTGCGCAGCCTCGGCCGCACCCCCGCCAAGATCGATCCCGAAAAGCTCGCCGCCGTCGAGCGCATCGATTTGGCGCGTTCCGTGGTGGCGACCGGCAAAATCCAGCCCGTCACGCAGGTGGAAATCAAGTCCAAAGCCAGTGGCATTGTTTTGAAGCTCCCCGTCAACGTCGGCGATACCGTCAAGGCCGGCCAGGTGATCTGCGAGCTCGATCAGAACGACCTGCTGCCCAAGCTGCGCCAATCCCAGGCCGCCCTCGCCATGGCCGAAGCCCAGCTCAAGAGCGCCCAGGCCGATTACGACCGCAACAAGGTGGAGGCCGCCGGTCCCGATCTGCCCTTCCTCAAGCACGACGTGGAACGCGCCCAGGAGATGTTCAAGGCCGACCTCATCGCTCAAAACGCCCGCGAAGACGCCGAAAAGAACTATCAAATGGGCATCAACAAGCAGCAGCAGGCCGAGGTCAATCTGGGCGTTACCAAAGCCGCCATCGCCAGGGGCGCGGCCCAGGTGGATCAGGCCAAGGCAGCCCTCTCCCAATCCGAGGAGGACCTGCGCAACGCCACCATCGTCTCCCCCATCGACGGGGTGGTTCTCTCGCGCGACCGCGAAGTGGGGGACGCCGTCAGTTCCATCCTCGTCATGGGATCGGGCGCCACCCTGATTATGACCGTCGGCGATCTGCGCGAAGTCTACGTCAAGGGCAAGACCGACGAGAGCGACATAGGCAAGGTGTACCTCGGCCAGCCGGCGCGCATCACCGTCGAGGCCTTCAAGGAGCGGACCTTTACCGGCAAGGTGACCAAAATCTCGCCCATGGGCGTGGAAAAGGACAACGTCACTACCTTTGAAGTGCGCGTGTCCATTTCCAACGAATCGCGCAAACTGCTTGCCACCATGACCGCCAACGCCGAAATCGTGCTCGAGGAGAAGAAGGGCGTGCTGGCCATCCCCGAGGGCGCCATCATCTACAAGAAGGACCACTCCACCGAGGTGGAAATTCCCGATGCCACCGCCAAGACCGGCGTGCGGCGCATTCCCGTGACCACCGGCATCAGCAACGGCTCCAAGACCGAAATCGCCAAAGGCCTGTCGCTCGGCCAGCAGGTTGTTCTCCAATAGGCTGCCCCCGTGGAATTCCTGAAGGAACTTTTCGCGCACGTCTTCTCCAGCCTGATGCGCAACAAGCTGCGCAGTCTGCTGACCATGGCCGGCATTGCGTGGGGCGTGGCGTCGATGGTCCTGATCGTGGCCATGGGCGACGGTTTCAAGGGCGGACAGCGCGACCGGTTCCGCGACATCGGCGAGAACATTGTCATCGTTTTCAACGGCCGCACCGAAATGCAGCCTGGCGGGCGCCGCGCCGGCCGCCTCATCCGGCTCGATTACGACGACGTTCGCGAGATCCGCGCCAACTGCTACCTGGTACGCACCGTCGTCGCCGAGCTTCAGAGCGGCGCCACCGCCGTCAGCCCTTTCAATAGCGGTACGTTTCGCGTCCTCGGCGTGGAGCCGGAGTATTCTCAAATCCGCAACATCGCCGTGGACCGCGGCCGCTTCCTGGTGGACGCCGACGACGCCTCAGGCGCCCGCGTAGCCGTCCTCGGAGACAACGTCCGTAAGCAGTTATTCGGCGAGCGCCCCGTGCGTCCCGGCGCCACCGTCGCCATTAACGGGCTACCCTACCGCATCGTCGGCCTCACCCCGCCCAAGAACCAGAACAGCAGCTACAACGGCCTCGATAGCGACAAGATCTTCGTTCCGTACTCCGCCATGGTCCGCGATATTCCGCCGCCCGACGACCTCAACTTCCACCCCGGAATCGTCAGCGACCTGATTTACACCCCCGCTTCGCTCGATCGGTTTAAGGCCGCCCGCGATCAGGTGGTCCGCGTGATCGCCCGCGACCATGGCTTCGACCCCGCCGACGGCGGCGCCATCCACATCTGGGACACCGTCGAAAATGCCCGCCTGGTGGACAACGTCTTCACCTCCATGACCGTGTTCCTGGCCGCCATTTCCCTCGTAACGCTTACCCTGGGAGGCGTCGGCGTGATGAACATCATGCTCGTCTCGGTCACCGAGCGCACCCGCGAGATCGGGCTGCGCAAGGCCGTGGGCGCCACTAAGCGGCGCATCCTGGCCGATTTTTTCCTCGAAGGCCTCTTGCTCGCTCTGGCCAGCGGCCTATGCGGCTGGTTCGGCGCCTATGGCGTCGCCGCCGCCGTCAATCAATTGCCCAAACAGGAGATGTTCGCCGGCCTGCCGGTCAGCGGCACGACCACCGCCCTGTCCTTCGCCGCCCTAGGCATTGTTGCCGTAGGCTCCGCCATCTGGCCCGCATGGCGAGCCGCCAACCTGACCCCCGTCGAGGCTTTGCGTTATGAGAGGTAAGACATTGACGCGGAGACGGGCCCGCAAGGGCAGCGGGCGCCCCGACGCGGAGAAAACCAGACGAACAAGGCAAGATCTTATGGATTGTTTTCTCCGCGTCTCCGCGTCTCCGCGTCAAAAGCGCTTGACTCTATGACCCTCGCCTCCATTTTCCAGGAAGCCGCGCAGGCGTTGAAATTCAACCGCCAGCGCAGCATCCTCACCACCGTCAGCCTGGCGTGGGGCGTGGCCTGCTTCGTCATCCTCTATTCCTATGGCGATGGTTTCCATCTGGCGCTGCGGACGGCTTTCAGCACCGTCGGGCAGGACCTCGTGCTCATGTTCGGCGGCAACACCTCCAGCCAGGCCGGCGGCGAGCGCGCCGGCCGCCGCATCCGCCTCGAGACCACCGATGTCGAGGAGATTCGCACCACCGTCCCCCTGGTCCTGGCGATCTCTCCCGAAATGATGGACGGCGGAAAAACCGTCGTCCACGAGCACCGCTCCTACGCCACCATGGTGCGCGCCGTCCGTCCCGCCTACGGCCGGATTCGCAACCAGACCATGGCATCCGGCCGCTGGCTCGATCAGGAAGACGAAAATCAGAAACGCCGCGTCGCCGTGCTCGGCGCGGAGGCGGCCGCCAAGCTCTTCGGCGAACTTCCCCCGGAAGGCGAGGACATCACCATCGACGGCCTCCGCTTCACCGTCGCCGGCGTGCTCCAAACCAAGACCCAGATCGCCAACTACAATGCCCCCGACAACGAGTGCGTCTTCATTCCCTTTGAGACCGCCTCGCTGTTTCGGGATCTCAAGTATCCGGACGACATCGTCTGGATGCCCGCCAACCCGCTGTTTCGCGAAACGGCCGTGCGCCAGGTGACCGAAACCCTGGCCCGCCTGCACAACTTCTCCCCCACCGACGATCACGCCGTCCGCACCTTCGTCTTCAACGAGTACATGCATCTGGTCGATACCATGGGCATCGCCTTGCGGCTGCTGCTCGGGTTCGTGGGCACCCTGACGCTCGCCATCGGCGGCGTGGGCCTCGCCAACATCATGCTCGTCTCCGTCACCCAGCGCACCCGCGAAATCGGCATCCTCAAATCCATCGGCGCCACCCAGCGCGCCATCTTGTCGCAGTTCCTGTTGGAGGCCGTCGCCATAGTTACCGCCGGCGGCGTCCTCGGCGTGGCCGTTGGTTGGGCCGTCACCTGGTATCTTGGGGGCCTCCCGCTGCTTGGACCGCTGTTCCACACCACCAATGGCCAGGGCGACGTCCACCTGGGCATTTCCACCTTCGCCGTCGTCACCTCCACCGCCCTTCTCGAAACCGTCGGCCTGGTCGCCGGCCTGCTTCCCGCCATCAAAGCCGCCCGCCTCGACCCCATCGAATCCCTGCGCTATGAGTAGTCTGTCCGCGCGCCGAAGGGACCCGGCGGGTCCCGGTTGTAGCTGATAGCCGATAGCCGATAGCTGAAAGCTCCATTCGTGTTATCACTAGAACTGGAATGGATCGTATCGGGCGGTACAAGATCGTGCGCGAGTTGGGGCGCGGCGCCATGGGCGTCGTCTACCACGCCATCGATCCCAACATTGGCCGTCCGGTTGCCATCAAGACCATCCAACTCGCTGGGAAGCCCGAGGAGAGCGGCCGCCTGCGCGAGCGCCTGTTCCGCGAAGCGCGCTCGGCGGGCATTCTCTCCCACCCCGGCATCGTCACCATTTACGACGTCGAGCAGCAGGGCGACGTGGCCTATATCGCCATGGAATTCGTGGATGGTCCCACGCTCGATCAAGTCATGGAGCCTAACCGGGCCATGCCGCCCGAGCGGATCTTCAGCGTCCTCGCCCAAGCCGCGGCGGCCCTCGATTACGCTCACCAGAAGGGCATCGTCCACCGCGACATTAAGCCCGCCAACATCATGATCGCCGCCGACGGCACGGCCAAAATCGCCGATTTCGGCATCGCCAAGATCACCGCCTCCGATCAGTTCACCATGACCGGCGCCATCGTCGGAACGCCCCACTATATGTCGCCCGAGCAGGTCCAGGGTCAGCCTGTCGACGGACGTTCCGACCAGTTCTCCCTGGCCGTCATCGCCTTCGAGTTGCTGACCGGCGATAAGCCCCACACCGGCGAGCAACTCACCACGGTGGTCTATAAGATCGTGGCCGAGGAGCCGATTTCCGCGCGCCGCCTCAATGCCTCCCTGACCGCATCCATCGAGGCCGTCCTGCACAGAGGCTTGGCCAAGAAGCCCGACGCCCGCTACCGTACCTGCCAGGAACTCGTGGCCGCCCTTGAGCAGGCCTGCGCCGCCAGCCCCGGCTGGAAACCCATCCCGCGGGGTGGCGCTTCGAATGAGCCGACGGCCATGGTTGGCGCCGGGCCGCTCGTCAAGATGCCTCCGTCCCACCGCGTGCGCGGGGAGGATACTACTGTCTCCGCGGAACGGCCGAGGCAGGCCAAGTCGGGGTTTTGGTCGTTTCTGGTCGCGGTCCTGGTCGTCGCCGCCTTGCTGGGGTTGATCGGATGGCAGGCCGATCCCACCCTGCCCCAGAAGGTTGGAGGGGTCGCACAGCGGGTCCAGGCGGCCCTCGGGCTGGCGCCGGCGCCGCCGCTGCCCGAAACCAGCCCGTCCGCAACCCCGCCCGCCCCGGCCGCCGGGACGGCCCAGCCGTCTGCCCCGCCCGCGGAAGCCAAGCCCAGCCCCATGCCGCCGCCGGGCCCGGAGGAAACCCCCAAGACCGAGGCTGCCCAGCCGGCTTCGGACGCCTCCGCCGCCCCTGCCGCGCCCGTTGAGGAAACGCCCGCGGAAAAGCCGCGCCTGCCGGTCCGTCCTCCCGCCAAACCCCAGCCCGTCGCCATTGGCAGCAGCCCCGCCGGCGCTACCGCTACCCTCGACGGCCATCGGGATGCCGCCTGTTCCACCCCATGCTCGCTTCACGCCGCGCCCGGCCGCCACTCTGTCGCGGTCGTCTTGCCCGGCTACCAGGTGGAGCACGTCGAGGTGCAGGTTGGGTCGGCCCCCGTCGAGCTTCCTCCCGTCGTCTTGCGGATGTCCACCGGCACCCTCATGCTCAGCACCGTTCCGGCAGGCGCCGCCGTCGATGTGGACGGGCGCCGCTGGCCGCAGACCACGCCCGTCCAAATTCCGCTGCCCGCCGGTTCCCACCACATCACCGTCGAGAAGGACGGCAAGCGGGCCGCCAGCCCCGTCGAAATCCGCGGCAGCGCCATCAGCACCCTCCGCATCACCCTGGAATAGGCGCACCGGCGCCGGCTTCAGCCGATTCCCCGTCAACCACTTTCCCGGAACCAAACCCCATCGAATTCGTATACCGCTCTTAATTCCCATTCCCATCCGGAGCGTGTATGCGACTCCCCGCCGACTTGCGTTATGCCGTTCGGATGCTGGCGAAATCGCCCGTCTTCGCCGCCGTCGCCGTTCTCTCCCTGGCCCTTGGCATCGGGGCCAATACCGCCGTCTTCACCTTGTTCGACCATGTCCTGCTGCGTCAGCTTCCGGTGGCAAGGCCGGGCGACCTCGCGCAGCTCAAGGAACTCGGCGCGCACTACGGCTCGAACAACGGCATGAATGCGCTCTCTTACCCCATCTTCAGGGACTTCCGCGACCAAAATCAGGTCTTCACCGGCGTGCTGTGCCGTCACCAGACCGCCGTCAGCGTGAGCTACGCGGATCACAATGAGCGCGCCATGGCCGAGTTGGTTTCCGGAACCTATTTCCCCGTGCTCGGCCTCCATCCCGCCACCGGACGGCTCTTCGGCCCGGCCGAGGACGCCGTCCCCGCCGGCTCGCCCTATGCGGTCCTCGGCTACGCCTACTGGATGGCGCGTTTCGCGGGCGACCCGTCCGCCGTGGGCCGGACGATTCGCGTCAACGACTGCAAACTGACCATCGTCGGCGTGGCCCCGCCCGGGTTCGGCGGCACCGAGCGCCTGTTTGCCACCCAAGTCTATGTCCCCATCCTGATGGCGGGACAAATGGGGTGGTCCCCCAACACTTTCGAGGATCGCCGCCATCGCTGGATCCAGGTCTTCGCGCGGTTGAAGCCCGGCGTGACGCTCGATGGCGCCAGGGCCTCCCTGCAGCCCCTCTTCCACCGCATCCTTGAAATGGAAGTCCGGCAACAGCCATTCGCCCATGCGTCGCGCGAGACCCGCGAGCAGTTCTTGCGCATGACGCTCGCCGTGCTGCCGGGCGGCAAGGGCCAGAACGTGGCCGACCAGTTCCTGGCCGCGCCGCTGTGGGCTATGATGGCCATGGTCGGGCTGGTCCTGCTGATCGCCTGCGCCAACGTCGCCAACCTTCTGATCGCCCGCTCCGCCGCGCGCCAGAAGGAAATGGCGGTCCGCCTCGCCTTGGGCGCCGGCCGCGCCAGAATCGTCCGCCAGCTTCTGGTCGAGAGCGCCCTGCTCTCTCTAATCGGCGGACTGCTGGGCTTCGCCATGACCCCTTTGACCATGCATTTCCTGGTCGGCATCATGCCGCGCATGGACCCGCCGCTGGTTATCCTGGCCAATCCCGATCTGCGCATCCTCGGCTTCACCCTGGCCGTGTCCATCCTCACCGCGCTTCTCTTCGGCTTGGCCCCGGCCCTCCAGGCCACCCGGCCCGCCCTCGCCGCCACCCTTAAGGACCAGGCCGGCGCCGTGGTTGGCGGCCGTCAGGCCGGCTGGCGCAAATGGCTGGTCTCGGCCCAGGTCAGCCTCTCCCTCCTGTTGCTGATCGGCGCGGGGTTGTTCGTGCGCAGCCTGTCGAATCTGCGAAACCTCAACCCGGGCTTTGAGGTCGCCAATCTGCTTTCCTTCTCCGTGGACCCCACTTTGAACGGCTATAACACCGAACGCTCCAAGCTCTTCTACAAACAGTTGCAGCAAAGCTTGGCGGAGATCCCGGGGGTCCGTTCCGCCGCGCTGTGCATCGTTCCGCCGCTCACCTTCGACGATTGGGACTCCGGATTTACCGTGGAAGGCCACGCGGCCGCTCCGGGCGAGGACGCAACCTCTTTTGTGAACCACGTCTCGCCGGGGTTCTTCGCGGCCTTGAAGATCCCCATGTTCGCCGGCCGCGACTTCACGGACTTGGATGGCCCCGGCGCGCCGCGTGTGGCCGTCGTCAATCAAAAGTTCGCACGGTCCTACTTCGGCGGCCGCCCGGCCGTCGGGAGGCGCATCGGCGAAGGCATCGACCCTGGTACGAAAACCGACATCGAAATCGTCGGCGTCGTGCGCGACACCAAGTACGAGACCATGCGCCAGGAGCCTCCCCGTCAGGTCTTCTTCCCGTACCAGCAGCATGCCTGGGCCGATCAGATGACCGCCTACGTCCGCACCGCTGTCGCTCCCGGCCAAATGTTCCCGGCGCTGCGGGCCGCCGTATGGAAGTTGGACCCCAACATCCCCGTCTTCCTTATGAAGACCGAGGAGCGCCAACGCGACGATTCGATGGCCGTCGAACGGCTGGCCGCCACCCTGTCCACCGCCTTCGGCCTGCTCGCCACCATCCTGGCAGCCATCGGCCTCTACGGCGTAATGGCGTTCCTGGTGGCCCGGCGCACGCGTGAGATCGGCATTCGCATGGCGCTGGGAGCCATGCGTGGCGATGTGGTCTGGCTGGTGATGCGCGAAACCCTGCTGCTCGCCGGCGCCGGAATCCTCGTCGGCCTTCCCGCCGCCTACGCCGTGACGCGCTTAGTATCGAGCCAGCTCTACGGCGTCACGCCCAACGACCCGGTCACCGTCGTTCTTGCCACCCTCGGGATTGCCGCCGTCGCCGCCCTCTCCGGCTACCTGCCCGCCCGCCGCGCCACCCGCGTCGACCCCATCACCGCGCTGCGCTATGAGTGACATGCCCGGAATACCCGCGCCGGCCGCTCCGTCCGCGCGCCATGAATTATTCGGCATAAACGGCTCTAATTAGGCCGGTTGGGGTTACAATCGAAGTCGGCCAGGAAACCAAGATGGAAGCTCTGATTGGAGCGTCTCTGTTTGCCCCGCCCCGGAATCTGGGGAGGAATCTCACTCACGGCCGGCAACCGGCTGTAAGGGCGGCCGATCCTGGCGAGAAGAATGTCTTTTCTTGTTAGAACATCAAATCGCGTGCGCCGATGAGAAGGTTGCGGACACCGAGTGAGCCGGTCTTGAAGGCTCGCGTAGCCGCCGACTGTCGTCGAGAGGAGAGTCTTATGAGCGCCCTTCGAGTTTCGAAAGCTGGTCTGACCAGTTGTCTGGGAGTGGCACTGGCCGCACTCATGTTAGCGTCGTCCGCCATGGCTTACGCGGAGCAGGACAAGGACAAGAAGACCACCAGCAAGCCCGAGCCGGCCAAACCGGCCCCGGCGGCGAAGCCAGCCCCAGCCCCCGCCCCCGCGCCGCAGCCGGCCCCCGCCCCTGCGCCAAGGCCAGCCCCGCCGCCCGCGCCCGTGAGGGCTACGCCGGCCCCCGCGCCAGCGCCGCCTCCTCCAAGCCATCCGACCCCAACTCCCCAGCCCGTAAACCCCGGCAGAGGTCCAACGGAGAACCCGGCGAATAGACCTCCGGTTGCGAACCCTCCCGTCGCTAACCCCGGCGGCAGACCCGCGGTTGCGAACCCGCCCGTCGCTAACCCGCCCGTCGCCAACCCTGGCGGCAGACCCGCGATTGCGAACCCGCCTGTCGCTAACCCTGGCGGCAGACCCGCGATTGCGAACCCGCCTGTCGCTAACCCTGGCGGCAGACCCGCGATTGCGAACCCGCCTGTCGCCAACCCTGGCGGCAGACCTGGTATTGCGAACCAGCCGGGCCCCAATCCAGGCGGCAGACCCGCTATGGGGAACGCCCCTAACTTTCCTGGCAGGGGCCCGGCGCCTGCTCCCCGCCCCGTGTTCCGCGGCTCCAATGGCAGCACCGTGCACTTCGCTCCATCCGGCCACCCCACCGTTGTCCACACCGGTAACGCCACTATCGTCCACGCCCCCAGCGGCGCGCGGCTCATCGAAGTAAGAAGGCCGGACGGCCGCGTCGTCGTGACCAATCCCGCCGGTCATGGCTACGTGCAGGGCCGTCCCGTCACCGTGCGCGGCCATGAGTTTGTGCAGCGCACGTATTATTCGCATGGCGTCGCGGTCACCCGCGTGTATCGGCCCATGGTCTACCGCGGGATTACCTTCCACGTGTATACGCCCGTCCGCTACTACACGCCCCGGTTCTATGCCTGGGCGCATACGCCATGGCGTACGCCTGTCTACTACAACGCCGGCTGGTCGGGGAGCCCCTGGTTCGGGTTCTATGGCGGCTACTTCACTCCCTATCCTGCGTACGCCGGCCCCAGTTTCTGGCTGGCGGATTACCTGCTGGCTACTTCCCTGCAGGAAGCCTACCAGGAGCGCATGGATTCGGCCGCCAACGCTCAAGCCGGTTATGACCCCTCAAGCCAAGTGGCCCTCAGCCCGCAGGTCAAGGACCAGATTGCGGATGAGGTCCAGTATCAGCTCAACCAGGCCGGCGCCGAAAGCCAAAGCGCCTCCCAGAATGCCCTGCCTGCGTCGAACGGCGCCCCGTCCTTCCTCGCCGACAACTACCCCCATGTTTTCGTGGTCTCCAGCAGCCTTTTCGCCAACGCCGGCGGCCAGGAATGCTCGCTGACTCAGGGCGATGTCCTCCAGCTCAATGCAACGCCGTCGCCCGATCCCACCTATGCCAACGTGCAGGTATTGGCCAGCAAGGGCCAGGACTGCCCCGCCGGCAACCTCGTCCCCGTCCAACTGGCCGACCTTCAGGAAATGCAGAATCACATGCGCGAAACCCTCGATCAGGGATTGGGTGAGTTGCAGTCCCGCCAAGGCCAGGGCGGATTGCCCGCCGTCGATGCCTCCATGCGCACACAGGTGGCGGCCCCTTATGCGGCCGATCTGCCGCCCGCCGATACCAACGTCGCCGCCGAACTCCAACAGCAGGCCCAGGACGCCGACCAGCAGGAACAGGCCGTCCTCGGACAAGCCGCCGTGGCAGCCCCGGCATCTTCCGCGCCACCTACCATCGAACTCGGCGAGACCATCGACCAGGTGGTCGCTCAAATGGGCAACCCTTCCCGCATCGCCGATTTGGGCCAGAAGAAAACCTACTTCTACAAGGACATGAAGGTTATTTTTGTAGACGGCAGGGTCAGCGACGTTCAGTAACCGTCTTGCAATTCCGGCCGGGCCAGTGGCGCCATGACATGCGCCGCCGGCCCGGCTGATTTCGCCTACCCCCTGTTCATCGCTCCATCGTTCCAGTACAATGCAGTTCGAGGGAGATATTGAATGCGTCTGTCGAAAACGGCACTTTTGTTGTTGACGGTTCCAGTCGCCATCTGGGCCGCCGATCCCTTCCTGGGGACGTGGAAAGCCAATGTTTCCAAATCGCACTACACGGCTGGCTCGCCGCCTAAGGAACAGACCGTCGTGATTGGCGATTCTGGAGACACTCAGGACACCACCGTGACGGTGACGGCGGCCGATGGGACTTCCGTCTCGTATCGCTTTACGACGCCGTCCAAGGGTGGACCAGGCGCCGTGGTTGAGAGCGCCGGATTCGATGGCGTTACGGCCAAACGCATCAATGAGAACACGCGCCAAACTCAGTACACCATGGCAGGAAAAGTAGTGGGGACTGTCCAGAGCACTGTGAGCAGCGACGGCCGGTCGATGCGCGCCATCGTCAAGGGCACGGATGCGGATGGCCAGCCGATTAACGCCACCGTGGTGTACGAACAGAAGTAGGCCCTCCCGGATTGGTGGCCGGTCAATCTCTCTTTGCGTCAGTTTTCCACGGGCGTCCTCTCGATGTGGTCGACCACGAGCTTCCTATAGGGCAGCTTGCGTCGCTCCACGATCAGCCCCTGTCTCTTGAACGACGCGAACACCTCGGTGCGCGTGTCCGCGCACGGGTCCGCGGCCATGGGGACGGCCTGGCCCTCCGCCTGGATCGGCGTCGCCGCGCAGCCGTGGCCCATTGGCATGTCGAGCGTGATATCGTACCGCCCGCTGAGACCGGTCGAATCGACAAGCGGCAGGTCCAGAGAATGCCGAACCCACTGGGCAAATGCGCCCACTGAGATGTTCTCGTACTCGTAATGGCTGCGGCCGTTCGCCACGGTCAGACGATAGATGCCCAACCCCGGCGCCCGTGCCGCCACGGATGCCACCCGCGCGTCGCCGGTTCCGGTTATCTCCTGCTTGATCGGGCCGTAGTTCTCGGGGTCCGAATCCTCGACTCCCGGCTTCAGCTTCGCGCCTTCCGGCGCCACGGACAACGCATAGACCGATGTGATTTGCGTCTCGAAGTGAGATTGAAGCCGGAACCTCTCGGCGAGCAGATTCTGGAACATCAGTGGGTATTGGTCCGGGGTCGCGCCCGCCGGTGCGTTCGCGAAAACGTCGAACCGGTCCTCGTCCAGCCACTTCGGGCCGCTGATCTGGTCTGGTTGCAGGTCAAAGGCCTTCATCAGCAATGCAGTCGCTTGATATCCCCGGAGGGCGAACCGGCCGCCAGCCCCGGCGGCGCCGCGCGCGGAATCGGCCGCCGAAATGGACCGCAGGTTATCCTG
>Ga0182027_10008761_pt1 | contig 14663 bp, 6 predicted proteins | sample 712E1DmetaG_FD_121300 | JGI IMG/M metagenome (GOLD analysis project Ga0182027, IMG submission 121300) | Permafrost microbial communities from Stordalen Mire, Sweden - 712E1D metaG (Illumina Assembly) | ecosystem: Environmental > Terrestrial > Soil > Wetlands > Permafrost | place: Sweden... | reverse complement strand
GCCCGCGGCTACGCGCCGATGCCCGTGCCGCTGGGCCGGAGAGTGCGCGGGACCCCGCGGATTCTGGCCGTGGGCGGACATTTGAAAAGCAGCATCGCGCTGCTGTTCGGATCGCAGGTGGTGGTGAGCCAGCACATCGGAGACCTGGACACGCCGCAAGCGCGGGCGTGTTTTGAGCGCGTCGCCGCCGACCTGTGCCGGCTGTACCGCTTCTCGCCCGACGCGCTGGCGTGCGACCTGCATCCGGATTATTGGTCTACGCGCTGGGCGCAGGCGCAAGGCCGGCCGGTCCTCGCGGTGCAGCATCACCGGGCGCACGCCGCCTCCTGCGCCGCCGAGAACGACATTGACGGACCATTCCTCGGCGTCGGCTGGGACGGCACCGGCTACGGCGACGACGGCACAATCTGGGGCGGGGAGATTTTCCTATTTGAAGACGGGCTCGCGGCGGGCGCGTCCGCAACGGCTCCGCGCGCCGCCCGAGTGGCCTCGCTGCGGCCATTTCTATTGCCCGGCGGCGAAGCGGCCGTCAAGGACACGTGGCGCTGCGCCGCCAGTTTGATGATCGAATCCGGGTTGCAGGTGAGCGGCCGGCTGGCCAGCGTCGAGCCGCTGATCGCGCGGCGGCTGAACTCGGTCGTGACCTCCAGCATGGGCCGCCTGTTCGACGCAGTGGCGGCGATGACCGGCGTTTGCGACCGCAACCGCTACGAGGGCGAAGCGGGCCTGCGGCTGGAAGCGGAGGCGATGAAACATGGGCCGGCCGAACCGTACCCGCTGCCCTGCTCCGCCCTGCACGCCGACTGGCGGCCGATGGTGCGCGCCATCGACGGCGACATGAAGCGCGGCGTCGCGCCGGCCGAGATCAGCGCGCGGTTCCACGAAACCCTGGCGGCGTGGGTGGTCGAAGTGGCGTTAGCCGCGCGGGTGCGGCGCGTCGCGCTGAGCGGCGGTTGTTTTCAGAACGCCTGGCTGACCGAGCGTTGCGCCGAACGGCTGCAGGCCGCCGGCCGCAGTGTCTTCGTGCATCAGCGCGTGCCCGCCAACGACGGCGGCATCTCGCTGGGGCAGGCGGTTCTGGCCGCGGCCCGGTTGGCGGGCGCATGAGCACGAGTGGCGCGCGCCCGGCCGCCAGCGTGGCCCTGGCCGTCGGCTCAGTTCTTCGGCGCAGCCTCGGTTTGCGGCGTGGGCTGGACCGGAGTCTGTTGCGCCGGAGGCCGGTCGGAGGGCCGCTGGTACTCGAAGATGTTCCTCTTCCGGGCCGGCGGCAGCAGCTCCTGGTGCGCAGGTAGTTGCGACGCATCCCAGCCTCCGCCGAGCGCCTGGATGAGCTGCACGCTGGCCACCATCAGGCGGGTCTGGATCGAGTCGAAGGTCCGGCGGTCGCCCAATTCGAGCGCCTGTGCGGTGATCACCTGGAGATAGTTGGTGATGCCGCCCTTGTACTGATCGAGCGACAATTCCGTGGCCAGAGCCGCGGAATTCACGGCCTGCTGCTGTTGCTTCTCTTCCTTCTCGAGGATACGCAGCGCGGCCAGATTGTCTTCCACCTGCTGGAATGCGGTCAGCACGGTCTCGCGATAGGTGGCGACGGTGGCGTCGTAGTCGGCGATCGTCTGCTCCTTGAACGCCTGGCGGCCGCCCTTTTCAAAAAGCGTCTGCGCGAGCGACGGTCCCAGCGACCAGAAGCGGCTGGGCCAGGTGAACCAGTTGAGCAGGCTGTTGCCCTCCACGCCGGCGGAAGCACTGAAGCCGATGGTCGGATAGAACGCGGCCTGCGCCACGCCGATCTGCGCGTTGGCGGCAGCCACGCGGCGTTCCGCGGCGGCGATGTCGGGGCGCCGCTCCAGCAGCGCGCCCGGCAGCACGGCCGGGATGACCGGCGGCGGGATATCGAGCGGACTGGGGGGAATGGCGAGGTCGGCCGGCGCCTTGCCCAGCAGCACGGCGATGGCATGTTCATATTGGCTTCGCAGGACGTCGGTGTCGGTGGCGGCGGCCCGTGTCGTGTCGATCTGGTTCTGCGCCTGGGTCACGTCGAGCTTCGAGGCAATGCCCTGATGGTAGCGGTTGGTCGTGAGTTCCAAGGCTTTTTCATAGCCGACCACGGTGCTATCCAAAAGGCGCTTCTGGGTGTCCTGACCACGCAGTTGGAAATAATCGGCGGCCAGCAGCGCCTGAACGCTCAGCCGGGCCGCGGCGAGGTCGGCGGCGCTGGCCTGCGCGGTGGCGACATCGCCCTCCAGCAGACTGTGGATGCGGCCCCAGACATCGGCCTCGTAGGTGAACTGAAACGGCAGGTTCAAAGTGGCGAACGGACTCGGGGCCGGCTGGCCCTTGACCGGAACGCCGACGTTCGCGGAGGAGCGCGACCCGGTAACGGAGGGGCTGCCGGTCACGGTCGGATAGAGCCCGGCGCGCGTGATGCGAATGGCGGCGCTGGCGGCGCGGTACTGGGCCTCAAACTGTTTGAGGTTCTGGTTGGAAATTTCGACCTGCTCCTCCAGCGAGTTCAACAGCGGATCCTGGAACACCGTCCACCATTTGCCGCGGTCGGCCGTGTCGCTCGGCTGCGCCTCTTTCCACGCCCCGGCCTGAACGAAGCTCGGTGGCGGCGGCTCCTTGTACGCGGCCGGCGCCGGCGGCGGCTCCGGCCGTTTGTATTTCGGGCCGACCATGCACGCGGCGCTGGTCAATCCGAGCAAGGCCAGCACAACCCAAGCCGGCGCGCCGCCATGGGCTCGGGCGCTGGCGCGTATCGAACGTCGGGACATGAATGTTCTCCCAAAAGACTCCGGAAAAGCGCTCAGTTCGTGCGCCACGCCGCCGGACGCCCGTGGCGCCGCGGGCAGCGCGGCGCCCATTTGCAATTCACGCGGGATCATGCCGGCGCCACCTCGGGCGTGGCATCCGCGCCGCCGCGCCGCAGCCGGCTCAGCCGCAGGTGCAGGCGGTCCATGTAGAGGTACACCACCGGGGTCGTGTAGAGCGTGAGCATCTGGCTGAAGATCAGGCCGCCGACAATCGTGATGCCCAGCGGCCGCCGCAACTCCGCTCCGTTGCCGAAACCGAGAGCCATCGGCAGACCGCCGAACATGGCGGCCATGGTGGTCATCATGATGGGCCGGAACCGCAACAGACAGGCCTGGTAAATCGACTGCTCGGGCGTCTTGCCCTCGTTCCGCTCCGCTGCCAGCGCGAAGTCGATCATCATGATCGCGTTCTTCTTCACGATGCCGATCAGCAGGATAATTCCGATCAGCGCAATCACGCTCAGATCGGTATTGGTGAACTTGAGCGCGAGCAACGCTCCGACGCCGGCCGAGGGCAGCGTCGAGAGAATCGTAATCGGGTGGATCAGGCTCTCGTACAGGATGCCGAGGACGATGTAGACCGCCAGCACCGCGGCGAGAATCAGGATCGGCTCATTGGCCAGCGAGGCCTGGTAGGCCTGTGCGGAGCCCGCGAAGCTGCCGTGAATGCTCGCCGGCAGCCCCATCAGCCGCTGCGCATCCTCAATTTCATCCACCGCCGTGCCCAGCGGAAAACCGGGCCTGAGATTGAACGAGATGGTCACCGACGGGAACTGCCCTGAATGGTTGACCGAGAGCGGCGTGCTACCCGGCCGGTAGCGCGTCATGGCGGCCAGCGGGGCCTGCGTGCCCTTGTTCGTCGTAAGGTAAATCTCCTTCAGCCCGTCGGGGTTTTGCCAGAACTGCGGCGTCACGACCAGCACCACGTGATACTGGTTGATCTGCGTGTACATGGTCGAGACCTGGCTCTGCCCGAAGGCGTCGTACAGCGTGTTGTCGATCTGCTGGGCGCTCACGCCCAGTCTCGAGGCAGTGCCACGGTCGATCGCCAGCGCGGCTTCGAGGCCTTTATCCTGCTGGTCGCTGATGACGTCGGTCAATCCGTTCAAGGTGACCAGCTTGGCGGCCACCCGCGGCGCCCAGCGCACCAGTTCGGTAAAATCGTCGCCTTGCAGCGTGTATTGGTATTGCGCGGCACTCATGCGGCCGCCGATGCGTACGTCCTGAACCGCCTGCAGGAAAAGAGTGGCGCCGGGCACGCGGGCCAGCTTGGGCCGCAGCCGCGCGATCACGTGGTCGATGTCCATTTTGCGCTCGCCGAGCGGCTTAAGGGTCACGAACATGCGCCCGACGTTGGTGGTGCCCTGCCCGCCGAAGAACGTCGTCGCGCCGTCCACGGCCGGATCCGCCATGACGATACCGACGATCTGATTCATTTTCTGATTCATCGACTGGAAGGAGATCGACTGGTCAGCCATGACCTGTCCCATCAGGCGCCCGACATCCTGCTGCGGGAAGAAGCCCTTGGGAATCGTGATGTACAGATAAACCGAGAGGCCGAGCGTCGCCAGAGTGACGGCCAGCGTCAGCGGCTGATGCCGCAGGACCCAGGAAAGGCTTCTGTCGTAGCCGCCGAGAATTCGCTGGAAGGCGCCCTCGCTGAGGCGGAAGAACCAGTTGTGGTGCTGTTCCTCTTTAGCCTTCAGCATGTGGGCGCACATCATCGGCGTCGTCGTGAGCGAGACCGCCAGCGAGACGCCGATGGCCACCGAAAGCACTACCGCGAATTCGCGGAAAAGGCGGCCGACGATGCCGCCCATCAATAGAATCGGGATGAAAACCGCCACCAGCGACACGCTCATGGAGAGCACGGTGAAACCGATTTCCTGCGCGCCGAGCAGTGCCGCCTCCAAGGGCTTCATGCCCGACTCCAGATGGCGCGTGATGTTTTCCAGCACCACGATGGCGTCGTCGACGACGAAGCCGGTGGCGATCGTGAGGGCCATGAGCGACAGGTTGTCCAGGCTGTAATTGAACAGGTACATCACGCCGAACGTGCCGATGAGGGAGATCGGCACCGCGATGCCCGGAATCACCGTGCTGCGCACGCTGCACAGAAAAACGAAGACCACCAGGATCACCAGGCAGATGGAGACCAGCAGCGAGATCTGCACGTCGCGGACCGAGGCGCGGATGGTGGTGGTGCGGTCCAGCGCAACGCCCAATTTCATACTCTGCGGGATCTGCGCCTGAAAGGTCGGCATCAGCGCGAGCACGCGGTCGACCGTGTCGATGATATTGGCCCCCGGCTGACGGAAGATCACGAGGACAATCGAAGGCTTGCCGTTGACCGAACCGCCGGTCCGCACGTCTTCTACGGCGTCGGTCACGTTGGCGATATCGGAAAGCCGGACGAAGCCGCCTTTCTGCGCGTTGTAGGAGATGATCAGCGGGCGGTATTGGTCGGCCCGCAGGATCTGGTCGGTGGCGCCGATCGAGAAGGTCCGCAAGGGGCCGGAGAATTCGCCCTTGGGCCGATTTGCGTTCATGGCCGCGAGGGCGGTGTGAACGTCCTCCAGATTCAGGTTGAAGCTGTTCAGAATCGTTGGATTGACTTCAATCCGCACCGCGGGCAGTGATGATCCGCCCACGAACACCTGCCCGACGCCCTGCACCTGCGCCAGTTTCTGGGCCAGGATGGACGAAGCCACGTCGTACATTTTGCCCTTGGTGGCCAGATTCGAGGTCAGACACAGGATCAGGATCGGCGCATCGGCCGGATTCACCTTGCGATACGTGGGATTGTTGGGCAGGTTGGCCGGCAATTGGCCGCGCGCGGCGTTGATGGCGGCCTGCACGTCGCGCGCCGCGGCGTCGATATTGCGGTTGAGATCGAACTGCAGCGTGATGCTCGAAGAGCCCAGCGTCGAACTGGAGGTCATCTCCGTGACCGAGGCGATGCGCCCGAACTGCCGTTCGAGCGGCGTGGCCACGGCCGAAGCCATGGTCTCGGGGCTGGCTCCCGGCAGGCCGGCGCCGACCGAGACGGTGGGAAATTCCACCTGCGGCAGCGGGGACACGGGCAGATATTTATAGGCCACCGAACCGGCCAGGCCCAGCGCGATGGTCAGCAGCGCCGTGCCGACAGGCCGGTAGATGAAGGGCGTCGACAGGCTCATGCGCGCTCCCCGGCGGACAACGGCACCACCGGGACGCCGGAGGCCGAACGGCCGAAGCGGCGCGCCAGGCGGTCGAACCACAGGTAAATCACGGGCGTCGTATACAGCGTCAGGAGCTGGCTCAGCAGCAGGCCGCCGACGATCGAGATGCCCAGCGGCCGGCGCAATTCCGAGCCGGTCCCCGTGCCCAGAGCGAGCGGGATGCCGCCCAGCAGCGCCGCCATGGTCGTCATCATGATCGGCCGGAATCGCAGCAGGCAGGCCTGGTAAATCGCCTCCCGCGGCGGCATGTGCTCTTTGCGCTCGGCCTCCAGCGCGAAGTCGATCATCATGATCGCGTTCTTCTTCACAATGCCGATCAGCAGCACCATGCCGATCAGCGCGATGACGCTGAAATCGTTGCGGCAGATCATCAGCGCCAGCAGCGCGCCGACACCCGCCGAGGGCAGCGTGGAGATGATCGTGATGGGGTGGATGTAGCTTTCATACAACACACCCAGCACGATGTAGACCGTGATGATGGCCGCCAGAATCAGCCACCCCTCGTTGGCCAGCGAGTTCTGAAACGCCGCCGCCGTGCCCTGGAATGCGGTCTGTACGCTGGGGGGTATGCCGATCTCCTTCTGGGCCGCGTCGACGGCCGTCACCGCCTCCCCCAGGCTCGCTCCGGGCGCCAGGTTGAACGACACCGTCACGGCCGGAAATTGGCCCTGGTGGTCGACCGTCAGCGGCGTCGTCCGCGTCTCATAATGCGTGATCGCGTCCAGCGGCACCTGGCCGCCTCCGGCCGAGCGGATGTAAATGTTCTTGAGATCCCCGGGCCGCTGCTGCCATTCCGGTTTGACCTCCATCACCACGCGATACTGGTTGAGCTGCGTGAACATGATCGAGATCTGCCGCTGGCCGAAGGAGTCGTAGAGCGTGTCGTCGATCATCTGCGGCGTGATGCCGAAGCGCGAGGCGGTCACGCGGTCGATCACCAGGTTCGCCTGCAACCCCAGGTTCTGCTGATCGCTGGCCACGTCGCGCAGGTCGGGCGCCGCTTGCAGTTTGTCCACCAGGCGTGTGGTCCACTCGGCCAGTTCCTTCGGATCGGGGTCCTCGAGACTGTACTGGAACTGAGTCCGGCTGACGCGGTCCTCGACCGTCAGATCCTGCACGGCCTGCATGAACAGCACGATGCCGTCAACCTTGTCGAGCGCCGGTTGCAGCCGCCGGATCACCTCGCTGGAACTAATCTTGCGCGCTTCGAGCGGCTTCAGGTTGATCTGGATCCGTCCGCTGTTGATGGTCGTATTGACCCCATCCACTCCGATGAACGAGGACAGGCTTTCGACCGCCGGATCGCGCAGAATCACCTTGGCCAGTTCCTGCTGGCGCTGGGCCATGGCCGGAAAAGACGTCGTCTGCGGCGCCTCCGAGATGCCCAGAATCACGCCCGTGTCCTGCACCGGGAAAAAGCCCTTGGGTATGATCCAGGCCAGATAGCCCGTCAGCACCAGCGTGCTGACGGCCACCAGCAGGGTCGCGGTCTGATGAGACAGCACCCACTCGAGCGTGCGGCCGTAAAACGCAATCACGGCGTTGAAGGCCCGCTCCGACGCCTTGTACATCCGGCCCTGCTGGGAGGCCGGCTTGTGGCGCAGCAGCCGCGCGCTCATCATCGGCGTCAGCGTCAGACTGACAATGGCCGAGACCAGGATCGTGACGCTCAGCGTGATCGCGAACTCGCGGAACAGCCGGCCCACGATATCGCCCATGAACAGCAGCGGGATCAGCACTGCGATCAGCGAGATGGTCAGCGAAACGATAGTGAATCCGATCTGCTCGGCGCCTTTCAGCGCCGCCTCCAGCGGCTCGACGCCCTGCTCGATATAGCGGACGATATTCTCGATCATCACGATCGCGTCGTCCACCACGAAGCCGGTCGAGATGGTCAGCGCCATCAGCGTCAGATTGTTGAGACTGTAGCCCAGCAGGTACATCACGCCGAAGGTGCCAATCAGCGACAGCGGCACCGCGACGCTGGGAATGATCGTGGCCGCGACGCTGCGCACGAACAGGAACATGACCATCACCACCAGCGCGATGGTCAGCACGAGCGTGAACTGGACGTCCGCCACGGAGGCGCGGATCGTAGTTGTGCGGTCAGTGAGAATCTGGACTTCGATGGCCGCCGGCAGCGTGCTCTTCAGCGTCGGCAACAGCTTCTTGACGCGATCCACGACTTCGATGATGTTGGCGCCCGGCTGGCGCTGGATGTTGACGATGACGGCGGGCGTCTGGTTCATCCACGCGGCCTGCTTGACGTTCTCGGCGTCGTCGACCACGCTGGCCACGTCGGAAAGCTGCACCGGCGCGCCGTTGCGATAGGCGACGATCAGCGGCCGGTAGTCGGGACTCGCGAGTAGCTGATCGTTCGCCGAGATCGTATAGGATTGCAGGCGGCCGTCGAACACGCCCTTGGCCTGGTTCACGTTGGTGGCCGCGATGGCCGTGCGCACATCCTCGAGGGTCAACCCGTAGGAGGAGAGCGCCGTCGGATTCAACTGGATCCGGACCGCGGGCTTCTGGCCGCCGCTGATGGTGACCAGGCCGACGCCCGGCAACTGCGAGATCTTCTGCACCAGCCGCGTGTCGGCGTAATCCTCCACCTTGGCCAGCGGCAGCGATTTCGAGGTCAGCCCCAGTGTGATGATCGGCGTGTCGGCCGGGTTGCTCTTGCTGTAGATGGGCGGGTTCGGCAGATCTTTCGGCAGATACGTGCCCGCGGCGTTGATCGAGGCCTGAACCTCCTGCTCGGCCACGTCGATGTTCAGCTCGAGCATGAACTGCAGCGTGATGATCGAGCTGCCCTGCGAGCTGATGGACGTCATCTGGTTCAGACCCGGCACCTGGCCGAACTGCCGCTCCAGCGGCGCAGTGATCGAGGACGCCATGACGTCCGGGCTCGCGCCCGGATAGAACGTGATGACCTGAATGGTCGGGTAATCCACCTCCGGCAGCGCCGATACAGGCAGTTGCTTGTAGGCCACGAGCCCGACCAGCACGATCGCCGCCATGAACAGCGACGTCGCCACCGGACGCAGGATGAACTGCCGCGAGGGGCTCATTCGCCCTTCCCCTGCTTCCCATCCGGCCTGCCGGCGCCCTTCTTGCTCCCCGCCTCGTCCTTGCCGCCCGCCGCGCCGGCCTTCGGAGGAATCACCTTCGAACCGTTCTGCAGCTTGTCCACGCCCTCGATGACCACCGTCTCGCCCGGCGCCAGCCCGCTCGCGACCGAAGCTTCATCCCCCGCCGCCGGTCCCAGCGTGATTTCGCGTACTTCCACCGTGTTGCCGGCCTTCACCACGTAAACATAGGTCCCGTTCGGGCTGCGCTGCACCGCCGCGGTCGGAATCAGCACCGTCCCGCGCTTCGTATCGATCAGCAGCTTGACGTTGACGAACTGATAGGGGAACAGCGAATTGTCCTCGTTGGGGAAAATCGCCTTGAAGCGCAGCGTGCCCGAGTTCTGGTCGATCTGGTTGTCCGTCGTGAGCAGCTCACCCGTGGCGAGTTTGTTCTTCTTGTCATGATCGTAGGCGTCGGCGCGCAGTTTCACTCCGGCCCGCAGTTTCTGAAGGACCTGCGGTATGCTGTCTTCCGCGATGTTGAACAGGACTGCGATCGGCTGCAACTGCGTGATTACCGCGAGGCCCGTGGCGTCGGTGGCGTGCACCATGTTGCCCTGGTCGACCAGCCGCAGGCCGAGTCGCCCGGTCAACGGCGCCGTGATTTTGCAATAAACCAATTGCAGCTTGGCGGTGTCGATCGCCGCCTGGTCCGATTTCACCGTTCCCTCAAACTGATTCACCAGCGCGAACTGCGTGTCTAATTGCTGCTTCGGAATCGAGTCCTGGGCGTACAAAACCTTGTAGCGCTCGACGTCGATGTTGGCGTTCTTAAGCAATGCCTGGTCGTGCGCCATCTGGCCCTCGGCCTGCTCGAGTTGGACGGCGAACGGGCGCGGGTCGATTTGCGCCAGCAGGTCGCCTTCCTTCACCAGTTGACCTTCCGCGAACGCCACTTTGTCGAGCTGTCCGTCCACGCGCGTCCGGATCGTCACCGTGTTCAGAGCCACAACGGAGCCCAGCCCGTCCAGGAAAATACCCATGTCGCCCCGGCGCGCCAACGCAGTCACAACCGGCACCGCGCGCGCCCCCTTCGCGGCGTCGGCCTTGTTCTTGGCCTGCTGAGCCTGCTGCGCCGAGCCCCGCGACAGGTAGTAGGCCCCGCCGCCGAGAAGGCACAATACCAGCACCCACAACCAGGCGCGGCTCTTGCGTTTCTGGCCGCCCGGCGCCGCCGCGTCGATCTCGGATTGCTGGTTCGCAGTCGCTTGGGGATTCATGAAGTCCTTCGTTTTCACTTAAACCGATGGCCCGCGGGCCGCCTGAGGATCGCAATGAACGCGCCCCTGGCAGAGTAAACATTATGTCATTCGGCGCAGGCCCACTCCGGCTCGGCGCGGGCGCCGGCCGAAGTCAAATTGAAGAGACGCCAAACTACTGCTCCCGGTAACGTGCCAGGGCGATTCGCCCGGCGCTGGATTTCCGCCGGCCGCGCTGCGCGCCGCAACCGGTAAACCGCCAATTTACAATTCTCCTATCGCCGCCGCCCGCCGTGAAATAGCCATTTGTGGCTATGCCACCGCGCTGCGCCAACCACATTGTTCTTCGATCGATCGCCGCCGGCCGCCGCTGCCCTCGCCCAGCGGCTGCAATGGGCGCGGCCCGGCGCGGCGGCCGCGCCTGCTTGCGGCGGCGGCCTGGGCCGCGTAGAATAAAAATGCCTTCCTTGCAGGAAATCCCCCGATCGGTTTGAACCATCAGGCAGCTTCCTGCGGTGCGCGTCGAACGCTTGAAACAAAAAGACAGGACTATGGTTTATGGCCCACAGCTCGCGGCGGATCCTCGCGGTCGTTGACGACTTGTTCTTCATCGTCAAAATCAACGACGCGGCCAAGCGTGCCGGCATGCTGGTCGAGTTCCTCAAGTCCGGGCAGGACCTGCTCGACAAGGCTCTGGCCGAGCCGCCGGCGCTGGTGATCGTCGACCTCAACTGCACCTCGGCCCGCCCGCTGCCGCTGATCTCCAGCCTGAAGCGCGATGGCGCGTTCAAGGGCGTCAGCGTCATCGCTTTCGTTTCGCACGTTCAGGGCGAACTGAAAATGCAGGCCCAGGACGCCGGCGCCGACATGGTGCTGGCGCGTTCGGCGTTTTCCATCAACCTGCCGCAGATTCTGCGGCGTCACGCGGCATAATTCGCCGCGTCTTCAAATAGCAAAACACTTGCCCGGGACTGCGTTGTGGGCCGCAGGCCAGCCTCGCGCTGGACGGGCTCCGCATCGCCCCGCCAGGCGTGCATTGTGCCGCCGTATTGCAGATAATCCGAGCATGCACCCGCGCTGGCTGTGTCGCGTCTTCCTGCTCGCGTTGTCCCTGGCCCCGCTGTTTGCTCAGGCCCGGCCGGCCGCAACCCGGACCACAATCTCGCTCGATGGAAGCTGGGACGTGGCCGACAGCGTCGCCTCCGCGCCGCCCCCAGCCCAGTTCCCGCACACCGCGCCAGTGCCCGGCCTGGCCAATCTCGCCACGCCGCCCTTCGCCGATGTGGATAAGTTCGATAGCCGCGAGCTGATCGACGTCGAGATCCGCGAGAAACTGCGGCCCGAGTCCCAGCGCACCACCGCCGTCGGCGTCCCCCGCCAGACGCGCAATTACTTCTGGTATCGCCGCACTTTCCAGGTCAAGCCCGAGCTCGCCGCCCGGCCCCGCACGGCCATCCTACGCATCGACAAGGCTCAGTTCGGCGCCGCCGTCTGGCTCAACGGCGTGACCGTCGGTGAGCACCTGGGCTGCTTCACCGCCGCCGTTTTCGACGTGACGGCGCACCTCAAATGGAAGGGTACGAACGAGCTCGTCGTGCGCATCGGCGCGCACCCCGCGGTGCTGCCGCCGTCGGTCCCCACCGGCACCGACCAAGAGAAATACAGGTGGACGCCGGGCATCTACGACAGTGTCGCCCTGGAGCTGAGCGACGACCCGATCATCGAAACCGTCCAGGTCGCCCCGCATCTCGCAGCCTCCGAAATCCTGGTGCAGTCGGTCGTTCGCAACGCCGGCGACAAGGAGGTTTCCCTCGAATTCAAGCAGTCTGTGCATGCCTGGAAGGAGACCGCCGTCGTGGCCACCTTCGAACAGCCCGCCGCGCGGCTTGCCCCCGGCGAGCGCCGCACCATCACGAGCACTCTCAAGCTCCCCAACGCGCGGCTGTGGACGCCCGAAACGCCCAACCTCTACGTGCTCGACACCAGCACCGCCGGCGACACCACTTCCACCCGCTTCGGCATGCGCGAATTCCGCTACGACACACCCACCCGGCGCGCCTGGCTCAACGGCAAGCCCTACTTCCTGCGCGGCTCCAACATCGCCCTGCACCGCTTCTTCGAGGACCCCGAATGCAAGAACCGGCCCTGGGACGAGGCCTGGGTGCGCAAGCTGCTGATCGACATTCCGCACCAGATGCATTGGAACAGCTTCCGCTTCACCCTCGGCCCCGCGCCGCAATTCTGGTACGACGTCGCCGACGAGGCGGGCCTGCTGATTCAGAATGAATTCCCCATCTGGCAGGGCCACTGGAATGAGTGGAAGCCCGAGGAACTCGTCACCCAATTCAGCGAATGGATGCGCGACTCGTGGAACCATCCCAGCCTCGCCGTCTGGGACGCCTCCAACGAAACGCACGCCGAATTCCTGGCTGAAAAAGTGCTGCCCGCCGTGCGCGGGCTCGACCTCTCCGGCCGGCCCTGGGATAACGGCTACACGCTGCCCGACGGCCCCGACGATCCCGTCGAGGACCATCCCTATCTCTTCATCGGCCTGTGGAACCCCTCCTTCAAGCCCTTCGAGATGCCCGACCTCGAGAAGATGACCGGCGCGAAAACCGATTGGAATTCGCCCCATCCCACCACCCACGCCGTCATGATCAACGAATACGGCTGGCTCTGGCTGAACCGCGACGGCACGCCCACGACGCTCACCGAAAAGGTCTACGACAAACTCCTCGGCCCGCAGGCCACGCCCGCGGAGCGCTTCGAAACCTACGCCTATCTGCTCGGCGGCCTGACCGAGTTCTGGCGCGCCCACCGCCAGGCCGCGGGCGTGCAGTACTTTGTCTACCTGACCTGCTCTTACCCGGGCGTGAAAACTTCCGACAACTTCCGCGATATCGGCCGTCTCGAGCTCGAAACGCATTTCGCCGATTATGTTCATGAAGCCTTCCAGCCGCTGGGCGTGTACATCAACTTCTGGCAGCCCCAACTGCATCCCGAGGAAACGCGCGACTACGCCCTGATGATGATCAACGACGAGCCCACGCCCGCCGACGGCCAGCTCGCGCTCTCCTTCGAAAAGGACGCGGCCACGACAGTGAAGGATGCGGCGACGACGGCCAAGGCGGGCGCCTCGGCGGTGAAGACCGAACTGCATTTCGCCATCCCGCCCTACGGCCAGCAGACCTACTCCATCCGGCTGCAGGCCCCGCAAGCGCCGGGCAAATACGTCCTGAAGGCCGTGGCTACGCACGCCGGCGAGCCGACCGTGTCGCGACGCAAAGTGGAAGTGAAGTAGCCGCCGCTCCGCCTGCGCCCCTGATCGGCGCAAGCGCAGGCCTGCGATAGACTGGTGCTTGATCCCCGCAGCGGGAGACCTTCAACATGGAACGGGACTTCTATCTCGACCTGGCCGCTCGCGGCCTGCGCTGGCCCATCGGCACGGACCTGGTGCTGCATGAACACAGCGACCCCGAAGCCATCGTCCTCGACGGCCGCCGTCTGGGCGCAGTCGTCGCCGCCGCCGCGCGCCGCTACAAAACCCCGCTCGCCATCCCGTTAATGGATCTGCGTCTCGAGAAGGCCGATCTTCTCGAGACCCTCGCCGTGGCCGCGGCCGATGTGGACGCGTTCCATTTTGATGCGGCGCCCGATCGGGAGGTCCTCGAACGCGTGGCCTCGAGCGCCGCGGCGCCCTTTGGCGCGCGCCAGCGGGCGCACTTCGACGCCATTCGCTACATCGCTCGCGAAACCGATCTGGTCGCCGTCGGCATGTGCATCGGCCCGTTCTCTTTGATGACCAAGCTGCTCGCCGATCCGATTACCGCCATCGCCATGGCCGGCGTCGGCGTGACCGCCGCGGAAGACGCCGGCGTGCTGGGGGTCGAACGCTGCCTCGCTCTAGCCGAAATGGCCGTCGCCCGATCGCTGGCCGCGCAGGCCCAGGCCGGCGCGCGGTCCGTCCTGCTCTGCGAACCGGCGGCCAATGCCGTCTACCTATCCCCGAAGCGGATCGAAGCCGGTTCCGATATCTTCGAGCGTTATGTGATGCAGCCCAATCTGCGCCTGTGCACGCAACTCGATCAGGCCGGCGTCGATCTGATCTTCCACGACTGCGGCCAGTTGATCCCATTCTTCGTCGAGCAGTTCGCCACGCGCCTCCGCCCCGTGATGCTCAGCTTTGGCAGCTCGCGTAAACTGTGGGAGGACGCCGCGCTGGTCCCGCCAGACGTCGTCCTGTACGGCAATCTCCCCACCAAGAACTTCTACTCCGATGCCGCGCTGCCGCTGCGGAAG
>Ga0182027_10008760_pt1 | contig 14664 bp, 9 predicted proteins | sample 712E1DmetaG_FD_121300 | JGI IMG/M metagenome (GOLD analysis project Ga0182027, IMG submission 121300) | Permafrost microbial communities from Stordalen Mire, Sweden - 712E1D metaG (Illumina Assembly) | ecosystem: Environmental > Terrestrial > Soil > Wetlands > Permafrost | place: Sweden... | reverse complement strand
TGTGCGCCGTGCAGATGGGCGTTGCAGTTATGCTGGTGTTAACAACGCCGGATGTGTCGTACAGCTGCAAATTGATGTGGGCGTAGGCGACGTACATCATGATGATGCTCGTGTTCACGGCGGAGATGAGGAAATACGGACGGTAGCGGCCCCAGCGCGTGGTGTGGCTGTCTGTGTACATGCCCATCCCGACATCGGCAAACGCGTCAATCAGCCGCGGTATGAGCCCCAGCAGCGCGAGATGGGCCGGGTTCAGCCGGAACACGTCGGTGTAGAAGAACGTGATGATGAGCGCGAGTGACGACCAGACGACATTTACGGCGGCATCGCCGCCACCGAATCCGATTTTTTCAAGAACCGTTAGTCTGGGAGTTTTCATTATTTTGTTTGCCAATGGGTCGGAGGCATTGCCGAACGCTGGGGCTCCGGATCATACATGAGGAGACAGGGCGTTCAAATTTGGCAACGGGTCACTCGACCAAAACGCTCTTGTACTCGTCGAGGACCTTTTCATCAATCACCGGCCATTGCATTGCATCCCATTTTATCTCCGCGATCTTCAATTTCTGCAAACCATTATCCGCCGCTTCATAGGCGTGAAAAACGAGATAGCCTTTCCCGTCAAATGTATAAGCGCTATTGCTCCCCACACCGTACCACTTGTTGTTGCCGGCAAGCACCAAGCTGCCACCGCCTTCGGCCATGCTCCTGCCATCCTTGTCCAAATAAGGTCCTTTTACGTCTTTTGACCGTCCAACCATGATTCTGTAGGTACTGTCTTTACCGCGGCAGCACAACCCCCAGGAAACAAATAAATAGTAGTAATCACCTTTTTTGAAAATAAAAGGTGCTTCGATTTCGGCGGGGCCAGGCTCTCTGTCATCAATCAATACAGAACGCTCTCTTTTGGCAATGGAGAACCACTCCTGCGGTTCCGCCAGCGCGGTCCAGCTTGAGTCTAATTTTACAAGTTTAATGCCTGACCAAAATGAACCGAAGCTCATCCATGGCGCGCCGTTTTCGTCCACGATGATGTTCGGATCAATTGCATTCCAAAGATCACGCTTGGGTACCGATTTAAGCACAATCCCCCGGTCTTCCCATTTGTAGTCGGGAGAGTCTGGATTAAGCGTTTTGTTGACGGTTACTCCAATGGCCGAGGTGTTCTTGCCGAAGGCGGATACAGCATAATATAAATAGAACTTGCCGTCATGATGGACAATATCGGGCCCCCATATATGGCCATTGAAGTCGCTTGCTACTCTTCTCGCCCAGGATGGCTCACCTGGGAATACGCGTCCCCTTAATTTCCAAGTCTCCATGTCCTTTGAGCTGTAGAAAGTGACCCCAGGCCCAGTGCTGAAGAGATAGTAGGTGTCACCCTCCTTTGCCATGGCGGGGTCGTGTATGCTGACCTGTTCTGGTTGATTTGCAAACAGGCTTCCTGCGATGAGTAATCCCAAAACGGATACGTATTTGCTTTTTGACACTGTGCGATTAAGGAAGAATTGTTTTTCCACCAAACTCATCACAATCCGATCCTGATAGGCTGAGAATGAATGGATTTGTGGTGTCATCTTTTTGTCAGAGCGCTCCATGTTGTCGGTTCTGCCAAAATATCTGAATGGTACCAGCCGACGCAAGCAGTCCATCGCACGGGACGGCATCGCGGCCGTAATTTTTGAAACCCGTCGGCTCAAAAGACAGAAGCAGGCGTTTGCGCCTGCCTCTTTGAAGACAGCCATGGTGTGTGTGGAACACATCAATGGATCGAGCCGGAACGGCGGCGGGAGAATAGCGCAGCCGCAAGCCCGCCGAAACCAAGCAATGTCATGCTGGCCGGTTCGGGAACGGCTGTTATGACTGTAAAGCCCGGATCGCTGAGCAAGTCAACGTTGACATTGCCCACTATTCCATTTCCTTCCAGGATGCCTCTCGCAATCAAGTTACTTACTTGGGCGGAAGCGTCGCCAGCCACAACCAACTTGCCTCCAGCAATATCCATGAGCCGTGTGGCGTCGGTGGATAATGGGCTGCCCCAGAAACCGGCACCAGCCGGGCCGATAAGCAGAGCATTGTTAACAGTCACTGTCCCGCCAAAAATATTCAGGTGACCACCCAATGCCAGATATTTCGTGGTGAGCTGGGAATTGTCGTAAAGGTTCATGCTCACATTCGGTCCGCCGTTAAACCAGAACATGTCGCCGATAAAAATGCTGTCACCCGAGATATAGGAGGCATTGCCATACATGTTAACGACCGACATGGGGCCCGCCATGTCACCGACCGGGGCAAAGCCAAAGCCGGCAGTCACACTGCCGTTAATATTGAGAGTTTCTCCCCACTCCGGGCCGAAAATCTGGTCCGTGAGCGATATCACGTCCGACGCGCCGATCGTTATCGGCGTAGGAGTCGTCGTTGGAAAACCCGTGCCAAGAAAAATCTGGAATGCACCAGGCGTCGGCGCCACCCCACCCACCCAGTTGGCCCCCTGACTCCACGTCGTAGCATCACCACCGCCTGACCAGGAAAAAGATTGGGCCGAAGCGCTGCCGACCAAAAACGCTGCCAAGCCGGCTATTGCCAAGTAATAATAGGATTTTCTGAGGGTCATATATGTTACCTTTCTCTTAACTCAAATGAGCTGGTTTATTAAGTTGTTCACTTGAAGACACATTTCTTCAGGGTCATTAATATTATAAAGCTTTTTCACGTCAAAAAACAACGCCATTTTGCGAATTATATTCGCCAAATTGCGAATGATAATTAAGCAACTCTACAACATTGGCAAACATGCCGAGCCGGCTTTGACTTCAACTCTACCGCCAACTTTATGCTTAAATCCAATCATAACTTCAATTTTTCAGATCGCAGGGTGCGATGTCAGGTGCATCCCATGATTCCATCACTTTGGCGCACCAACTGGAAGAGTTGTACGTTTCCACAGACAGGAACCGGGCGATCGTCCAATCGCCAATTGGTGCTGGCTCGCCCGACCCCTGACACGGGCAATAATGACCGCGTGGGCCAAGATTCTCGCACCCACGCGGTCGTGTATTCCCATACTTTATCCACCGATTTAATCGTGAGCCGGTCCATCTCACCTTACTGTTGCAACCGGAAAAACAGGGTACCCGTAGTCGGAACTGTAATGTGGTAGTTACCACCGGCAACCACCAAGCTGCTCATGTTCATCGGAGTCCAAACGGCGCCAGACCCAAGCGTCGGACTGGAAACCAGGTTGACCAGTGCAGAGGTTGTCGGCCAGGAGATCACTACATTGCCACCTGAAAGAGCCGCAGACAATGACACGCTCGTGGATGTGCCCCTGAGTTGGTTCGGTCCGAGGGCATTATCGGCCGCGACTTGAGCCGCCGTCAGCGGGCCGTTGTAAATGCGGAACTCATCAATGTTGGCGAGAAGTCCCAAGTCAGCAGGATAAAGCGATTGACCGATGTAGTTGGTCGGGCCGCCATGAAGCTGGTAGTTGATAACACTTCCATTATGTTGGTAAGCAACAGGATCAACCATGTCATTAAACAATATGCCGCTCGCGACGGGCACTCCGTTTGTGTAGAGCGCATCGGTGCCGGCTAATGGGTGCCAGACAGCAACGACCTGCACATTGGTTGTGTTGTCCAGCACGCCGTTCATCACGACATCATTAGGAAACTCACCATTGTTACCGGGAACGCCCTGCCCAAAGTGTGCTGCCAGAGTGCCAACGCCGGTGTGGGGCTGACAAGAAATGTAATCGTACCCGGCCCCATAATTGGGATCGAATGGAGTAAGATCCGTATTGCCGAAAGCAAAGAGAGCTGCGTAGTTGTTGATTGTACCAGGAAAAGTAGCCCACACTTCGATCGACACTTCGTCAATGTTGCTGAGGATTCCGGAAGGCAGGCTCACAGATGAGCCAACGGTACCGTCCAGCACTACCTGTCCTGTTCCAGAAAAGGCAGCAGTACCATTGAGCGTGCCATCCGCGCTGCCCATCGAGTCGTGAGCCGTGCTGCCCGACGTTTCACTAAAGCTGTACCGGTGGATAAGGGGGGCGGTAACAGGCCCCACAGTGACCGTCAGAGGCGGGCTGGTGAAGCTCCCGAGCGTAGCCGTCAGTGTCGCACTGCCCGCGCCAACTGCAGTCACAATGCCGTTGGCGTCCACGGTAAACACATTGGGATTGCTCGATGTATAAACCGGAGTCCCAATCACGGCGGGATCCAAGCCCGGCTCAGGCGAACTCAGGAGCACTCCGCTGACTGACGGGTAATCGCCCACAAGCCTCGCCTGCTGGATTGTGCCCACTTTCGCAGGGGATTGGAGCAGTGGCTCGAAGTAAATCTGTGACAAGCTGCCCCCGAGGGGAGCAGCGGTCACAACAATGACATTGGTGCTAATGATGTTGGTGGCAAAGGTATTGGTGGCATTGAAGGTAATAATCAAGTCATTCGTGTCAAACCCTTTGCCATAGACCCGCAGAACACCTCTCGCAATCAAGTCATAAATTGTATTTCCGGGCTCGGCGGTCTCATTGGTGTAAGTGAAAGGCAGGACTATTGTGCCGCCACCGAGATTCAAGGAAGCTGTGAGGTCAGAACAATCATGCGTACCTTGATTGCCCGTGCCCAAGACGGCACTCATCCCGCTTCCGCCTTGGCCTGCGTTGCCCGATTCAAGGCCCGGCACGCTGCCCATCAGTGGGTTGCCCGTAAAAACATCAGTACCCACATACGCAACTGCGGTATCATAGATGTTTAGGTGGCCGCCCAAAGCGATATTGGGTTCAATTAGCGTAGCATTGCCATACATGTTCATTGTCACATACGGTGCGCCCGCGTACCACCACCAAGCATAGCCGATCCCCACGCCAGCGCCCTGAGTCTGAACCACAGAGTTGGTGTACAAATTAATAATGGAGCGGCCATTCGGCCAATAATTTTGCACTGGTGCCCACATCCAGTTGTATTCCAGCGTGCCGTGGATGTTGAGTGTCATACCCCATTCCCCGCCGAAGAGTGTGTTGTAAAGCGGGGCGCCGGGGGTCTCATAACCGAGGTCAACGACGTATCCCGCAGGGATCGTTACCTGCGTCGAACCAGCTTGGGGGTCAATCTGGGTGGCGCCGGTACCAGAATCCGGAAGCCCGGTAGTGTTTGTGGTTTCGTCCAAGTTATTCCAGTTGAGCGGGTTATTCCACATCCCGTCGCCGCCAGCGCCTGTCCACGCAAAATCAGGCCAGGCGGAAGCGGTTTGAACCCAGCAGGTTGCCAGAATAGCGGCGACTGCATAAAACATTGCTTTTAATTTCATAAGTACTGCCTTTCTTGTTTAGAGTTGACGTTTGAGATGTTGGTTTGTTTGAGGTGTTGGTTTTGTGAGTCAGTTCCATGGTTTCATGGCTGTTAAAAGATAAAGACCGGGTTGCTGCCAAAGTAATTTTGAGGATTTCCGTTGTTCCACATCATCCTCCATGGCCGCCATTCGACATGGCCGTCTTCAAACAGTTCATTGCCTCCTGCTGGCAGGTTGCCCATCAAATGACTGGTGCGTTGGATAAGGCCAACGCTAACAAGCGAACCACCTGACATTTTAATGTAACTCCCGGTCGCGCTGTCATGAAGAACTTCGTCAACCACCACTTCGGCATCGGAAGGTCGCGGCTGTCCTGGCATGCCAATTACATTTGTTTTCCAATAGGGTGATTCTGGTTTGCCTCCCGTATTCATGCCGGCGCCGGGCAGCAAATAAATATAACCAAGAATGTTGAAACTTACATTATTGGAAATATTGTAAAACCATGTGTAATCTGAATTGAAATCGGCGTAGGATGGACAGTAAAATATGTCCCGGCTAGCTCCATTCGCAATCATTTGAACGCTAAAATTAGTGGACATATCCCATGGCCAGAGTCCCACCGCTTTAGATGGAGTGGTCGTATATGGCGCATATCTTAACTCAGGCAGCTTATTCTCGTTATCTCCGGTGTAGATTTGAAGGGCGAAGCCTTGCTGATGCAAATTACTCTTGCAAGCCGCGCGCAAGCCCCGCTCCTTGGCGGCTGCCAGCGCGGGAAGCAGAATCGCCGCCAAGATGGCAATGATGGCAATAACCACCAGAAGTTCAATCAACGTAAACGCCTTAGGATGTCGCTTCGATAACATGGCTGTTAAAAGATAAAGACCGGGTCGTTGCCAAAGTATTTTTGAGGATTACCGTTGTTATACATCACGCTAAATTGCCGCCATTCGACGTGACCGTCTTCAAAAAGTTCATTGCTCCCTGCCGGCAGCTTGCCCACCAAATGACTGGTGCCTTGAACCGCACTGACCGCCAGCCCGGGAGCTGAAGTAACTTGAACGTAACTGAGGGTCACAGTGTCCCGCATGACCACGTCAACAACCACTTCGGCGTCGGCAGGCTGCGGCTGTCCGGGCATTCCAATTACATTTGTTTTCCAGTAGGGCGCTACTGGCTTGCCTCCCATGTTCATGCCCGAGCCGGGCAGCAAATAAACATAACCGAGAATTCGAAAACCACCATTTGCATCATTGCCTGAACCGGCAATTCCGAAGTTCCAGACGCCAGGAACATCCAAATCGGCGTGTGTTGGGCAGTAAAATATATCTTGGCTGGCTCCGTTAGCTAACATCACATCAGTAAAATTGGTTGAGATGTCCCACGCCCAGCGCCCCGCCGCTATCCCCGGCTTGCTGGAATACGGCACATATCTTAAATCAGGCAGCTTATTCCCGTTATCTCCGGTGTAGATTTGAAGGGCGAAGCCTTGCTGATGCAAATTACTCTTACAAGCGGCGCGATAGCCCCGCTCCTTGGCAGTCGCCAACGCCGGCAAAAGCAAAGCCGCCAGAATGGCAATGATGGCAATGACCACCAGAAGCTCAATCAGCGTAAACGCCTTCAGATGTCGTTTGGAAGAAAAAGACATTTGGATATGGTTTACTGAGTTTAGCTCACTGTAATAGGGGAACAACGCCACTTTGCGTAAAAAAATCGCCATTTTGCGAACACCATTCCACCAGTCCCGGAGGGCCATAGGATTTGCGGTAGGCGAGCGGGCTGGTGTGTTTGCCGGCCCGGAAATAGCGGGCAATGTGTTGCGTGTCGACAAATCCAAGCAGATCGGCAATCTGCGCCACCGGCAAGTCCGTTTCCACCAACAGTTGGGCGATCTGATCGGTTCGCACTCGCCGGATTTCATCCAGAACCGACCGGCCCAGGAGTTTGCGGAACCGTTTTTCCAGCGTGCGCCGGGATAGTCCCGATGACTGGGCGACCTCGTTCACCGTGACTCCGCTTCGTGCCCGGTCGCGGATGAGTCGCAATGCCTTGGTCAGGTGCGGCTCTTCCGCCGCCACAAAGTCCGTGGAGCGGCGCGCGGCTACATGCGAAGCCACCGCCGTGATTCTGGGGGGGACGACTCGCGACTGCCGCATCAACCCATCCAGCGCAGTCGCGGCCTCATAACCGGCGCGCTCAAAATTAATAGCGATGCTCGACATTGGCGGATCAGTCAACCCGCAAACGACTTCATCGTTGTCGGCGCCGATGAGGCCCACCCAGTCCGGCACCGTCAGTCCGATGAGCTTGCAGACTTCCATGACGCGCTGGCCGCAATCGTCGTTGCAAGCCATCACGCCCACCGGCTTGGGCAGCGCATTCAGCCAGTGGGCGAGTGAATGCCATTTCTGGGACCAATCCTTGCCGGGCTCGGACAAAGCATATTGCGGGGGATTCTCAAAACCCGCCTCCCGGATCCGTTTGCAGAAAGATTCCATTCGGATCTCCGACCAGGTTATGTTCTCCGACGACGTTTTCTCATAGCCGCAGAAGGCAAAGTGTTTGAAGCCGCAACCCAACAGGTGTTCCGCCCCCATGCGGCCAATGGCCTCTGAATCCGTCACCACATTGACCATACCTGGGATTTCAGTTTTCCGATGCCCGACCACTACCGTCGGCAATCCGTAAGCCACGATTTCCTCCGCCCCTTCGACGTCGCGGAGGATAATGCCGTCGGCGTCGCCGGTTTCGAGCAGTGGTTGAACTTTCTCCAATCCAGCAGGTTCCCAAGAAAATGACCAAGGGCCGTGATGGCGCGAAAAGTCAGCAATTCCTCTAAGCAGGGCGCGTCCGGAGGCGCGCGAAGATTCAATCAAAAGAATGACTTTCGGGACTCGCAACATGTAATTCAGGCACAACAACAAAATACACGGCATCGAGTTTTAACCCGCTGCCATCTCGGTTTTGTTTTTGGCTTAGTACCTTACAATGCGCCATCTGCTGTCAAAACCCGACAAGGAATTCTTCATCCGGTCGGAATGAAGGAGATTCCCTCCGCCGCCGGAAAGGCTCCCTCACACGAGTTTTCTATTGAACCCCCTTGGAATCAACGTCATCGGCGGAAGCGGCAGATCAATTCCGTGATTCTGCCGCAAGCCAATCCGGCGGTTTATGCTGTGTGGTTCTGCTGGAGGGATGGGAGTTTGGCGGTGTCGGCTCAATCAGCGTCGTGGCTTCGCGCAACAGGATGCGCGCAAAAATCCAGTCAAACCAAAACCCATGCGCGGCGCTGCCCGCGTCCAAAGCATCATAGAACTTGCCTTGAACGCTTTCCCGTCCTTGGTCGAGTTCCGAAACGGCCTCTGGGGCTTGGCCAAGCCGGTGGCAGGACATCGCGAGAATGATCTTGGCGGTGGCAATTCGCGGTGGATTGTAACCTGGATACGCAAGGCACCGGCGGCACCATTCCCCGGCCCCGGCGTAATTGCCTCGACGATACTCCATCAGGGCCACAGAGATGGATCCCCAGGCGGCTTGAAAAACCACTTCCGCATTCGTATCATCGTTGGCAACGCTGGCAAAGGCTTTGGCGGCAACTTCAGCCAGCGGCGCCAAGGCATCCATGGTTTTCTTGTCTGCCGGCAAAAGCAGGCTGACTTTGACGGCGCGTTCCGCAGCCACCGGATTGGTCGTGTCGGCAAAGCGGGCAATCGCTTCCTGATGGAAATGATCGTAGCCGCTCGTATCGCCGAGTTCGACCAACACGGGGCCAAGCCGGAGATAATCCAGGGAGGTCAAGTCCCAGCCGTCAAACTTGTTCATTTGCAACAGCACTGCAAAACGGTTGGCCGCCTGTTGCCAGCGCCCCTGCAAAGCGTGCCATTCGCCGACGGAACGAAACACTGCCGCGCCTTCCAGTGAAGGTTGGATCGGAGAAAGATTGTTTAACAGATTGTCCGCTTCATCGAAATTCTCCTGGCTCACCCGAACGGCCGCCAGAATGATCTTTTCCCGGGCTTCGGCTTGCCGGCGCAATCCGGCCTCGTTGGCCCGCGCCAGTTCGGCTTCCTGGCGTAAACGGGACTGTTGCTGTTCGGCGGCCACCGCTCGCTCGCGGGCTGATCTTTCCATAAGGAAAAGCCAGGTGGAAGTCCCCAGCCCGATTATCAACGCCACCGCCACCGACGCGCCCGCGGCGAAGACAATTTTATTCCGGCGGACCAGTTTCTGGAAACGATAGAGCCGGCTGGGAGGACGGGCAATGACCGGCTCGTTATTGAGGTAGCGATGGATGTCCACGGCCAGACCATTGGCCGTTTCGTAACGCCGCCTTCGGTCTTTTTCCAGCGCCTTCATTACAATCCAGTCCAGGTCGCCGCGCAAGAGCGAGATCAGTTTGGGCGATTCAGCCTGGCGCTGTTCGGCGATCGCCGTCAATTCCTTCCCCTGAAGCGTGGTGAGCATGATCGAAGGCCGCTGCGGCTCCTTTTCCCGGAGCGTGCGGCGCATTTCATCCAGGCCGGATTGGAGCAGTTTTTTGGGATCAAACGGTGTGCGCCCGGTCAGCAGTTCATACAGCAGCACCCCCAGGCTGTAGATGTCACTGCGTGTATCAATGTCCAGGCCGCTCATCTCCGCCTGCTCGGGACTCATGTAAGCGGGAGTGCCGATGACCTGTTCGTAAGCGGTGAAGAGAGTTTGGTCGGTCAATTTGCCCTCGATGGCCTTGGCGATGCCGAAATCAATGACCTTCGGCACCGGCACACCGTCATGGAGCGTGACCAAAATGTTTGACGGTTTGATGTCGCGGTGAATGACTCCTTTTTGATGCGCATGTTGAATGGCGTGACAAACCTGAGTGAACAAATCCAGCCGTTGGCGGGTGTCGAGATGGTTCTGGTCGCAATAGTCGGTGATTTTGATGCCGCGCACCAGTTCCATGACAAAGTAAGGCCGTCCGGTTTCCGTCGCGCCCGCGTCCAGCACCCGGGCGATGTTTGCGTGGTCCATCATGGCCAGCGCCTGCCGTTCGGCTTCGAAACGGGCAATGACGCTTTTGGTGTCCATGCCGAGCTTGATGATCTTGAGCGCGACGCGGCGATGGACCGGCTTGTCCTGCTCGGCCATATACACCACGCCACAGCCGCCCTCGCCAATTTTTTGCAGCAGCTTGTAACGGTCAATGCGGCTGCCGGGACCTTCGATAAGAACAGACTCCCCTTCGCGCAGGTCGGCACCCAACGAACCCGTCCGGGTTACCGCACGTTCCAAATCAGCCAGAGAGGTGGTTGTGAACGGTGCGATTTCGCTGAAGAATTTTTCGGCGTCCGCCTGCGCGGAAAGCAACGCTTCAACCCAGGCGCGCAGTTGAGCATCCTCGGCGCACGCCTGATCGAGAAACGCCCGCCGGGCGGCGGGGCTGGCGAGTTGACGCGCCGCATCAAACAATGCTTCCACCTGCTGGGTTGTTTTCGTCATGCGATGCAAGGCAACAGCCGTTGATTCTGCCAAAAGTTTTTGGGAAACGCCATTCCGGCGGTGGAAATTCCTGGATGCCGGAACCGGCCAGCGTCAGGCCTCGGCTCGGATGTTCTGAAATAGCCAGGCTTTCGCATAGGCCCACTGCCGCTCGACCGTGCGTTCGGCGACCCCCAGGCTTTTGGCCACATCCAGGTTCGTCAGACCGCCAAAAAATTTGAGGACGACAATCCGCGCCTTTTCCGGATCTACGGCTTCCAGCCGTTCCAGCGCCTCGTCCATCAGCAGGATTTTGTCATCCGGCGTCGTGGCAGCAAGGTTCAATTTATCAAGATCCACCCGCAACTGGCCGCCGCCGCGTTTCAAACGGGATTTGCGCCGCGCGTTTTCAATCAGGATGCGCCGCATCGCCTCGGCGGCGGCGCCGAAAAAATGGGCGCGGTTTTCCCAGGTGCGGTCGCCGGCGTCCACCATGCGGAGCCACGCCTCATGCACCAGGGCGGTGGCCTGCAACGTCTGGCCGGGGGCTTCCTGCGCCATGCGGGCCGCGGCGAGCCGGCGCAGTTCGCCATAGACCAGCGGTAATAATTCTTCCGACGCCTGGCCATCACCGCGTTTGATGGCCTGCAGCACCTGGGTGATGTCGCTCGTGTTTTCTCCGGGCATAGGCAGAAACGTTGACAATAATCAGGTTACATCTGGACGGCCATCCGGCTTCTTTATGAATTAACACCTCGCCGGCGTAATCGTCAATGCGAATTGGTTGCCGGCCATTGGGGGGACGCATCGCCTCTTTTTATATGGCCTACCTGGCTGAAAATGCCAATTCCGGTCCACACATCCAGTAAACAGAAATGAACCAGTTTCACAGTGGTTAAAGTGAGCGCGGGAAAACAAAGTGGCTGCTGAATCGCCTGGCAGCTCAATCTGTCTGCCTGGGAGCATCGCCGTGCAACGAGTTTTTTTGATTTTCTTGTCGAGGTCGTCGTCAGATGCAATTATGATGGTGCAAAGATCAAACTGGCTGCGTAGCGCCAAAATCCGAAAGTGCATAGAATCTGTAACAGTTGAATGCGACCATTAACCTGCCATCGTTGAATTATTTCATTTTACGTTTTCAACTGGCGAGGGTTTTACAAGTATGACATGGAACCCGGGAAGAAAAGCTGCGCCGGCTACGTCCCACCGGCGCACTGATTCCCTATGACGAGAAAAATGAAAAAACTAAGCGTTCTGATCGTTGCCTCTCTTCTATTTCAAGGCATCGGGTGGGCGCAAAATGCGAAACCCACCTTCGACAAAATCTATCAGCGTAAAATGCCCGCCTGGTTCAATGAGGCCAAGTTTGGCGTGTTCATCGTCTGGGGTATCTATTCAGTCCCCGGCTGGGCTCCGAAAGGGGAATATGCGGAGTGGTATGGCCACCGTTCTCTCGATCCGGGCGATCCGTTTCAAAAATACCACGAAAAGGTCTGGGGCAAGGATTTCACGTACGACCAGTTCGTTCCCATGCTTACCGGCGAAGGCTTCAATGCAGATGAATGGACAACGTTGATACAAAAGTCGGGTGCCAAATATGTCGTCACCTGCGCCAACTATCACGATGGCTTTGCAATGTATCCGACCAAATATTCCGTTTCAAAATTCGGGGATCATTGGAATGCCTTCGACCGGAGCCCCAAGCGGGATGTGATCGGTGAACTCCAGGCCGCCGGCACCTCCAAAGGCCTGAAGATGGGAATCTACTATTCCCTCTACGAGTGGTGGAATCCGTTGTATCAAAGCGGGCCGCTGGGAAAATATGTCAGGGATTTTTTGCAACCCAAATTCAAGGAAGTCGTCACCCGCTACAAGCCGTCGGTAATCTTTCTGGACGGAGAGTGGGAGCATCCTTATCAGGCATGGCATTCGGAAGAATTGGCCAACTGGTTATACACGGAGTCACCCGTGAAGGATGAAGTGGTGGTGAATGACCGCTGGGGCCACACGCGCAGCCGGTATGGCGATTACTTCTCCAGCGAATACGGCGGCGGAGATTATTCTCCAGCTCACCCGTGGCAGGAAGATCGTGGCATCGGCATGAGCTATGGCTACAACCGCAACGAAAACTCCTGGGACTACAATTCACGAAAAGAATTATTGCGTCTGCTATCCACGATTTGTGCCAATGGTGGCAACCTCCTGCTGGACATCGGACCGACCGCGGATGGACGCATTCCGCCCATAATGGAGGAACGCCTTCTACAAATGGGCGAATGGCTCGGCAAAAATGGAGCCGCCATTTACGGGAGCACCTCCAGCCCTTTCTGGCCGCGAAAATTTGAGTGGGGTGTCTGCACCGCCAAGGGTGACATCGTGTTTCTGCACCTGTTTGATCAATCTGCAAAAAGTCTGGAGCTTCAAGGTTTTTCCGCCGATGTTGCCAGCGTCAGGTATCTGGCCACCGGGGAACCGCTGAAATTCTCCGCCGGAAATGACAGCCTGCACATCGAGCTGACGCCCGTGAAACCCGACAGCGATGACACGGTTGTGGCGGTAAAAATTCGCGGCGAACTCAAAGCCGACAAGAGGCCTCACCAATATGAAAGCGGCAAAGTGGTAATTCCGGCTTGGTCGCTGGAAGTAAAAGGCTCGACGGCGAGGATGTTTTTCGACGGCTATGAAAAAATCGCTCATATCGCCAACTGGACCGATCCCGGCGACAGCTTGTCCTGCGAATTCGTCGCCAGCCAGCCAGGCCGTTATCAAGTCAACGTGACGTATTGCAGCGACAAAGTCGCCGCCGGTTCGACGACTACCTTGAATTTCAACGGTGAAAAAATTGATTTCACTTCGGAGGATACCGGCGGTTGGACCGGCGGAAACTACCGCGTCAAAAATTGCGGCACCGTTTTGCTTGCCCAAGCCGGTGACCAGCAGCTTTTAATCAACCCCGTTCGGAATGGATGGAAGAATCTGGCGATCAAAGAAGTCGTTTTGACTCCCGAAAAATAACGGGCCTTTCCGCAAGAAATTCTTGAGTTTATTGAGGTTGCCTGGCGAACTTGACCACAAAGGCAACGGCGCTTTGACTGGGCCACTCGGCGGCAGGTTGGATGACCAACGCATCCGCTTCCTGTTTCCAATTCAGTTTTTCCGAGCTGCCAAGAAGAGTCACTTCCGCTACCGGTTTGTTAACCAAAGTTGAAGCCCGGCCGAGCGACTTGATGCGGATTTCCTCGGTGGGCACTCCGAGTGTGATCGCATAAAGCACATCGGCCTTGGTTGTGAAGCGAATGTCCTGCGCGGTGTAGGCCGTGTCTTCTTTGAAATCGCCCGCTTCTGTCACGGTCGGACCCTCGCCAAAGATCCTCCACGGTCTTGTGCCATGGATGGCCTCGCCGTTCACCGCCATCCATGCCGCCATCTCGTTGAGAAACTGGCGTGCCTCTGGCGGCAGGCTGCCATCGGCATAGAGCACCACGTTGAGCAACATGTTGCCGTTCTTGCTCACGATATCAGCAAGCATGTGGATGACTTCCGCGGTGGTTTTGTACTTGAACCCATCGCTGTAGAACCAGTCGCCCATGGATGTGTCGGTCTGCCAGGGCAACGGATTGATGTCCTTCATCACCCCACGCTCGACATCCAGCACTCCGGCTTCAGGGATGACTTCGCCCGTGCCTAGATTCTTAAAAGTGTATACAGCTTCAAGTTTTCCGCCGTGCGCCGCTTGATTGGAATTGTAGAAATGCGCGATCAGACTCCGGCCCACCTCCTCAAATGGAATGCCGCCATCAGTCCAGAGCAAGTCGGGCTGATGTTGATCGACAAGGTCCTTGATGCGATTGAACCATTCCTGATGCCAGGCTGAATTGGTCGCATACCACGAGCGGCCCCAGTGGA
>Ga0182027_10008758_pt1 | contig 14665 bp, 10 predicted proteins | sample 712E1DmetaG_FD_121300 | JGI IMG/M metagenome (GOLD analysis project Ga0182027, IMG submission 121300) | Permafrost microbial communities from Stordalen Mire, Sweden - 712E1D metaG (Illumina Assembly) | ecosystem: Environmental > Terrestrial > Soil > Wetlands > Permafrost | place: Sweden... | reverse complement strand
GCATTTCCTTCTGGGAAACGAGTCCGGCAACATCGCCGTTTTCCGTATTCATGGTCGGCGCCGTCGCATTTACAACGATGCTTTCGGTAAGCGCTCCGACCTCAAGACTGACGTCAAAGCGTTGTACTGCCTGGGCAGTGAGCACGATGTCGCCGCTCGTGGCTTCCTTGAACCCCGCCGTTGAGACCGTGATCTTGTAGGTCCCGGGCAGAAGATCGCCGAATTGGTAGCCTCCCGCCGAACCGGTGGTAGTCTCGCGTTGGATATGGGTTGTGGTTTCCGTGGCAACGACCTTGGCGTGTACCACGAGTGATCCGCTCGGATCCTGGATCGTTCCAGTTATCTCACCGCGGAAAGACTGAGCCCAAGCTGCGCAAATCAGCAGGCAGAGAGCGCTGAACAGTATCAGAAGCTTTCGTAACATTGAATCTCCCCTAAAGCGTCATGAATCCGGTCAAATGTATCCGTAAGTAGACCCCAGACAGTGTGCACAGGAGGTTGTCGAAGAACCAGTGAGAGGCATCAGCGTTGCGGTATCAGTCCCTATGCTGGATAGCGGGCCGGGGCGCAACGCCACTCCGGCAGCCAAAGGACAAAAGGCCCAACTGGCAAGCCAGCCGGAGTCACGAACGGAGCCTGACACGGAACCCTCGCCGGCCGGCGAGACGTGGCACCAGCGGGCTGGCGTGACTTCATCATGTGGCGGCAACCTGAAAAGTTCTGCTGGCGTTTTCAACAGGTCGAATTTAGCACGCGCTTTGCTGACAACCACCCAGGCAGACGGAAACTCTCGGCTGTTAACCGCGAAGTAACCAGGTTAAAACATTATGAAATAAAGGTTTCCAGGCGCGATCGACGAATTGGACGGTGTGCACGGCGAGAGCTTTCCGGTGTTTGAAACGCCGGATCTCGGCGACGTGGGAATGCCGATCTGCTACGACATGGCGATGCCCGAGTCGTCGCGCAGCCTGGCGTTGAACGACGCCGAGGTCATCTTTCTTTCGACCATGAACTCTGCACAGCGGGTTGCTATTCTCGGGCAATGGGCGATAGAAGAGATTTCCTGATGGGCATGACGATGGCCGCAATGGTGGGAGAAGGGCCCGAGCAAGGGACGATCTACATCCCTGAGCGGCATTCGGAGAAAGACCGGGCGTATCTGCTGGACTTCATGGAAGAGTTCTCCTTTGCCATCGTGGTGACGGGGCAACCTGCGGTTCAGATCACGAATGTTCCAACAATTCTCGAGCGCGCTTCGGAAGGGTGGGGCAAGATCTGGTGGCACCTGGCGAAGGCCAATCCTCAGAACCAGGCCATGAAAAGTCAAGCGACGATCGTCTTCCACGGGCCGCACCAATACATCTCGCCCAACTGGTATCAAACGAAGAACGCTGTGCCGACGTGGAATTTCGCGGTCGTGCACATCACGGGAAGCCCGCGCCGGATTGACGATGACGCCGCGGTGGCGGCCGGATTGCGGCGCCTGGTGATGCGTAATGAAGGCAAGTATAGCGGGGGCGGAGCATGGGACTATGATCAACTTCCCGCGAATCAACTGCAGGGCATGCGCGACGGAATTGTCGCTTACGAGATGGCAATTGAGAGAGTCGAGGCGAAGTTCAAGCTCGGGCAGGAGCGCAGCGAGCAGGATCGCGAGGGCGTGTTGAACGGCCTCGCCCGGGCGCCGAAAGAGCGGAACCTGCTGGCGCTGACGAAGGAGTATTACAGTCGGCAGAAGTGATGGCATCGGCTGGCGGCAGGAAGAGGCTTTGACTTAAGATGGGGGGCACCTATGAAAATCGATCGCCGGCATTTCATGCAAGCCTCCACGGCATCTCTTCTATTCGCCGGCCGGATGGAAGCCGTTCCTCCGGCAAAGGCGGCCGTCAGCGAAACGGCCGGCATGGTGCGAGCCGTGGGGAAGACCTACGCGTGGGAGTGGTCCCCACAAACTGACCGGTGGCGCCTGGTCGACAAGAGGGGTCGGGTGGTAACCTCGGGTCCCCTGCAACCGGCGGTTTTGGTGCAAGCGGTGGGCGCTAAAGACCGCCGCTGCCTCTCCGGAACCCTTGCCGCGCACCAAGCGCGAGGCAACCAGCTCACCGTGGTCTACAAACACGTGAACGGTTCCGCCGGCCTGACCTTGACGCTTCTGTTCGACGAAGACGGCTTCTGGATGAAGCCGGTCGTCTACGACAGCCCCTCTCCGGATGATGTCGTGTCGCTCCACTATTTTACTGAGGGAAATGGTGCGGAAGCGATTCCGGGCCTCGACAACAATTACCTCGTTCTCCCCGGTATCAGCGAATCTTCGGCCATCAGCCCCATTGTTCCCCCGATGATGGGATTGAACCTGACCAGTTGGCTAGGACATGGCGGCCCTCCAGGACCAGGCTTGTTGCAGCAGTGGGGACTTCCCACGCATTTTTTCTGCGGGCTTCATCAGAACTCCGGTTCCAACAGCAAAGGAGCGATGCGCGAACTGCTTTCCGATTCCTACTGCTGCGGCCTTGCCGACCTCCCCGCCGGCGACCTGTTCTTGGAGACGCGTAATGGCCGCCACAGCCCCAACGTCGTCATGCGGAGCGATCTCTGGGGCAATTCGCGCGGTCCTGGCCAGTTGGCGTTGGGCGCTACGTTGTATTGGACCACGGGTTCTACATGTCGTGCAGCCATCCGCAATTACTACTTCGGACTTGTGAACGCCGGCATCGTCTCTAAGAAGGTCAACTCGGCGGCCAAGAACTCCATCGTCACCGCTCCGCAGTTCAACAGTTGGGGTGCGGAGGTAGTAGCCAATAAGACCGGAGACAAATTCGATGAGCCTTTCCTCAATTTGGTTTATGACGGCTTGAAAAGGGCCGGCATGAAGACGGGCATGATTGTCCTGGATGACAAGTGGGAGGGCGAGTATGGCCTGCTCGAGCACTCTTCCCAGCGCTTCCCCAACTTCGAGAAGACCCTGACCCGTTTTCGTGCTGACGGGCTCCGGACGGGTATGTGGGCTGCCTTCATGCGCTGTGAGAATCCCGCCAAGCTCGGTCTCACCACCGATCATATGCTACATCAGCCCGACGGCAAGCCCGTCTTAATCGGTTCCGGCCCGGGAAGCTATTACCTCTTCGATTTCACCCAGCCTGAGGTCCAGCGGCTCATGAGCGGTCTGGCCAGGAAGTTCATCCGCCGCTACAATCCGGACCTGGTCAAGTTCGACTTCGGCTACGAACTCCCCGCCCTATCCGCCGCCGCCCCAAAGGACATGAACTGGGCTGGCGAACGGTTGCTACAGAAGGGCCTCGACGTGGTTGTCACTTCCATGAAGGAAGAGAAGCCCGATCTCGTGGTCATGTACTACTGCCTGTCCCCGCTCTTCACCCAGTACTTCGACCTGCATAGTCCGGATGACTTGTTCATGTGTGCCGGAGACTATGACCTCGAAGCCAACAGGCGGTTCTATTTCAGCAGCCTGCTCGGCGAACTCGGAATCCCAACTTACGGTTCGGGGGGCTACGACTGGAGCACCGTCCGGGAGATCTGGTTCGACTCGGCACCCATCGGAACGCTGGGCTCGCTGAATAGCTTCGCTGAGGATGATACCAACAGTAAACCGGCTCCCGAGATCATTGCGAAGTACAACGGTCTGACCCACTGTCTGCGCTCTTCCAATCTCTTCTCTATAGAAGCCCTTGATAACGATGTCCTGGCACCCCTGCGCGGCTTGCATATCTCCTCCTGGGCGCGAATCGAGAACGGCGAACCGGTCGTGGCCGCGCTCCGGCAAAGAGGCCTCGACGGGCGGAAAGGGCCGGCCCAGTATCGTGGCATCCTCCGAACCGATACTTCAGTGGTCGTCGCGTCCCGCACCGACGCGGGCATCGACAAATCATCCCGACTGGCAATCGTGCCCTACGGCAACGGAGAAGTTACTATTCAACGAGCCGGCGGCTCGTCCTCCGAGGCTACCGTGACCGAACATTTGTTCAACGGTACATCGAACCAGTACCTGGTCCCGATTGCCGGTGGCTCTTTCAGTATCCCGCTGGCCGAACGGAAGCCTGATAATTCGATTGTGGAGTGGATCGAAGTCGCCATCGGATCCTAAACCGGATTTAGCCGATCATTGAGAGTCCTGCCGCACGTATGCGTTCCCGCGCAGTCAGCGGGAGCCGGAGTCTCAACGGGCCGTGTAAGTCCATGCCATCCGCGGCGGATCCAACTGATTGCGCCGCGGGGGCCGGCAGCGTCTCAACGCTTGGCGATAGTACCGATCAGATCCTTGCGCTGGGACATATCGTCATCCGGTATGATCACCGCAACCCAGGGAGAATCCTGCGCATCGATGTTCGCTTTCCAAGTCAGAGTTCCCGCACTTCCCGGCCGGAGGACCAACTCCCGCACGCTTTCGCGAAGCCTCAGATTCTCCGTCTGCACGGCAAAACGGTGCCGGCCATCGCCGCGAGCACTCACTCTGATGGTCACTTCCCCCGCTATAGATGTCTCCTGGAAGACTTGAAAATCCACTGCGTATCCCGAACGCAGATCGAGGTCATAGCTTACGCCAGGAAGGAACGTTCTATGCAGATCGATGCCGTTCCCGTGAATCAGGTATTGGCCTTGTGGCAACGTTGCCATAAATCGCCCGCTGGTTGCATCGGGCTTTACCAGAATCGGGTCTCCGCCGGGCGCTGTCCTAAACTCGACTGCAGCGCTGGCCCTTCCTTTGACCACTGCCGGACCGTTCAGGGCCGCCATAAGCCATACCCAACATGCCACAGGGTGGACCCAGACTTCTTTGTATGTCCAGGTTGCCTGAACTGGCCAATATGGCACGTCGCCGTCCCCGCGCGTCTGGATACCCACAGGCAGCGACCCGGCCATGTCGCCCGAGGATGGTGTGTACTGCGGCGCGAAGTCGTAGCCTTCTCCGTACATGGTGCTCTGCGCGAAGGGATTGCGGCCGACCACCCATTCCAACTGCCTTTCGGAAAGCCGGGCCGCCTCCAGGTCCCCGCGCAATTGCGCGGCTCCGGCGAGCGCGAGCGCCTGTGGCAGAATGGTGCCGAAGTGTCCGCGGTAGTCCAACCACACTGGGAACAAACGTAGGTAATGCCCCGTACCAAGGGGGAAGCCATTGAGCACCTGTGCTCTAAATGCCTCCCGGCGATTCGCGGGCACCTGCAGATAGTCGTCGTCTTTGTATATTGAGGCGGGCAGCACTCCATAGGGTTCTGTGTATTCCGCGATGGTCTTCAGATATTGCGAATGCAACGCGACGGCGGAGTACCATTTCATCCAATCGGGATGGTCCGGCAGCGCATTGCAGAGTGCTACCAGCGCCAGGATCGGTTCCTGTTCGCTGCCGCGGTGACAGTAGTGCAGAATGCGATCCTTGGCTGGACTGGTATAAAAAAAGCCGGTCAGCGGGACAGTCCAGTCAGGGATCCTGCGCTCCTGTGAATCGAGGATGATGCGCGCCAGCTCCGCCGCCTTGTCCGCGTATTTCCGGTCGCCCGTCGCGCGATATAGATCGACGGAAGCCCGGACCGCGACGGACAGCGGCTCATGCACGACGCCGGCCGAATCGAACGATGCTGAGAATAGTTCCTTCGACGCCTGCAGGCTCGTCTCATCGAGACTTGCGACCGCGAAGCGCCAGTCAGTTTCCGCCATTTTCAGACAGTACGCGGCCAGCCTGGGATCGCGCTCCTTGAGCACGCGGGCTGCTATGGCTTCCGCGGCCGCAGCCACGGAATTCGTCATCGGAGCGTTACTGAGAGTGGCCGAAGTGACGTCGTCGAAGTCTCCGATGATGCCATTGGTGTGCCGGCTGGAAATGGAGCCTGCGACGCGATAGCCATCGCCGAAGCTGGTCTTTAGAATCCAATCGAGTCCCCATTGGCCCTCTTCCAGTACGCGCTCATACAACTCAGGGTCCTCACCTGGCGCGTGCAGTCGCTCCGCCAGGCTGAAGAGCGCGTAAACTATCTCGCCGGTGTTGCCGATTCCTTGGGAGAGATCGCCCGCGTCGTGCCAGCCCCCGTTGATGACGATGCTTCGACCCCCGTGCGCCGCCAACCAGTCCCGGTGGCACACCCCGTGCACGCCGGGGATCGCCATGCCGCAACGCTCGGCATAGAAAAAGTTCAGCGCCTTCCAGACTGTCTCGCTCCAGACATCCGAGCCGATGCGGAACGGATGTGTGCGGACCGCACCCGCCTCCAGGACGTACGTACCGGGCCGTTGGACTTCGGAAAAGCTCATTACCTGGAAGCTACCTAGATGCGTCTTGACGGTCTGTATGGGTTTCGTCAGCACCGGCTGACCTGTTTTCCCATCGACCAGGCGAAATTCGCGGGCGTTCAGCGCGCCCGCGATGGCGCTCTTTTCGGCGCCGGACGAATAGCCCGCCTGAGAATAGGAAATGCGTCCCGGCCACACGCCCCAGCCTTCGATGTAGTCCGGCTCCACGCGCTCCAATTCGAGGCGGTCAAAATCAAAGGTCACCGCGTCCGCGCCATCGCGCTCGTTGCCGGCCATTCCGTAGACAATCTCCAGCCCCGTCACTTTGTCGCGTGCCACGTTGCCGATTTCCCAGGCCACGTGATTCCATTCATGGTTGTTGAGGACCAGCGATGTCTCGCCTTCCTGCCCAAAAGCGGCGGGCAATTTCTCGGCCCCGTCGTTGCGTAGATGCAAGTCGAGCGTGGCCACATAGTGCCCCGGACAATCGGGATAGATCCACAGCGAGATCCGGTTGAACGCGCGCCAATCTTCACCGTCGAAATGCCGCAGTACGCCGGACTCGCCCCAACCGCGCCCGTTGGCGGGGCCGGGCTTGGCCAGCCGAGCGGGGTTGCTCAACCGCAATGAGTGCCCTCCGTCGCGCGACCGCTCGGAGGTCAGACTTATCGCGGCCACGACCTCGACCTGTTGCGTGACTTGCGACGCGTACCGGGCATCCACTACGAGTGCGGCGGCGTTGGTGAAAGCCGTCCAGTCCTTCAGGCTCTCCATGTTGTCCAGGAGGCGGCTCTCCAGAACCTTCTTGTTGAGCCAGCGGTACTGAGCGGAATTGCGGGCATTGACCGCCAACGGGGTGCGTTCAGCGCCGAGCAGGCCGGCGCCAAGCACCAACGGAAGGATCCATCGTCTCATCACGTTCCTTTTCTGCTGAGAGAGCCAACCCTTGCGGTCGCCCGTGCGGAGCACACGGCGCAGGCAATTCCTTACGGCACGAGCGATTTGAGCAGGGGCTCGGTCCAGGTCTCGGTCGCTGCGTCGAAGACGTCGAAACCGCAGCGCCAGAAGCCCCAGTAAGCAAAGCTCATGCCGTACTTTTCAGCCGTGCGGGCGACGTAGGCGGTCCATTGGACGCGGGATGGCATGTCGGCCGCCTGATAAGCTCCGAACTCGCCGAGATAAAGCGGGCGATTGATCTTCTTCGCCCGCGCCGCCACTTTGGCAAACGCCTCGTCCACCGCCGCCTTTTCTTCGGGCGTTCCGGTCCAATGGACGTCTTTGTAGATCCGGTTGGACGACCACGATGCCTGCTGATGTGTGAAGCGGCCGGGGTCGTAGTTATGCACTTCGACGATCATGTTGCGCTCGCTCTCCGGAATGCGGAGGCTTTCGAGCGCTCCGAATCCGCCGCCATTGGCCGTCTGGACGAGCAGCGTGCGGTCGGGGTTGCTACTCCGGAGCACCGGGATCGTATCCGCGACCAGGGCATTCCAGCCGTCGATGCCCAGGTTCGCACGGCTGGGCTCGTTGAGCACGCCGAACATCACCTCGGACGGCGCTTGCCGGTAGTGCTCGGCTACCTGCCGCCAGAGGGCTAGAAAGCGGGTGCGGTTCTCTTGCCGGTCCTCCTGGCTGGTCTGGGCGCCGGTGAAGCTGATGAGCGGATAGTAGTGGAAATCGAGCACTATGGCGAGCTTGTTGGCAAGCGACTGCTCCACCGCCCAATCCACCTTCTTGAAGAAGACCGGGTCGATGGTGTACGGCGCCTCCTGCCGCGCGTACGATGACCAGCGGATCACCAGTCGCACGTTCTTGAAGCCGGCATCGTAGATCTTCTTGAAGTACTCCGGCTTCATGGGCGGATCGGGAACGGCTTCCCCGTTGCCATCGAACACACCGGGGATGTTGATGCCGCGGCCCAGCCTGCGGTTCTGTTCGAAAGGATCGGTGCGGGGCGCGGCCCTGGCTTGCAGCGGCAACAGGGCCACCAAGGCGAGGACGATGGGCAAGCGTTTCATATAGACACTTGGTAAACGGTGGCGCGGCCGATGTCAACCGGGATTTCCATGATTGACTCCCGGGGCCGGCTTCGCATACGTCCAGCCCATCCCTTGCAAGTGCGTATTAGCCGTTGAGCGACCAGCCGGACCGATAGGTGCGCTTAAGGTAGTCGTTGGCTTCGAGGGCATTGGTGACGCGGCCGTTGAAACAGATCGATTCAGTCCGCTGCGAACCTGATGACGAGATCGAGGCCGGCAGCGGCGGCGAAGGCCTTGAAATCGCGGTCGCGCGTAAGCAGAGCAATGCCGCGGTCGAGACAGGTCTGGGCGATCAGGGCATCTCCGAGGCGCGCCTTGCGGCGCCTGGCCAGCACCCTCGCTCGTAACTCGCCGGCCCGTTGCCAATAGCCGGGAGTGAGGTCGATGAGCGGCAACTCTGAGAGCGTTTGTGAAACCTCTGAAGAGAGCTTCGGGTCACTCAGCAATTCGGTAAGCACCACGGGCACCATCAGCACCTGCCGGTCCTGGAGCGCCCGATCGAGCAATTCCGTGTCCCGGCCTCGATCGCCTTGCAGGTAGGCGATCCAGGTGCTGGTGTCGACCGCGATCACCGGTCGGCCTTCAACTCAACCAACGTGCGCGTGAAGCGAACCTTGCCCCGGAGCTGGCGCAGCCGGGCATAGGCCTGTGATGCCGCAACCAACTGCAGGCCGGTACGAACGGTCTGGGTGATGCCGCTGCCGCTGGCTCGTTGAGCCTTTTCTAGAAGCTCCGGCGGCACCTCGACGGTGATCTTGCGCGCTGTTTCCATGACGCCTCAATGTACCATGCCCGATACCAGCATTGAATATGGCCTTACTGCTCGCACCGTGGCGGCAGACGACTCTTGACGAGACCACATTTCGAGACCGAAGTGCCGCGGAGACCGGCTGAGGAGCTCGCGTTCCGGCGCATCCAGGCTGGCACGAATATGGAACGGGCGGCCCTACAGCGGCCGTCCGATTGGATGAACTCAGATAGAGTCGAGGTCAAACCCCGGCCTTGGAATACAAGACCCAGATGTTCGATGACAACGGTTCACCTCCCAGGAACGCGCCGATATTGGCAATCGGTTCCCAAGCCCGCTTGAGCCGGGCGGCATGGCGGTTGGCCAGATAGTTGTAATCCGGAGGAACCGCGCCGCCAGCGACAAAAGAAAGACCGACGCCGCTGAGCGTGCGTTTCAGCCCGGCCACGGAGAAATGGTGGAGATGGTTGCCGGCGCCCAGCACCAGCGGCACGGCCAGATTCCGAATTCCTAATCGGCGGCGTGGCCAGACCTTCAGACGCGCGAACCTCTGGCCGGGCACGCTGGCCAACAAGTGGCCGCCGGGCGCGAGCTGTTGGGCGGCAGCGCGGAGAGCCAGGCGGGGATCGGGCATATGTTCCAGGACCTCGAAAAACGTGACGATGCCGCAGCGCGGTCCCGTGGGCGCAGTGTAGAGTTACCGAAATACCCGATCCGCGCCGAGCGCCTGCGATGCGCGTTCGGCGTCCGCTCCGGGCTCGACTCCATAGCAGTCGTAGCCCGCGGCGGCCGCCATCCGCAAAAACCGGCCGGCCGAGCATCCGACATCCAGCAGACTGGCCGGGGGCGGACATTTGCGCTTGAGCAATGCGACGAAAAAAGAGTAACGCGGGTCCGCGCCGGTCGCGCGTTGCTCATCCTCGGCGATCCAGCCGCCGGAGGTTGCATAGTGCGCGTCGACAGCGCTCTGCGCAGGAGGCGGGAAAGTGTAGAGATGCCCGCAGGACAGACACTCGACGATGACGAACGGCGGCTCGGCGAGAAACGGCCGCGCCTTGCGGCCGCCACAAACCACACAGTCGCCATCGACTAGCGTGAGAATCCCCTTTCCCGCCTGCAGACGAAGACTAGCCGTTGAGCGACCAGCCGGACCGATAGGTGCGCTTAAGGTAGTCGTTGGCCTCGGGGGCGTTGGTGACGCGGCCGGTGGCGGGGTCGTACTCCAGGCGCTTGCCGGCGTGGTGGGCCACCAGGCCCAGCAGCATCTGTTCCATCATCGATCCGGCATAGTTGAAGTCGCAATGGGTCTTGCTGCTGGTGCCGTGGGTGACGTTGTTGCTGAGGCCCTTGCAGGCGTCGATCCAATCCAATTGGAAAACGTCGGGACGGCGTTGTTCGGCGAGCGTGCCGTTCTTTTCGGCTTCGAGAATCGGCTCGATCTCGGGGTTGGGCAGAGACAGGGCGGCGGGGACGCCGTCGGGGCTGAGTTGGACGACCGGGAAGCCGCCGGGCTGCGGCGTGGCGTCGGGTTGGGCGGTGAAACCGGGCGGCAGAACGGGCTTGGGACGCGGGGTCGGCGGACCGGTGCGGCGGCGCGCAGGCTGCGCGGCGTAGCCGGTGCCCTGGATCAGCGGCAGCAGGTCTTCCTTCAAGCGGCGTTTGTAATAAGTCAGGTCGCCGTCGTCGTTGTTGGGAATGATCAGGCGTGACTCGAAATCGGCCAGGATGCTGCCTTTGGTGCCTTCAAAGATCGCTCCATTGCCGATCTTATTGACGTCGATGAAGCCCTTGGGCGCCTTGGGTTTCAGCCCGCCCTGATACCAGATGTTCTCGATCGGCCCGCGCCAGGAGTTGGCGGGCAGGAAGAAACTCACCTTGAGTTTGACGGGCGTGATGTCGGCGTTGTACTTGTCGCTGACGTCCTGGTCCACCTCGATGGCGACCGGCGCGCCGGCGTCGATGGAGTTCCAGACGAGGTCCATGGTATGCGCGCCCATGTCGCCCATCTGGCCGACGCCGAAGTCGCGGTACATATTCCAGAAAAGGCAGTTGAGGCCGTTGGAACCGCCGAAATATTGGGGGCTGTAGGGATGGTAGGGCGACGGGCCGATCCACTGCTCGTAGTGCAGAATGTTGGGCGGCATGCCCTGGACGTCAGGATAACCGGGGCGGGGCAACTGGCGGCTGTCCCAGCTATGGACGGTCTTGAGCTCGCCGATGGCGCCGTCGAGAATCAGCTCGCGCAGATGTTCGAAATTGGGGAAGGCGTGGCGTTGGGTGCCGTGCTGTGTGGCGAGCGTGGCCTTGTTCTTGACGTACGTGGCGCGGACCGTGCGGACCTCCTCGACGCTGATGCCCAGCGGCTTTTCGCAATAGACGTGCTTGCCGCGATTCAAGGCCCAATTGGCGATGAAGGCGTGGTGATGATCGGCGGTGCAAATCACCACGGCCTCGACGTCCTTCTGATCGAGCAGGCGGCGCCAGTCGTAATACGTCTTAGCATTGGGGAAGATGCGCAGGGCCTGCTTGGTGCGGTCATCGTTGACGTCGCACAGGGCCACCACATTTTCCTGGAGCAGAGTGTTGTAGTGGGCGGTGCCGCGGCCCCACACGCCGATGAGGGCGATGTTCAGCTTATTAGAAGGGGCGTTGCGGCCGCTCAGCGTGCCGCTTCTCAGAATCGTCAATCCGGCCGCGGAGGTGGCCGCGGACTTCAAAAAAACGCGTCGTTGCATGGAGCACTCCTGCCGAACATACTATCGGATCTTCGCGTCCGATAGAGGCGCGCGCGGAGTGCGGATATCGTCAGAGGCGCAATTCGTAGCCCGCGGCGCGGAGCGCGTCGATGATCGAGGCGCGGACGGCCGCGGCTTCTTCGCTCGAGAGAGTGCGGTCGGGCGCGGCGAGCGTCACGCGGTAGGTCAGGCTCTGGCGATCCTCGGCGAGCGGCTTGCCGCGGTACGCGTAGACGTATTCGACGCGCTCGCAGCAGGGGCCGGCGGAGGCCTGGATGCGCTGGCGCAGAAGGCCTGCCAGCTCGTGCAGGCCAGTGACCACGGAGAGGTCGAAGGCGCTGGAAGGGAAACGCTGTAGCGCGCTGTAGCGCTTGGTTTCCACGCCCAGACCGAAGAGGCGGCCGAGGTCGTTGTCGAGCGCCGCGCCGCGACCCGCTTCCATCAACGTGGGATGCAGTTCGAAGAGACGGCCGAGCTCTACGCCGTGCCATGTGATGGTCGCCGAGCGCGCGGGATGTTCATAGGGACGGGCGGCGGCGGGCAGAACCTCACAGCCCGGCATGAGGCACTCGGCGAGCCGCTTGAGTTCAAACAGCGCCGCGGCGCCGTCGCCCTGGCTGTAGGTGGCGGCCATCAGATGCGGGATCTCCGCGGGCAGCACGCCGGGGTCCGGAGCGCCGGCGGGAAGCGCTTGGTCCGCGCCTTGTTTGTGAATCTCGTAGCCGATTTCGAAGAGCCGGAATTCGTCGAAGCGCTTGGCGTTTTCGAGCAGGTTGCGATGCAGGCCGGGCAGCAGGCTGATGCGGAGCAGCGACTGCTCGCTGCTGATGGGATTCGTGACGCGCAGGTGCGCGGCGGGGTCGAAGCCGAAGCGCCGGGCCATCTCTTCGCTGATGAATGAGTAGTTCTGCACCTCCGTGAAACCCTGCGCGGCGCAGAGTTCGCGGACTTCGTGCTGGAAGAAGCGCGGGCGATTGATCCACGGACGCGTGGCCGGCTGCAGCGGCGCGACGGCGGGGACGGTGTCGTAGCCGACCATGCGCCCGATCTCTTCGAGCAGGTCGTCCTTGATGGTGACGTCCTTGGTGGCGCGCCAGGTGGGCACGGTGACCGCGAAGACGCCGGGGCCGGCCTCGGCGACGCCGAATTCGAGCGACTCGAGAATCTGCCGGACCACGCCAGCCTCGACCGGACGGCCCAGTTTGCGGATCGCCCATTCGAGCGGCAGATCGATGACGCGCGTGGGCACGGGACCGCGCCAGTTATCGATCAGGCCACCCACGAGGCGGATGCCGGGGCACGCTTCCTTGAGCAGCACGATGGCGCGCGAGAGTGCGCGCAACGTGTTGACGGGGTCCTGCGCCTTCTCGAAGCGCATCGAAGCGTCGGTGCGCAGCTTGAGAGCGGAAGAAGTGCGACGGATGCAGGCGGCCTCGAAGTTCGCGCTCTCGAGCACGATGCGCGTGGTCGCGAAGCCGATGGCGGAATCCGCGCCGCCGATGACACCGGCCAGCGCTACTGCGCCGGCGGCGTCGGCGATGACCAGATTCGACGGGTTGAGGGTGTAGGTTTCTCCGTTGAGCGCGGCCAGCACTTCGCCCTCGGCGGCGCGGCGAACGAAGATGGTCCGGCCGTGCAGCTTATCGGCGTCGAAGGCGTGCATCGGCTGGGAGAGCCCGGCCAGCAGGAAGTTGGTCACGTCGACGACGTTCGAGATCGGATTCAGGCCGATGGCTTCGAGGCGGGCCTGCAGCCACAAAGGCGATGGGCCGACGCGCACGTTGTCGAAGACCAACGCGGAGTAGCGCGGGCAGAGGTCGTAGTCGCGGATCTCGACATTCCATTCGTTGCCCGGCGCGGGCAGGAGCGCGAGATCGACGGGTTCGAAGAGCCGCTCGCCGGTGATGGCGGCGACCTCGCGCGCCAGGCCGTGATGGCCCCACAGGTCGGGGCGATGGGTCAGACTCTTGTTGTCGACTTCGATGACATAGTCGGGCGCGCAGCGGGGCAGCGGCTGGCCCGGCTCGGCCTCGAATTCGACAATGCCATCGTGGTCGCGGTTGATTTCCAACTCGGCGCCGGAGGCCAGCATGCCGTCGCTTTCCACGCCCGCGATAGTGGCCTTGCGAATCTCTCGCGATCCGAGCCTCACGCCCGCGGGCACGTAGGCCGTGACGATGCCGGGCCGGCAATTGGGCGCGCCGCAGACGACCTGCTTGCGGCCGTAAATCGGACCGGCGTCGACCAGCGCCACCACGTTGTGGCCGCCGGGAATCGGTTCAACCGTCAGAATGCGCGCGGCAACCACGCGCGCCAGGTGCGGCGCGAACTCCTCGCAGCCTTCGCACTCGGCGGTCCTCATCGTGATCAGGCGCGTCAGCTCCTGCGGGCTCATGTCGAGCCCGGGGACGAATTCGCGAATCCAGTTGAATGAGAATTTCACGTCAATCGATTCCTTGGCATCGGGAAGAAGAGTGCACTCGCGAATCCTTTCAGAACTGGCGCAGGAAGCGCAGGTCGCCGGCGGCGAGGTGACGGATGTCGTCGATGCCGTAACGCATCATCACCAGGCGCGTGAGCCCGAGTCCGAAGGCGAAGCCGTTCCACTCGTCGGGGTCGATGCCGCCGCTGCGTAAAACGTTGGGGTGCACCAGGCCACAACCGACCAGCTCCACCCAGCCGCTCTGCTTGCACACGGGGCAGCCCGGGCCGCCGCAGATGAGGCAGCCGATGTCGAGCTCGAAGCCGGGTTCGACGAAGGGGAAAAAGCCCGGGCGCAGGCGGACCTTCACGTCGCGATGGAAGATCGCGGTGAGCATCTGCTGCATGAAATACAGCATGTGGCCGACGGAGACGTCGCGATCGACCATCATGCCTTCGATCTGGTAGAAGGTGTGCTCGTG
>Ga0182027_10008757_pt1 | contig 14666 bp, 15 predicted proteins | sample 712E1DmetaG_FD_121300 | JGI IMG/M metagenome (GOLD analysis project Ga0182027, IMG submission 121300) | Permafrost microbial communities from Stordalen Mire, Sweden - 712E1D metaG (Illumina Assembly) | ecosystem: Environmental > Terrestrial > Soil > Wetlands > Permafrost | place: Sweden... | reverse complement strand
GCAGACCGCCAGCACGATCACCATGAAGGTTACAAACCAACTGCCGATGGACGACTCCGCAAAAGCGTGAACCGAGCTAACCAGGCCGGCGCGGGTGAGCAGGGTGCCCAGCAGAGTGAGCAGGAATGTGGAGAAGATGAGCCAGACATTCCAGGCCTTCATCATGCCCTTCTTTTCCTGCATCATCACAGAGTGGAGAAAGGCTGTGCCGGCCAGCCAGGGCATGACGCTGGCGTTCTCAACCGGGTCCCAGCCCCAGTAGCCTCCCCAGCCCAGCACGGCATAGGCCCAGTGCATGCCCAGGAAGATGCCCATGGTGAGAAAGAGCCAGGTCACCAGAGTCCAGAAGCGCGTGATCTTGATCCACTTTTCGCCGGGGTAGCGCATCATCAGCGCTCCCAAGGCAAAGGCGAAGGGAACCGAGAAGCCCACATAGCCCAGATAGAGCATGGGCGGATGAATCACCATCTCCGGATACTGGAGCAGGGGATTGAGGCCGTTGCCATCGTCGGGAATGACGCCTTGGAAGAGCGCAAAGGGCGGGGCGGCAAAGTTCAGTACGGCGAGGAAGAAGACCTGAATTCCCGCCATAATCGTCCCGGCATAGGCGTAGAGCCTGACGTCGGATTTGTGCGTCAGCCGCAGGACGAATCCATACATGCCGAGCAACCAGGCCCACAAAAGCAGCGAGCCCTCCTGGCCGCTCCACAGCGCGGAGAACTTATAGGCCGCGGGCAGGGCGCGGTTGGAGTGCTCCATGATGTAAGTGATTGAAAAGTCGTTGGTGAAGACCGACCAGATGAGGGCGAATGCCGCTGCCGTGACGGCTACAAAGCCGGCGATTCCGGCCCGGCGGGCGGTATCGGCCAGCCGCTCCGGCTGGATGGGCGCCGGTTGCCCGGTGGCCAGCAGGCGCAAGGCCACAGCCCCCGCGAACAGGTTGTAGGCGGCCAGCGCCAAGGCAATTAAAAGGGCAAGACTTCCAAAGGCTGCCATCAGGACTCCAGGATGATTTTCGCATGCGAACGGGGAGTTTTGGGCGGCCTCCCAGCGTAGTAATTCTTAATCCATCATAGGCTGTCCAGGTGTGATTTGGCTCACACTACGGGTGGAGGACTCCGCCAACTCGCTAACTTGCGATCACCGCGAAGCTCCGTGCCCCATCCTTGGCGTTTCCGCCGCGGCGGACGGAAGGGTGGGAATCGAGCCGCTTGTAATATCGTACATTATAAGGTACAGTTGTACTCAATAAGGTGCAGGATGAAAGAGAATCCTCAACCGCAGAAAATACCACTGATCTTTTATCGTTCGGAATCAGGAAATGAGCCGGTGCGGGAGTGGCTTTTGGAGTTGCCGGAGGCCGAACGCCAGGCGATTGGAAGAGATTTGCTGAGGGCGCAATGGCGTTGGCCGGTGGGAATGCCGCTCTGCCGCCCGATGGGAGACGGTCTGTGGGAGATTCGGACAAAGCTGCCGACGAAGCGGACGGCGCGGGTGCTGATTTGCCTCTACCGCGGGCATCTGGTTGCGCTGCACGGATTCATCAAGAAGACGCGGACAACGCCAGACAGCGATCTGGCATTGGCGCGCAAGCGTCGGAGGGAGTTGGAGCGATGAGCAAAAAGCATATGGGTTCGAGCGTCGACGATTTTCTCAAGGCGGAGGGAATCTTTGAGGAGGCGCAGGCCGAGGCGATCAAAGAAGTAGTTGCATGGCAGTTAGCCGAGGCCATGAAGAAGCAGAAGATTTCCAAAAACAAAATGGCCACGCTGCTCAAGACCAGCCGCACGCAGGTCGACCGGCTCCTCGATCCGAAGAACGACATTACGCTAGGGAGTTTGCAGCGCGCGGCGGCGATGGTCGGGCGAAGGGTTTCGATTGAGCTGGTGTAGGCATTGCTCGTGTGGATATATAAAGAATTCGGCGACTCCCAGGTCTCAGAATCGAAAACTGGGGCACACAATCTTGTGAGGGAGAATCGAGTTGTGGGCCGCCCGCCCGCTCATCGCGATAAAACCGCGATGAACGGGGCACAGATTCTCATGGCACATAGTGATGATGACCGGGCCACCTGCCTAAAGCCGGTTATATAGGGATAGGGTTTCACTCCTATTGCTCAGGAATTCTCCAGCGTCTTGTTGCGTCCTCATAGACAACAGGTCCACTGACAACTTGGTCATCTGTAAATTCAAATCCATGATGACAATGTGAGCACTTTAGCTGTCGCGGCTCGTCTCCTGAAAGTAGCCGTCCGGCCACAGCGTCGCCACATTTTGGACAAATCACATAATTCATTGCGTAGCTCTTACGTGCGCGTCGGAATCTCATAAGCTCCTCTCAATTGGCGGGGTGTGAGGAAATCCACTCCCGCGCTCGTTCCTGGGCGCGGGAAAGAGCCTCCGGTGTCAAATGCGTGGCGATGATGTCTTGAAGCTTTCTCAGTTGTTCTGGTGTCACTGCAATTGCCTGACCAGCAGACGCAACTCGGTACCAAAAGTAGCTTTCGCTGTAATCCATTGAGACTCCAGTTCCTAACTGATACGCCGCTCCAAGATTGAACTGGGCAGATGTATCTCCTTGTTCAGCCGCCCGACGAAACCATTTCGCTGCCTCAGCGTCATCTTTCGGAACACCGTTGCCTTCGCTCAGAAGCGTACCCAGAGCATTTTGCGCAAATGGAAATCCTTGCTCTGCCGCCTTCTTGTACCAAGCTGCGGCCTGAGCGTAATCCTGGGTGACTCCTCTGCCGAGTTGGTACGCCGCGCCTAGGGAGGCTTGGGCCTCTGCATGTCCTTTGTCGGCTGCTTGGCGAAGTAACCTCGCTGCTTCAGAGTAGTCTTGCGTTACGCCTTGGCCCCTGTAGTAAAGCAGGGCGCGGCTAAATTCCGCATCTCCGTCTTGTGGGAATTTGAGATCCCCTGTCACCACTCGCGCTCGCTTGAGTGCCGTAGCTAGCGTAGAAGCAGGAACGGCAAAGTTTAGGTTTTGGGATTCTTCCAGCAAGCGGGAGTTAATGCCGACAAGTTCTCCGCGTGCAGAAATCAGAGCGCCTCCGCTGCTTCCCGGCGAAATCGGCGCTGAATGTTGAATCCAAGACGTGCCATCCATCACTCGGTTGCCAGAAACAATTCCTTCCGAAATGGATTGCTCAAGTCCCCTTGGGTTGCCGATGGCAAAGACCCGCTCGCCGATTTCCGGGGAATGCACAGGTAACCCGAAAAAATCGAGACTCTTTCCCTCGATTTTAAGCACCGCCACGTCGTTTAGTTCGTCGCAATACTTGAGCACCGGGACATAGGACTGCCGCAACTCGCCGCTTATGTGAACCGCAGTCATGCTCCGACAGCCCTCAACGACGTGAGCGTTTGTAAGAATGAATCCGTCGGCAGAGACCAAGACGCCGCTCGCCAACTTTGATTCCTCCGCCGATTCATCACACGTCAAAGTGAGAACCCGGCTGGCGAATCGCTTAAAGATCGTTTCCGCAGACATTTCCCGTGAGGAGTTGCCACTCGGGGCGGATTTTGAAACTTGAGGAGTGGGAGCACCCAGAACGGCGAGACCTGGGCAAAGAAGGACCGCCGGGACCAAGAGGCACGCCCCCACCATTAGCACAGAGTTGCGCGTTTCCCGAAAGTACCGCTGAAATCCGCATTTCAAGACCACGGAATGCTCATGCGATTTCGCCGTGAAATCTGCCATCTTCACCCCAGTGTGCGCCAGTTTAACACTCGTCTACGAGGATGCCCGTTGTTATAGCCCCATCATTTTTTTTACAGCCTCAGTCATAACTGTCTCAACGATCTTGCTAAGGACTCCTGCCGCGTTCGGACCTATCTTGTTCATAAGCTTCTTGAAGCGATTTGCGGCCAACGGTGTTCGGGCCGTGTCGATAGTCAGATCATCAAAAGTCCCCTTCAGCATTGTCTTTTCTTCTGGACTCAACTGGTCGAGTTCATCGGTGTATTCTTTTGCCGCCGAGACGGCTGTCTCTGTCCAAGGGAAGGGCTTCCCACAACCGCCGCAGTATCCTGGTCTGCTCCCCACATGCCGGAGTTCAATCGGGGCTTGGCAATACTGGCAGGCGCTGATATTCTGGGCTCCACACCTCGCACAAAATGCTGGCAACCGTTCCTGGCCTTCGTGTTGCGAAGCTCGCTCCATCATCGCTTGGAGTTGTCCCCAGCTCTTGGCACGCAGAATCGGATTAACGACACCGACATAATCACCATTTAGGCAATACATCGCGTTTGGCATGGCCTTCTAATACCTTCCCCTGATGAGAGATATGTGGAACCCCGAAATGACTTTGCGATTGCCGGGTACCCCATCCATCGCGGCTTTTTGCGATTGGTGGGAGACCTCGATCCCTTCACCCGAACAAAAACTCCTTCTCCCGCAGCTCCTTGATGGTGTCGCGCAACCGCGCCGCCCGCTCGAACTCGAACTTCCTGGCCGCATCGCGCATCTCCGTCTCCAGCTTGGCGATGGTCGCGTCGAGTTCGGCCTGGGTGGCGAACTCGGGCAGGCTGGCCATCTCTTCCTGGGCCACGTCGCCGTATTCGGCCATGAGAATCTGCGCCAGGCCCATATCGACCGTGCTGATGATGGACTGCGGCGTAATGCCGTTCTCCTCGTTGAAGGCCCGCTGGACGCTCCGGCGGCGATCCGTCTCGTCGATGGCCCGGCGCATGGAGTCGGTGACGCGGTCGGCGTAGAGGATGGCCCGGCCCTCGATGTGGCGCGCGGCCCGGCCCATGGTCTGGATCAGCGAGCCGGCGGAGCGCAGAAAACCTTCCTTGTCCGCGTCCAGAATGGCCACCAGCGAGACCTCAGGCAGGTCAAGGCCTTCTCGTAGTAAATTGATGCCGATCAGCACGTCGAATTCGCCCTTGCGCAGCCCGGAGAGGAGCTTGACGCGCTCCAGGGTCTCGATCTCCGAGTGCATGTAGCGGCAGCGGACGCCGACCTCGGAGTAGTAGCCGGCCAGGTCCTCGGCCATGCGCTTGGTCAGGGTGGTCACCAGCACGCGCTCACCCTTTTTGGCGCGGTCGCGGATTTCGCCCAGCAGATCGTCGATCTGGCCTTTTACGGGGCGAATCTCGACCTCAGGATCGACCAGGCCCGTGGGGCGGATGACCTGCTCGACGACGACTCCGGCTGATTTAGTCAGCTCATACGGTCCAGGCGTGGCGGAGACGTAGATGGCCTGATGGATGCGGTTCTCGAACTCCTCGAACTTGAGCGGCCGGTTGTCCATGGCCGAGGGGAGCCGGAAGCCGTAATCGACGAGATTCTGCTTGCGGCTGCGGTCTCCGAACCACATCCCATGCACCTGGGGAATGGTGGCGTGGCTCTCGTCGACAAAGAGCAGAAAATCGCGGGGAAAGTAGTCGAGCAGGGTGGGCGGCGGCTCGCCCGGCAAGCGACCGCTGAAGTGACGCGAATAGTTCTCGATGCCGTGGCAGTAGCCCATGGACTTGATCATCTCCAGGTCGAAGCGCGTGCGCTGGTGAATGCGCTGCGCCTCGACCATGCGGCCCTGCGCCTCCAGTTCGGGCGCCCATGTGTTCAGCTCGGCAACGATGGAGTCGATGGCCTGGGCCTTCTGCTCGGGCTGCACCACGTAGTGGCTCTTGGGATAGATGGGCAAACGAGAATACTTCTGCTTCACCGTGCCGAAGAGCGGGTCGATCTGCGAAAGCGATTCGATCTCATCGCCGAACATCTCAATGCGATAGGCCGCCTCGTCGTAGGTGGGGAAGACTTCGATGATGTCGCCGCGCACGCGGAAGGTTCCGCGCTTGAAGTCCACATCGTTGCGCTCGTAGAGAATTTCGACCAGCCGGCGGGTAATGTCCTTGCGGCTGATGCGCTGGCCTTTCTCGAGCAGCAACAACATGCCGAAGTACGCCTCTGGCGAGCCCAGGCCGTAGATGCAACTGACCGAACTGACGATGATGGAGTCGCGCCGCTCAAAGAGCGAGCGCGTGGCGGAGAGGCGCAGCTTGTCGAGTTCCTCGTTGACGGTGGCTTCCTTTTCGATATAGAGGTCGCCGGCGGGGATGTAGGCCTCGGGCTGGTAGTAGTCGTAGTAGCTGACGAAGTATTCGACTGCGTTCCCAGGGAAGAACTGCTTGAACTCGTGATAGAGCTGGGCGGCGAGGGTCTTATTGTGGGCCAGGATGAGCGCCGGGCGGTTGGAGGCCTCGATGATTTTGGCCATGGTGAAGGTTTTGCCGGAGCCGGTGACTCCAAGCAGCACCTGGTGGCGCTCGCCCGCAGCGAGGCCGCTGAGCAGCTCGTCGATAGCCCGCGGCTGATCCCCCTTCGGCTTGTAGCTGGTGACGAGCTGGAAGTCCATGCAGAAGAGTATACCGAGCAGGGATTAGGGAATAGGGAGTAGGGAGTAGGGACTAGAGACGAGGGAGTAGGGGCCGCGTGATGGAACTGGAGGGCGAAAAAGGTCCATCTGCGAGTGGACCAAACAACTATGGCTACAAGTGGACGAAGAGGGCGATTTTGTATGCCTGCCAGTGGACGAAAAAGCGGGATGGAGCGCGCAGCGAGAAAATGCCCGGTTAGAGGCGGACAAAAAAGGGGCAAATGGAGGGTTACATGAGGGCCAAAAAGTGAAAAACAGAGCAAAATAAGGTGTTTTTAAGCGTTTTTAGCGCATTTTTAGCGTGTTTTGAGGGCCATTTTAACGGGTTTCAAGGACGGGTTGGGAGGGGTTGGGTACCCGCTCTCTAATGCTGAGACAAACGGCTGTTATCCTTCATGCGAGGTAATTGTCATGCTCCACGTTGCCATCACTGGCACTTTGTCTATGCCTCGAAAAGAAGCCGCAGCGCTCATCGATTCCACATCTAACGCCAGATTCCACCCGGATGTGACATATGAAACCAATTATTTGGTGGCAGCAATCTTTGACAGTGGAAAGGCCCGTAAAGCCGCCAAGCTTGGCGTATCGATTATCACCGAGGCGGAGATGATGGGATACGTTCAAGCAGGGAGTTTCCCAGAGAACAAGACCGCAGAGAGACCTGCTCACGTTAACAATTTTCCCGAGAGTATTTGGAATAAGAAGTATTCAACACCAATGCCGTATTTCATCGAATACGAGGACGGGAGCGGTATCGTCACACAGAAGTATATCCTGGTTACGTCTGAAGGGCGGGCGAGTAACGGTAACGACTATATCGGTGCATATGATGGAGAATGGTTTAAGACCTTTCGGCGGGATCGCTTAAGAAAAATACGGGCAATTTAAGTCTGTACGAAGTGATGCGCCGGGTGCCCCACCTTCGGCGCAGTTTTATCGCGGCTAAGGTGGGATACCTATAGTTACAGTTATTTATTGTCTTTTACATTCTTCAGGCGCAACGCCGCTTGCTCGCGCAGGGTCGCGGTCCAAAAGGACTCGATCTCGACAATGCCACGCTCTCCTGTCGCATAATGCCGAAAGCTCGACCAGCGCCAATCCTGGGGCTGTTTCACCAAACCACGAGTTACTGGATTCCTGTGAATATAGCGGAGCTTCTCAACGTGCTTGCGCGCGGTGTAGACATTGAAGTCGTAATACCGTGTAAGCCAGAATGGGTGCTGGGACGACCTTTTGGACACGGATAGCTTAAGCGCGTGGAGGGCCTTTGCAAGCGGTTCCGTTTGAGGTTCACCGACCAACAGATGCACGTGCTCGGGCATGACGACATAGCCGATGACGCAAAATTTGTAGTGGACTCGCGTTCGCTCCAGAACCTCTTCAAAGAGGGATCGCGCGGAAGGAGACTTGAGATAGGCCTCTCGACGAAAGCAACTGAAGGTGATGAAATGAAGATCGCCCGCATATTGATATCGTTTGAGACCTTGAGTCATGCGGTCGATTGTAGTACGGCTATAAAAGGCTAAAAACATAAAAGGCTGTAAAAGCTATAGATAGATATCCCACCTTAGCCGCAAAATACGCGGCGAAGGTGGGGCACCCGCATTTGTGTGATACTCGCTCGCTGGTGATGGGGTGTCTGCATTTGTGATGCGAATCACCTGCGGGGCGGGGCGGGGGCTATCATACTCGATTTCGGTTTATGATTCTCTGTTCGTCAGCAGGGGGTTTTATGGGCTCACATACGTCTCGCCGCGAATTTCTTTCCACTGGCCTCTCCGCAGGGTTGGCGCTTCCAGTTGTGGGCGCGGGTTCGCGCATGGGGCTGGGGCTGCCGTCCGGGGAACCGGAAGCGAAGGCCGGTTCGCCGGTCAAGCTGGAGTACAGAACGCTGGGCCGCACCGGGCTCAAGGTGACCACGGTGGGGATGGGATGCATGATTACCTCGGACCCCAGCGTGATTGCGCGCGCCGCCGATATGGGCATCAACTACTTCGACACGGCACGCGGCTATTCGCAGGGCAACAACGAGCGCATGGTGGGTGCGGCGCTGGGTTCGAGGCGGAAGCAGGTGGTGATCTCGACCAAGTCGCATGCGCCCAATAAGGAAGGATTGCAGAAGCATCTGGAGACCAGCCTCAAGGAACTGAACACCGATTACATCGACATCTGGTTTCTGCACGGACGGAACAGTCCGGCGGAGGTTCCCGACGACCATATCGAGGTGCAGCAACTGGCCAAACAGCAGGGCAAGGTGCGCTTCACCGGCGTGAGCACGCACAGCGGGCAACAGCAACTGCTGCCGTGGATGGCGCAGAAGGGCGTCTTCGACGTGGTGCTGACGGCCTACAACTTCACCATGGACCCCGGCATGGATCAGGCGATAGCGACCGCCGCCAAGGCCGGCATGGGCGTGGTGGCGATGAAGGTGATGGCTGGAGGGCTGCGCCGACAGAGGCCCGGCGATCCGCTCTACAAGAAGCTGACCCAGGATGGCGCTCTGCTGGCGGCGCTGAAGTGGGTCGTCAACAAGCCCAACATCGCGACCACCATCCCCAGCATGACGGATATGGACCAGCTGGACGAAAACCTGAAGGCGATGGGGAATCCGTACTCCGCCGGCGACGAAAAACTGCTGGCGGCGCATCTGGATGCGATCAGGCCGCTTTACTGCCGGATGTGCGGAAAGTGCGACGGCACGTGCCAGAAGGGCCTGCCGGTGGCCGACGTACTGCGCTTCCTGACTTACGCAGACGGCTACGGGCAGTTCGCGCTGGGACGAGAACGTTTCATGGAGTTGAGCGCCGAGCACGCGGCGGTGCGTTGCGGCGATTGCGCCGAATGCACGGTGAAGTGCCCTTACGGAGTCGAGGTGCAGAGCCGGATGGCGCGGGCTCAGGAGTTGTTTGCGTGAAGGCTGCCGGTTTGCTGCTGGCCGTTCTGGTTGTTACGGGAATGGCGCGCGCGCAGGATGCGCTCGATTGCCATTTCGCGCCCGGTTGGGAGCCGTCGGGGCCAGAGCGCCAGTATGTTGCCGACAATCTCTACGATTACAAGGACGGCGCGGCGGACGGCTACCTGATCTACGGCTTCGCGCACATGCGGACGATCGACTGCAAGTCGGGCGGCGACACGCTGACCATCGACGTCTCGGAGATGACCGACGCCGACGCGGCGTACGGCCTCTTCACAGCCAACCGCGATCCCCGGCTGCCTATCGCAAAGATTGGGATGGGCGGGCAGGTGCAAGCGCAGAGCGGCCTCTTCGCCAAAGGCAAGTATTACGTGGAGATCGCCGAAGTGGCCGCCGACGCGGAGGCCGATCACAGCGCGACGATTCAGGCCTTCGTTGCGAAGATACAAGAGCGGCTGGAGGGCCGGGAGACTGTACCGGAGGCGCTGGAGTGGTTTCCTAAAGAGAATCTGGCCACTGTCCGGCTGATCCCGGAAAGCGTGCTGGGACTGCGGCTGCTGAAGCGCGGCTACGTGGCGAAGTACGCGCAGGGGCAGGCGTTTGTGGTGCTGGAGGCTACGCCGGAGTCCGCCGCCGAGGTGATGAAAAAACTCCGTGAGCACTTTGACGGCGCTATGCCTACCCAGATTGGCGACGAAGCATTCCAGGCCAAGGCACCGTACCTGGAGGGCATCTGCGTCTTCCGCAAGGGGCGCTACGTGGCGGGATACGCCAACCTGCCCGAGGCGCAGCAAGCGACTAGTTTGGCCGCGAAACTAGCAGCGCGGATTCCGTAAGACCGCGTTTCACAAATGGCCAGGCAGATGCCGGTTGTAATCCCTCAGGGGCTGAAGCCCAGATGATTGTGCGGGGCTGATGTACGGGCTGAAGCCCGTACCCTTCACACTGACCCACTACTTGCAGACGGCCAGTAAATGCCACCGCGGTACAATGCTTTCAATCAAGGAGGTTGTATGCGCAGGATTCTTCTCGCCGTTTTTGCCGTGGTCTTTGCCGCAACGCTTGCTGCCCCGCTGGCGGCACAGGGCGCGCCGCCCCATAGCAGCGCGGGCCAGCCTTACACCATCGAGTACTACTACAAGTGTCAATGGGGCCATCAGGCCGAGTTTTTGCAGCTCTTTCTGAAGAACCACTATCCGCTGCTAAAGAAGATCCAGACTACCGGGCGCATTCTGTCGATCAAGATCGAGTCGCCAGCCTACCACACCACCGAGGACGGCCGCTGGGACTATCGCGTAACCATACGCTACAAGGACTCGACCGCGGCCACCACCGCCAACCCCGACGAAGAGGCCTTTATCAAGGAGCTATGGCCGGATCAGACGACGTATCAGAGAGAAGAACAGCGGCGGTTTGAGATTCTGCTGGGCCACTGGGATCTGCCGGTGACAGATATTACACCGGGGAAGAAGTGAAACAAAGCTGACAGCAGGCAGCTAACAGTGGACAGTTAAAAACCGGACCCTATAGGCTCAGTCGTTCCTGTGCCGCCACTGGTGTACAAGGTCTTCTGCGGCTTCGGGCCACTCTGGAAACCTGAATCGGAAGCCCGCGCTGAGCAGGCGGCCGGGAACGGCGCGACAGCTCTGGAGCACCAATTCAGCTTCGGTGCGCATTACAAAGGCGCCAAGGTGGATGGCGAGCGAAGGAGCGGGCAGACCGTTGGGCACATCCCATGCGTCGCGCATCGCTTCCATAAATGCGCGGTTGGGCAGTGGATTGGGCGCGACGATGTTGACCGGTCCATCGATCTCCTCACGGCCGACAAGGAATTCAACGGCGCGGGCGTAGTCGGCCTCGTGAATCCAGGAGACGAACTGGCGGCCGCTACCCTGCTTGCCGCCCAGGCTCAGACGGACAAGATTGGAAAGCATACTAAAGGCAGTTCCCGGCGTGGGGCTGAAGACGACCCCGCTGCGCAGGGCCACCTTGCGGGTGCGGGGCGTACTGGTCTGGAAAAATGCGGCCTCCCAGTCCCGGATTACGCGTTGGGTGAAGCCGTGGCGACTGGGGCACAATTCGGCTGTGGACTCCAATTCTGAGTATTTGCGCTCAACGCATGACAGGCCGCTGGACTCATCCAGCGGCAGATCGACACCCTGCGCGTCGAGAACGCGCCGATAGAGAGTTGCTGCCGAGGCGTTCATCCACAGTTTGGGCGGATCGGCGAGGTTGGCGATCACCTCATTCAGAAGCCGGGTTGAGCTGATGCGCGAGGAGTAAATCTGCTGACGATTCTCCGCCGTGTAGCGGCAGTTCACGCTGCGCCCTGTCAGGTTGATGCAGAGGTCGGCGCCTTCAAGGGTATCAATCCACGGGCCGATGTTCTCGCCGTCCCAGTGAACGGTGTGCCACGGCGCGGTATACGGGCCGCGGGTCAGCACGGTTACATGGTGCCCGCGTTCCTGAAAGTGACGCGCCAGCACCTGGCCGACCTGTCCGCTGCCGCCGGGCAGCACGATGCGCAAAGGGCGCGGAACGGCCAATGGGACAATGTGCATGGATTCAGCGTACAGCGTTTGTTACCGGTTTGGCGGGAGAGGATAGCCTCGAAGCAAAAGCCGGCGGCGATAGGCGCGGTATTCGCGGACAATCAGGATGACGATCAGTCCTATGACAATCAGCGGGCCAAAGAGAATCCAGCCGGGCTGGACTACGCGATCGTTGCCGACAAGGACCGATTCAGGAGCGTGCACGCTGCCGAACATGGCCACCATGTCCTTACCTACGGAGACATTCTCGCCCAGCCGGATGACGCCGAAGAAGCTCACCAGATCCTTGCCGATGGACATGTTGTCATCAAAAGTGACATTGCCGAAGAAATTGACTACATCGTTGGTGGCAATGCCGGCGACGTGAATATTTCCGAAGAAGACAACGACGTCGCCGGTGACCTGGCCCTCGACGTCCACGCTGCAAAAGAAGCAGACGGCATCGTGAACCGTGGCATCGCGGGCTATGTGGATGTTGGAGCCGAACTGGACCGCATCCTGGCTGGCAAAGGCGGGGGTAGAGGCGGCCGCAAGAGCGGCGCCGAGCAGGCTGACGACAAGCAATCGCTGAATCATTTGGGCGTCCCTCCCTATGGTACGCGCAATCCGGCGGGAAAGTTCCGGCCAGGTTTTGCCGTAGCGAGGGCCGCTACCCACTCCGCCGCGGTGTCCACCAGAACGTCCGGCGGGATCTCCATCAGGTTCTGCGGCCCGAATCCGAAGACGCAACCCAGGCTCCAGACTCCTGCATTGCGCGCCGTCTGCACGTCCACCTTGCTGTCGCCGATCATGACCGTCTCTTCCGGGCGCGCCCCGGTCTCATCCATCAGCGAGCGCAGCCCCATCGGATCGGGCTTCTTCACCGGAAAGCTGTCGCCGCCGTAGATATGCAGAAAGTAGTCGGCCATGCCCAGTCCTTCGCAGATGCCCTGCGCCGGGCGAACCGGCTTGTTGGTCAGCACCGCCATAATTCGGGGCGTTCCGCCCTGCGCGTCGTGCAGGTCTTTGAGCGCGGCCAGGGCCTCAAGAACGCCGGCGTAAGCATAGGTGAAGTCCAGCTTGTGCTCGCGATAGTACTGGAGGAAAAAGGCGTATGCGTTGGCCAGTAAATTCTCGTCCACCTGCTCGAGGGGCATACCGTCTTCAAAGGCGAGCGATTTGCGCATCAGCACCGGCGCGCCGTTGCCGACAAAGCCGGCGATGACCGGGTCGGGCAGCGGGGAGCGCCCGAAGTGGGCCAGCGTGGCGTTCACGCTGTTGCACAAATCCTGCGCGGAGTCGATCAGGGTACCATCCAGATCGAAGACCAGCAGTTTGAGTGATTCAACGGGGATAGGATGAAGAACGCGAACCATATCTCCAGTGTAAAGGGCAGCCGCTGGCTGCTGGCACCCAGCCGAAAAGGGGTAGTGGCGCAGTCTGGTTTATGGAGTATTTACGAAAGCTCCCAAACGGGCTTTGCGATGGAATGTCCCGCCGGGCATTGCAGGTGTCCCCAGCGCCAGGTTTCGACATCGGCTTTGCGCTCCTTTATGGTGGCATCGGGAGTCCATTGCGCGAAGAGCGGCACAAGAGCCTGGCAACCTTCTTCGCCGCATCCGAGCAATGGGCCATCCATCGTATCGCGGATTGGGTCTGCGCATACCACTAGATAGCGAGGGTTGTGACGGGGGTGATTTTTATCTAGAAAATAGGTGTTCACACTCTTGCATAAACGACATACCACAGCTATCGCGTGAGAACGGTTGGGTTGGGCGCCTGGATCGGCAAATAACCAACCGATCAACCCTGCAGGGAGCAGCATGGGCGTGCCGCAACTTTTGCAGTGAATCTCATAATGGAGGATGGACTCATCCATAGTGGTCAAAATTATACGCTTCTGGATCATCCTTTGTAGGTTCTATTGGCTTTGAAGGTGGAGCGGAGGCAGGAGTAGAATCGCGCGTGAGCAACCCCGGCGATGGATGCGACAATGTGCGGCGTGACGTTTGCACTTTCAGAACCGGCATTTGCTTTTATTGGAAAGAGGTTCCTGGTATGAAAAAGCAATTCGCACTTCTTATTGCATTTCTCGGAATCGGCTTTGTGCCTATCTACCTGGGCGCTCAGCAGCCGGCCACCGCGCAGCAGCCGGAGCCAAGGATGAGCGCCTACACGCACGCTGAGAGCATCGCCAACCTCGACATTCTGAAGGCCCAGCTCAGGCAATACCACGAATGCGCCTGCACATGCGGCTGCTATGCAAAGGACCTGGACCGCCAGGCGGATCGGGCCATCGGTTTTTTACGCATCCGCGCAGCCAACCGCCGCCCCAAGGAGAAACTGGCGATGGTGCTGGATATCGACGAGACCACGCTTTCCAACTATCAACAACTACTGAAGGCCGACTTCGGCTACAACAAGGATGCCTTCACAGCATGGGTCTTATCCGCACAAGCACTGGCCATTCCGGGCACACTGCGGCTTTACCAGGAAGCGCAGCGGCTGGGCGTGAACGTCTTCTTCCTCACCGGCCGCGCGGAGGAGCAGCGCGCCGCCACGGAGCAGAATCTGCGCAGCCAGGGCTTTGAAAACTGGCAGCAACTGATCATGCGCCCCCCCACACAGGCCTCTGCAACCGCGACTGCATACAAATCCGCCGCCCGCGCCGACATTCAAGCGCAGGGATACAGGATGGTGCTCAACGTCGGCGATCAGTGGAGCGACCTCAAGGGACAGCCCGAAGCCGAATTCTCCGTCAAGTATCCTGACCCGTACTACTTCATTCCATAGGGAAGAAAAGCGGAATGCAAAAAAACAGGCGAAGCTGTCCCGG
>Ga0182027_10008756_pt1 | contig 14666 bp, 17 predicted proteins | sample 712E1DmetaG_FD_121300 | JGI IMG/M metagenome (GOLD analysis project Ga0182027, IMG submission 121300) | Permafrost microbial communities from Stordalen Mire, Sweden - 712E1D metaG (Illumina Assembly) | ecosystem: Environmental > Terrestrial > Soil > Wetlands > Permafrost | place: Sweden... | reverse complement strand
GGGAGCCTCAATCCGACTGGGACTGGCGGCGGCCTAACGGTCCAGCGAGAAAGCGCGGCGCAGCACCTCCGTCAGTGCAATTCGGTCGGCGTCCGCGAGTTCACCGAGGCGGCGCACAATCTCATCCTTCGCCAACACTGTGAGCTTGTGAACGCGAATCGTCGAGGAAGTATTCAAGCCAGCCTCGCGCCATTGCCGAATCGAGCAGGACCACAGCCGGGCGCAGTTTACCGCCAGCCGCCTTGTGGAAGTCGATCCGAATCAGGACAACTTCACCGGGCTGGAGCGTCATGGATCAGTTGCTCGTAGACCGAGTCCTCGGCTGCGTATGCCGCCTCGAATTGCCAGCGGCCGGTCGCGCGCCAAGCGGCATCGTCCGAGGAGACGCCCCACTGAAGCACGATCTGAATCTGTTCCCCCGGTGGAACCTGCGACGCAATCTCGGGCGGAACGGCTATCTGGCCGTTCGTGAGCTCGGCTCGAAAGTCCGCGGTCTTCATCTCGTTTCCTTCGCTGACTGTGTCATCTCACGTGTCCGGGCGCATGGCGTCGCTTAGGACAAACCAACGAACGGGTTCACGACGCGGACAGAGCCGTAAAGGCGATCGTGTTGAAGATCCTCAGTGAGAATCTCCGTCAGCCCGTAGTGTTCCGCGTAGGCCCAAATGTGAGCGTCGAACCAACTCAACTGGTACGCCGCGCATCCACGGATCGCATCACGCACGATCGCCTCGTTCGGATAAAGAACGGTGAACTGCTTCAGAAACTCTTCGGCTTCGCGCAAAGCGTCGGATTGGCGGAGGATGATGTGGCCACGAATCGGGCGCGTCACGGCTGCGATGAACTCGACGATCGCCTGATGCGGCAGGCGCACCGAATCTTCCGCGATACCCCGCCTGAGAAGGTCGGTGGCCACCCTCTGCTTGGCGGGGAAGCGGCTATCGAACAGGTAGACCAAGACGTTGGTATCAATGAGAGCGGCCACGGGCGTAGAGGTCCTCTCTGCTCCAGCCCCTGTCGCGAGGTTGCCGAGCGTTGCGCGGCCGTGGAAGCCCGCGGCGCCGCTCGGTAGCCTGGTCGAACAGACGCAGGCGCGACTCCCGGCCTTCGGGCGCCAGTTGCTTCCCCGGGGGAACGACGCGAATCACCTCGCCGGCAGGCACCCAGTCGATGTGGTCGCCGGGATGAATCCCGTACCGTTCCGCGATTGTCCTGGGGACCGTGACTTGGTACTTGGATGTGACCTTGGCCATGTGCGTTTCCATGCGCTTATCCTTACTATAGCAAGGATTGAATCCTTGTTCAGCGATACGACGGAACGCGACGGCGCCAAATTACAACCCCGCCAGCGCTTCACCCGTTGCCTTCTCCACGTCCGCGTGCAGACTGGCGCCGTGGGCGTCCATGGTAACGATGGCGGCGAAACCGTTTACCCGCAGATGCCACATGGCTTCCGGGATGCCGAACTCCAGCAGGTGCACGCCCTTTACCTCTTCCACGGTGCGCGCATAATACTGCGCGGCGCCGCCGATGGCGTTGAGGTAGACCGCGCCGCATTCCTTGAGCGCCGCCAGCGTCTTGGCGCCCATGCCGCCCTTGCCGATCACCGCGCGGACGCCGTAACGCCGCAGCACGTCGGCTTGGTAGGGCTCCTCGCGGATGCTGGTAGTGGGGCCGGCGGCCGCCACGCGCCAGCGGTCCGCTTCCCTTACCATCACCGGCCCGCAATGGTAAAGCACGGCTCCGTTGAGATCCACGGGCGGCGGATTCTTCATCAGGTAGGCGTGCACATTGTCGCGTCCGGTAAACATTTCGCCGGAGATGAGAACCACGTCTCCCACCTTCAGGGCGCGCATTTGGGCCTCGGTCAAGGGCGGCGTCAGGACCACTTCGCGGCCTGTGAGCGGAAAACCTTCGCCGCGCGCCATGCGCTCCACGGGGCGGGCCGGGTCGCGGTACAGCCATTGTGTAATCGCGCCCGTGGCCGCGTCCAGGCGCACGCCCAGGCGGCGGAAGGCCCAGCACTCGTATGCCACCGAGACGAAGAAACTGGCCGGCAGACGGTTCGCCGCCACGATCTTGCAGCCGATGAGCGACGCCTTCCCGCCGAAACCCATCGCGCCAATGCCCAGCTTGTTGGCCTCTTCGAGAATCCCGGCTTCCAGCTTGGCCAGCGTGGGGTCGGGGTTCACGTCGTCGAGCGTGCGGAACAACTGCCCCTTCGCCAGTTCGTAGCCGTGCGCGCGGTCGCTGCCGATGCAGACGCCCAGCGCACCCGGCGCGCAGCCTTGCCCCTGGGCCTGCCAGACGGCGTGCAGCAGGCACTTGCGAACGCCCGCCAGGTTGCGGTCGGCGCGGCCCAGGTGGTCCAGGTCGCACGGCAGAGAGTATTGGATGTTCTTGTTCTCGCAGCCGCCTCCCTTGAGGATCAGCTTGACCTCGACCTCATCCTGTTCCCATTGCTCGAAATGGACCACTGGGGTTTCCGGGCCGAGGTTATCGCCGCTGTTTTTTCCGGTGATGGAATCGACCGAATTGGGCCGCAGCTTGCCGCGCCGCGTGGCCTCGGCCACAGCCTCCAGAATGGCTTTGCGGATGGCGATCTGATTGACGCCCACCGGCGTATGGATCAGAAACGTCGGCATGCCCGTGTCCTGGCAGATGGCGCCGGCGTCGTCCGCCGCCATGTCGACGTTCTGGAGGATGATGTCGAACGCCTGGGCGGACTGGGTTTTGGGCGTTTCCATCCCGGCGGCCATCGACATGGCGGCGCGCACGTCGGGAGGCAAATTGGTGGACGTCTGGACGACTAGTTCCAGAAGGCTGGCGGCAAGGTATTCCATAAGAGTATCGACCGACCCTATTTTAGCTCTTGCTTCGCCGCGCGCCGTAGAGGCCGCGGTCGAGGATGTAGTCGAGAACGGGGCGCGGGATTCCCTTCGGCAGGCGGCCTACCGCCAGATCGGCGCGAATGCCGGAGGACGAAATGCGCAGCTCGAGCGTGTCGAGACGTTCGAGGCGCACGCCCGGTGGAACTTCGTAGTGGTGGCCGGGGCGGCCGATCACCAGGAACTCGACGGCGCGGGCCACGTCCTGCCATCGGCGCCAGGTTTGGAGTTCGGCGAACGCATCGGCGCCGATGACGAAGAACAGCTCCCCATCCGCGTCCATTTCCGCGCGCACCTTTTCGATGGTGTCGATGGAGTAACTGCGGCGCGTGTTCTCTTCGAGGCGCGACACCTCGATGCGCCGCTCTTCCGCGCACGCCAGTTGCGCCATGCGCACGCGGTCGTCGTAGGCGGCGTGCGTGGCGAGGGCCTTGTGGGGAGGGCTGGCGGCCGGCACGAAGAGGACGCGATCCAGGGCGAACCGGGCGGCGGCCGCACGCGCAATCGCCAAGTGCGCGTCGTGGACCGGGTCGAAAGTGCCTCCGAATATGGCCAGTCTCACCTACCGCTCGATCTTAACGGAATGGACGCGCACTTCCTTCTTGGGCCTGTCCTGCGAGCCGCGCGGCGCTTCCGATATTTTGAGCACGACATCGTAACCTTCCGTCACCTCGCCGAACACGGTGTGGTGGTTGTCGAGCCACGGGGTGGGGGCCACGGTGACGAAGAACTGGCTGCCGTTAGTGTTCGGACCGGCGTTCGCCATCGAGAGTATGCCGGGCTTGGTGTGCTTCAGGTCCTTGTGAAACTCGTCGGCGAACTTGTATCCGGGACCGCCGCGCCCGGTTCCCTCCGGGTCTCCGCCCTGAATCATAAAGTTGGGAATGACGCGATGGAAAACAGTTCCGTCGTAGAACGGCTTGCCGGTCTTGGCGCCTTCCGCCAAGCCGATGAAATTCTCCACTGTGCGCGGCGCCTGTTCGGCGAAAAGCTTGATTTTAAAGCTCCCCTCCGACGTGTCGAAGCGGGCGTAGATCTCGTTGGGCATCACTGCGATTGTAGCAACTCAGACGCTCTCTCGAAGACGCTCCGGGTGGGGCGGGCGTCATGGACGCTCTCCCGCCGCGCGCCGAAAGAGCCGCACAACAGCAGCGTGCTAGAATTCAGACTAAGAATGCGTCCGGTCGAATCGATCCCGCTGACCCTGGAGGAGCACCGGGAACTAGGCGCCGAGTTGCGCAAGTCCCGCACCCGCATTCAGGAGCTTCGCAACGTTGTCAGCGAAGTCTACGGACCTAACAACCAGGCGGCGTTCAGCTTCTCAAAGGCGGCCGAGGCCCTGGAACGCTTACGCGTGGACCTGCAGACGCAGGCGGCGCGAGACTGGCCCGGGTTCCACACCGACGGGATCTACACGTAAGCGCCCAACGGCTTACCAGCCCACCGGCTTGCCGCGGTTCTGTTCGGCCAGCCACTTCTCGAGCGGCGCGAAGTAATCGCGAATCGCCGAGGCATCCATCTCTCGCGTACCCGCGATCTTTTCGAGCGCCTCCTGCCAGGGGCGGCTCTCGCCCATCTCAAGCATGCCGCTCAGACGCTTGCCGGCATCCTGGTTGGCGTAAATGGAACAGCGGTTGAGCGGGTCCTTGCATCCGGCCGCCTGGGAAAGCGCGCGGTGGAACTGGAACTGCAGGATGTCCGCCAAGAAGTAGCGCGCGTAGGGCACATTGGCGGCCACGTGATACTTGGCGCCGGGATCGAAATCGGCCTCGCTGCGCCCCACCGGCGGCGCGACGCCCTGGTACTTCAGGCGAAGCTGCCACCACGTCTCGTTGTACTTCTCCGGAGGGATTTCGCCCGAAAACACCTTCCACCGCCACTGGTCGATGAGCAGCCCGAACGGCAGAAAGGCGATCTTCTGCAAAGCGCGGTGCATCAGCAGGCCGATGTCCTTGGAAGTGTCCGGCGCGCGGTCGAGCAGACCGATCTTCACCAGGTATTCGGGGGTAATCGAAAGCGCGATGGTGTCGCCCACGGCCTCGTGGAATCCATCGTTGGCGCTATCGCGGAAGGAAGGCGCCAGTTTGTCGTAGGCGCGCTGGTAGAAGTTGTGACCCAGCTCGTGATGAACCGTTAAGAAGTCCTCGCCGGTGATCTGAAGGCACACCTTCAGGCGCAGGTCGTCGACCGAATCGACATCCCAGGCGCTGGCGTGGCACACCACGTCGCGGTCGCGCGGGCGCAGGAACAGGGAGCGCTCCCAAAAGGTCTGCGGCAAAGGCGCGAACCCCAGCGAGACGAAGAAGCTCTCGCCGTACTTCACCATTTGGCGCCAATCGGTGTTGCGCTTCTTGAGAAGTTCGGTCAAGTCGTAACCGGGATCGGCGTTGGGCGGCTCGACGAGGGGATAAATATTGTCCCAGTCCTGAGCCCACATATTGCCCAGCAGGTCGGCGGGAATGGGACCGTTGGCGGGCACGACGTCGCCGTACTTTTCGCGCAGCCGGGCGCGGACATAGGCGTGCAGCGCGACGTAGAGCGGCCGCACCTGTTCCCAGAGCCGGTCGAGTTCCTTGGCGAAGGCGTCCGGCGGCATGTCGTACTTAGAACGCCACATGGCCCCGTTGTCCGCGAAGCCGAGCTGGCGCGCGCCCTTGTTAGCCAACTCGACGTAGCGTACGAAATCCTTGCGCATGGGCGGCGCGATAGCGTGCCAGCCCGTCCAGGCGTCCAGAAGCTGCTTGGGATCGCGGCTTTCCGCCAGAATCTTGCTCAACTCTTCGAGGTCCTTGCAGCTATCCGGCCCGCTGGGGCAGTACTTGCCCTTGCCATACGCGCCTTCCATGCCCGTCGCGATGCGGGTGAGCTCTTCGCTCTCCTTGGGGTCGGAGGGCGTGGCGAGGGTCAGCGAGAGCTTCAGCAGGGCGATCTTGCGCGCCGTCACGGGGTCGAGCTTGAGGCCGTCGAACTGCGTGGACTTCTTGGCGTAAGCCACCGCGGCGTCGATGGCGCGCTGATCGATCCTGGCGGCCACGGCTTCCGTGTCGTCGGTGATGTAGGTGGACTTGATCCAATCGGCGCGGGCCGCGTCCACGTTCAGCGCGAGCAGCTTCTGTTCCGCGTCGTCGATGAACTTGCGGGCTTGCCGCGGCGTGGCCGGAGCGGCCGCCGCGGCCAGTGCGGCCGAAAGGCAAGCGAAACAGGCAACCCGGTAGGTCTTCATGCTTACACCATACCAGAGGGTCCGGCCGGGTTTGGCGGCGCCGACATCGCCGTGCTAGGATTTAGATATCTGCGTGACATTGCGGGGACGTAGTTCAGTTGGTTAGAACGCCGGCCTGTCACGTCGGAGGTCGCGGGTTCGAGCCCCGTCGTCCCCGCCATTCCTCATCAACCCGCGCAACCCTCCGCACGGCTCTAGCTTTTTTCCCGTCTTGATCGCATCCCCAAAGACGCCGTCCCAGTTCTCCGCCGCCGCGCGGCTGTCGGCGGGGACGGCGTGGCTGTAGATCGCTCGTGGTGGCTCCGGCGCCTGAGCGCTTCCGAAATGCTACCATACCATCTGGAACTATCATGGCGTTTCGGCGTTCGATTTGCCTGACTGGCGCGCTGCTCCTTGCGAGCGCGATTCTCCGATCGGATACGATCTACTCGAACTTCGGAGTTCCAGGTCCTGATGGAACGGGCGGCGGCTACGCCCTGGGTCCGCAATTCTTTTTTTCCGGGTTGTTCGGCCTTGCTGTTCCGTTCCAACCTACCGCGGACTACACGCTGGATACGATTCGGATTCCCATAACCTGCAATCCCAACTCTGCGCAGAACCAATTCATTGTGGAGCTTTATGACGGCGCGACGCGGCCCGCCACGGTGCTTGAGCGTTATTCGCGCTCCGTCTCCGGCTTTTCAGTAGTGGAACTGGATTCCAGCCTGCATCCGGCCCTGTATGCCGCCACCAATACTGGGTCACGATTTCAACTGTAGCCAGCGGACAGTGGGGATGGGGAGGGCTCGTGCATCCCCCAGGAACAGTGCTCGCTATGTCCAATCAGAATTCTCTATGGACCGAGGTTACGACGATCGCCACCTCGTTGCCAGGCCTATTTGTATCCGGAACTCCAACCACGGTCCGTGCTCCGTCGACCGTGTTTGCGAACGGCGGCTCGGTGCCACAACTCGTTGCGGGCGGCGGCTGGCAGACGACTTTTTTGCTCGTCAATACCGGTACGACGCCAGCGACGGCGGGACTCAGCTTCGTCGATGACAACGGATCTCCGCTTTCGGTACCGCTTGTTAATCCCAATTCAACCGCTCCAACGAGCGCTTCGTCGATATCGGAGCAACTTGCCGGGGGCGCGTCAGTTTCCATAACAGCCAGCGACACGGGAGCGTCGCAACAGGGGTACGCAACGTTTACTACCGACGGGGAGGTTGGGGCGCTCACGATCTTTCGATACAATCCTAGCGGTCAGGAGATCGGAGTGCCGCTGGAGACTCGAAATGCGAATTCGTACCTGGTGGCCTTCGATCATGCCGGCGGCATTAGCACTTGCGTCGCGATTGCGAATTTGTCAGCCGTCCCTGTAAGCATCCCCGTAACAATACGGGATGGGAGTGGTGCGCTGCTGCAGAGCACGACGATCAATTTGCCCGCAAGGGGCCATACCGCCTTCAATCTGCCCGACCAGTATGCAATCACGCAAGGCCAGCAAGGCGTTATAGAATTCGACACGCCTAACTTCGGCAGCATCAGCGTCTTCGGCTTGAGAACTGCCCCTATCGGTATGGCAGGCGGCTTTTCCCTGGCCACCGCACCAGTAGTGGCGAGGTGAGCCGGCGAGCCGCGCTCTAGCCGTCAGTCTGCGCTCGAAAACATCGGAAAGCCGCCGACGCGCCCCGTGCGCAAGGACGCCGCCAAGGAACTTGGCCGCGCCCTTGTCTCGTGGACAGAAAGATCGCGGGCCGGAGTGGGCGTTCAGGGTCGATAAGTTAAGGCAGGATGCCATTGCTGGTCCTGTCCGTGGACGGTAGCGATTGCGGGCGCCATGGCCGAAGCGTGGCGCTGCGCCGGGCTGGGTTCACGGTGGTCGCGGCCGGCGACGGGGCGGATGCGCTGAGTTTGGCGCTCGATGCGCAGCCATCGCTCATCTTGCTGAACGCTCACGCCGCCGGCGCATTCGCGCTCGCCAGGCGGCTCAAGGCCGACGGCCGGACAATGCACATCCCAGTGCTATGCATCGCCGAAATGGACCCGGGCGAGGAGCGCCTTCGGAGGAGCCGGAACCTCGAGAGCGTCGGGGTGCTGGCGGCGGGCGTGGCCCACGACTTCAACAACCTGCTGATGAACATCCTCGGCAACGCCAGCCTGGCTCGGGAGATTCTGCCGCCGGACAGTGCGGCCGCCGGGTTGTTGGAGGGAATCGTCAAGGCCGGCGAGCAAGCCGCCCACCTGACCCGGCAGATGCTGGCGTATTCCGGCAAGGGGAGGTTCCTGGTGGAAGCCGTGAACCTGTCGGACCTGGTCGCGGAGACCGTCGCCTTGATGCGGCCTTCCATTCCGGAGAACATTGCGCTGTTTCTCCGTCTGCGGGCGGACCTGCCGTCCATCCCAGCCGATCACGGACAAATGCGGCAGATCGTCGCCAACCTGATTGTGAACGCGACCGAAGCGACCGGTGGCGGAGGTGAACGCGCGCTACATCCGGCGCCACCCGGAAGCGGCGGAGCTGGCGCCGGGCCGCTACGTCCGCCTGGCGGTCCGCGACGCCGGATGCGGCATGGACGACGCCACCAAAACCAGAATCTTCGATCCGTTCTTCTCGACGAAATTCACCGGGCGCGGCCTGGGACTGGCGGCCGTGGCCGGCATCGTGCGCGGGCACAAGGGGGCGATCGTGGCGGCCAGCGCTCCCGGCAAAGGCGCCTGCTTTACAGTGCTGCTCCCCGCGGAGTCGATCGGATCCGCAGCCCCTGTTGCGCGATAGCGACGGACTCCACGCGCCCCAGCTCTTTCCGCAGACGGACGGCCGCGTCCGGGTCATGGGCTAGCAAGATGAGGTAACCCCCGCCGCACGCGCGCCAGCAGGTTGTCGATGGGCGCATTGGTGGTGTGCGGATCGAGGATCTGGTTCAAGCGCCAGTGCCGGTCGAACAACTCGCCCAGGCAGCTCCATTCGCCGTCGCACATGGCGAAGGCCATCTCGACAGCCAGGGTCTTGATGCCATGGAGCGCCTGCACGGTGGCGGTGTCGCGCGCCAGATAGCTCGAAACCACCTGCCGTAGCAGGTTCCTGGCCATGCGCTGAAGCCCGGCATTGTAAAGCGTCAGCCGCTGCGAAAACTCGCGTTCGCGCTCCACGCTCCAGCCAACCGGCGCCACCCGGAGGCGCGGCCGCAGCCCCGGTCCCGAAGTCACGATCTTCGCTCCCGGAAAAACGCCGCCCGCCGCCGGTGGTCATGGTCTGCTCCAGGCGCGGCGCCTCTCCGGTCGGCGCGGCGTCGCTCATGGGAGTGGCGGTCGTTTCCGCCAGCGCTTGTTCCGCCGTCGAGAAAACCTCCGCATCGGGCGCTTCCCCCGCCCGGCAACGGACCACCGGCTCGGCAATTCGCCGCACCGTTGTGCGGATGGGACACTCGCCGTTCAGTTCCACGGCGATATTCAGCGCCGTCCCGCCCCAATCCAGGCAGAACGGCGGCGTGTCCGACCATGCCCGCCAGGACGTACGGCGTACGCCCGGCGCGCATTGAGAGCAACCGCGGTAGGTGTCATGGGGGCCGCCAATCAGCTTGTCGCGTAAGCCTCCGGGGACCTACGGCGAAACGCCAGCCGGCCGCGATTAGAACAATTCCACGTTGTCTCCCAGCCAGCCGTCCGCGGGAGTTGCGGCCGTTGCCGCGGCCGGCGCCGGTGCGCTGGCCGAGCCGCCCGCCGCCGACTGGTGAACGTCGCGCTCGTTCTGCATGGTGTAGCGTCCGGCCAGACCGTCCATCTGCCGCTCCGCGGCCGCCGCGACGCCGTTCTCGGGCGCCAATCCGGCTTGGGCTCCGATCCGTTCCAGTTCGCCGCGGGCGCGGCCGACCACTTCGGAAAAGAGCCGGCCCGCCGAAAAGCCGCCGCGCACCGCCCCGATATCCTCCGCCAGGCGCGCGCCCAAGGACGCAATTTGGTTCACCCGGCTGAAGCTGGATTCGCTCGACGAGTGCAATTCGAGGATGGTATGCCGCATCTCGCCGATCACCTGGCCGGCCTCCAAACGCTCGCCCTCCGCCGCGGGGCCGGACACGCCGCCGGCGGCGCCGCTCATCGCCGCCAGCGTGGCAGCCGCGTCTTCGGTGGCCGTGTTGGAATCGACGGCCAAGCCCTGCATGACTTCGGCAATCACGTTGAGCGCATTTCCCGCGGCTCCGATGTGAGTCGCCCGGATCATGGCATTGATGGCGATGCGCTCAATGCGGATCTCGACTTCGCGGATTCCGGCGACCGACTCGCGCATTTTCGCGACGGTCTCTTCGAGGTTGGCGGCGGTGCGCTCCATTTCCGTCTGCGCCGCGCTGCAAATGCCAAGCATCCTGAGGATGCCGGTGAGATGGCCCTCCATCCGCAGAAAGAAGGAGTCCTGGTCGCCGGCCGAGATTCCCATCAGCGCACTGCTCGCTTCGGCCATTTCGAGCGCGCGCCCGGCAATGCTTTCGAGATCGCGCTCGATGCGTTCGACCGACGCGGCGAAGACGCCGGCCGCCCCGGCCAACTGCGAACATTGCAAGGTCAGAACCGCGCGCGCGCCGGGGGGCGCGAGATTCGGGTTTCCGGGGCCGCTCCCGCATTGGCCGTGGAGATGGCGCAGCGCCTGCGCGACATGCTCGATTTGCTGCCGGGTAATATCGTGGAACTGCACGGATTCGACCAAGTCGTCGACCGCGCCGCACAGCTCCCCATACTGAACGGCTTGGCGGGCCGACGTTTCCACGGCGCGCTGCCGCCGCTCGTCGAAGGACTGCAAGCCATCGATCGCGCCACCGATCATGGCGGGCAATTCGCGGAGTTGTTTGGCGCGCAGGCCGGAGCCGTTCAGAATCGCCAGTTGGACGCCGCCCTCGAGGCGCTCGGAAGACTCCAGAATGCTCTCTCCGCTCGACCGGATGCTCTCCGAGAGCGGCTTCACTTCGGCGGCCAGATCGCCGAAACCGGCGCCGATGTCGCCGAGGCGCGAAGTTTCAATTCGCGTCAGCGTGCACAGCGTGCGGAAGACCGCTACCGTGTTACGAAGCCCGGCGAAGTTCAGCCTGACGTGGGAGGAGAGGCCGCCGACCCGTACCAGCGCCTGGCCGCTGCGCCCGATTCGCGCGTCCATTTCTCTTGAGTGATCGAGGGTTCTGTTCAACGCGCGGGAGGCGTTGCGGGCTTGCTCCCCTGAAATGAGTTCGGTGAGGGCCGCCATGTCGGAGGCAATCCGGCGCGCCGTGGAGCGGAACTCCATCAGTTTCTCGCCGACAGCGAGAAAATCGCGTTCGGTGGACCGGTTGAGGCTTTCGAGGTCGCGCGCCACCCGCTCAACGCCGGCTTCCCACCCGTTTGCGCGCGGACCTTCGGCGAGGCTTCGCTTCAGAAATCCGGACAAGCTCCGAAGCGCCGTGAAGACTCCGCGTGGGGCCGCCGGCTCGTTTCGATATTCCGTGGTCACATTCCGGCCAGTGGCAAGACCGCGAGGCGCCGCGCAACGCTTGGACGGCGGCCGGCCGACTTCGCCACGGCATACGTTGGCATAGACTCCTTATCGGCAATCGCCGCGCACTCATAAATGCCGCGAAATCTCACGGTGCGCCGTATTGAAGACTGGCGGTCCTGCCGATAAGGTGCTCAGCAAGCACGCCATCCGCCCGGACGCCGGGGAGCGGGGTCTTGCAGGCGTGGCGTCCGGTCTCGGCGCGCGAGGCCTACGCGAGGAGTCTAATTTGTCCGTAACCGTGGAAGTGCTTGAGGGCAATTCGCTCATCCGGCTGGAGGGCGAGTGCACGCTCGCATCCGCGGTGGAACTGAAGAGGGCGCTGCTTGAAGGGCTAGCCTCGGGAAGGGATCTGCGTCTGGATCTGGAGCGCGCGGAGGGGATCGATATCGCGGTCTTGCAGTTGCTATGGGCGGCCGGACGCGTAGCGGAACGCGCCGGCGCGGGAATCGCGGTGCTTCTGCCGGAAGCGGCCGGGGCGGTTGCGAGGGAGGCTGGCTTCGAGCGGCTTCCGGGGCTCGGGAGTTAATGGCCAAGGTAATCCTCACGGTGGACGATTCGGCCAGCGTGCGCCAGATGGTCAGGTTCACGCTTTCCGACGCCGGCTACACCGTAATCGAAGCGGTGGACGGCAGAGACGCGCTGACCAAGCTGGGCAAGCCGGTACACCTGGTGATCACGGACTTGAACATGCCGAACCTGGACGGCATCGGGCTGATCCGCAGCGTGCGGGCGATTCCCGCGTGCAGGGGCATTCCGATCGTCATGCTGACCACCGAATCGCAGGAGGCCCGCAAGCTGGAGGGTAAGGCGGCAGGCGCCACGGGCTGGATTGTGAAACCGTTCGCCACGCAGCAGCTCCTGGCGGTGGTGAAGCGGGTGCTCGGATGATGGACAACTACAAGCAGGCCTTCCAGGAAGAGGCCCGCGAGTTGCTCGCCGAGCTGGAATCGGCGCTGCTGGAGCTCGATCAAGAGCGCGAGGACCGCGAGATTGTGGGGCGGGCGTTCCGGGCTTTGCACACCATAAAAGGTTCCGGCGCGATGTTCGGCTTCGACGACATTGCCGGCTTTGCGCACAATCTGGAAACGGCCTTCGACCGGCTGCGCAATGGGAAACTGGCGGTCACCGCCGAGCTGATCGCGCTGACCTTGGCGGCCGGCGATCAGATCAGGGCCATGCTGGACGAGGCGGCCGGCCTCGGCGCCGTGGACCGGTCCCGCTCCGAGGGGATTCTGGCGGAACTGCGCCGGTTGACTGGCTCGCCGGAGCCACAGCCGGACATGGCCGCCGCGCCGCCCGCGGCGCGTGACGTCTCGCCCGGCGGTCCGGCCTGCGATTGGCGCATACGCTTCCGGCCGGGGCCGAACGTCCTCATCAACGGAACCAACCCGCTGCTGCTGCTGCGTGAGTTGCGGGATTTGGGCGGTCTGCGGATCGACCTCGATGCGTCCGCGATACCGTCCCTCGGCGAACTCGACGCGGAGCGCTGCTATCTGGCGTGGGACATGGTCTTGACCACGGCGGCGGCGGCGGAGAGCATCCGCGACATCTTCATTTTCGTCGAGGACGATTGCGAGCTGACGATCGAGCGCGTGAGGGCGCCGGCCGTGGACGCCCTCGCGCCCCCCGCCATGGCGGGCGGACGGACGGTTTCGGATGGACGCGGCGCCGACCCCGCATCGAGCATTCGGGTATCGGCGGAGAGGTTGGACCAGCTCGTCAACCTGGTGGGCGAATTAGTGACCGTGCAGGCGCGGCTGAGCGAGGTGGCCGGCCGCCGGGACGATGCGGACGTACTCGAGATATCCGAAGCCGTCGACCGGCTGACCGCGGCGCTCCGAGAGAACTCGATGAGCATCCGCATGTTGCCGCTCAAGACCACCTTCGACCGGTTCCGGCGGCTGGTTCACGATCTGGGAATCGAGCTGCATAAGGACGTTGAACTCACCGTCGAGGGCGCCGACACGGAGCTCGATAAGACGGTGATCGACCGGTTGAACGATCCCTTGGTCCACCTGATCCGCAACAGCATGGATCACGGCATCGAGACGCCCGAAGCGCGGCGCGCCGCCGGCAAGCGCCCGACCGGGACCATCCACCTTTCGGCCCGGCATTCCGGCGCCAACGTGCTGGTCCGCGTCAGCGACGACGGACGGGGTCTCGATGCGGAGGCGGTGCGCGCCCGCGCGGTCGAACAAGGCCTGATCGATGGCGACGCGCGGCTGGCGGAGGCCGAGATCTTCGCTCTCATTTTCGAGCCGGGGTTCTCCACGGCGCGGGAGGTGACGGAGGTGTCCGGGCGGGGCGTGGGCATGGACATCGTACGGCGAAGCGTGGAGGGACTGCGCGGCTCCATCGACATCGCCAGCCGGCCCGGAGCGGGGCTGACGATTACGCTGCGCCTTCCCTTGACGCTCGCCATTATCGACGGATTGCTGGTCCGCGTGGGCGATGCGCACTTCGTGCTGCCTCTGGCCAACAGCCTGGAGTGCGTCGAGCTGACCCGCCAGGAGATCGCCGACGCGCATGGCAAGCACATCGCCAACGTGCGCGGCGAGCTGATTCCCTACATCCGGCTCAGGGAGTATTTCCAAATGGATACGGCCCGGCCGGAGCGCGAGCAGATCATGGTGGTCGAAACCGAGCACGGGCATTACGGTTTCGTCGTGGACCAGGTGCTCGGAGATCACCAGACGGTGATCAAGAACCTGGGCAGGCTGTATCGCAACGTCCAAGTAGTCTCCGGCGCCACGATTCTCGGCAACGGCACGGTGGCTCTGATTCTCGATCCGCATCGCCTGGTGCAGAACGCAGTGCAGAGCATGTCTCGAAAGAAGCGCTCCACCGGGTGGAGCGAAGGTGCGGACAGGCAAGGGCCCCAGCGGACAACGCTACTCGTTCAAAAAGGAAAACAGAATCGATGATACGTAAAGCAACCGGCAAAAAACAACCCCGGCAATCCGGCGACGGCGGTCGAGCCGTAGCGGAATACGGCGCGCACGTAGAGCGCGCCGGCGGGGGCAGCGCTTCGAAAGTGGAGGACGCGGAAACGCGG
>Ga0182027_10008755_pt1 | contig 14667 bp, 7 predicted proteins | sample 712E1DmetaG_FD_121300 | JGI IMG/M metagenome (GOLD analysis project Ga0182027, IMG submission 121300) | Permafrost microbial communities from Stordalen Mire, Sweden - 712E1D metaG (Illumina Assembly) | ecosystem: Environmental > Terrestrial > Soil > Wetlands > Permafrost | place: Sweden... | reverse complement strand
GTCAATCTTCCCCGCCTTGAGCAGTTTGATCAGCACGGCCAGCGCCACGCCGGTGTGCGGACAGTTGAACATGCCGGTGCGGTCGCCCAGCGCCGCCGCGTCCGCCAGTTCCTCCTCGGTGGCCTGCTCGACGATGCCCTTGAATTGTTTGAGCGTGCGCACGGCCTTCTCGAAGCTGACCGGGTTGCCGATTTGAATCGCGCTAGCCAGCGTCTTCTGCGCCTGGATTGGCTCGAAGGACTCAAAATTTTTCAGGTAAGCGCGGTAAAGCGGGTTCGCGCGTTCGGCCTGGGCCACCACGATGCGCGGCAGCTTCGTGATCAGGCCGAGGTCTTTCATCATCAGCAAACCTTTGCCGAGGGCGGAGACGTTGCCCAGGTTGCCGCCGGGGATGATCATCACGTCGGGCACTTCCCAGTCGAACTGCTGCACAATCTCGATGCCCACCGTCTTCTGTCCCTCGACGCGCAGCGAGTTCATCGAGTTGGCCAGGTAGAGCGTCGGGTCCTTGGTAACCTCCCGCACCAGTTTCATGCAGCCGTCGAAATCCGTATCCAGGTAGAGCACCAGCGCGTCATTCGAGACCGGCTGAATCAACTGCGCGATCGAAATCTTGCCCCGTGGCAGCAGCACGATGGATTGAATGCCCGCCGCCGCGCAGTAGGTCGCCAGCGCCGCCGAGGTGTCGCCTGTCGAAGCGCACGCCACCGCCTTGATGGGGGCCCCCTCGGCAATCATCTGCTTGACCTGGGACACCAGCACCGTCATCCCGAGGTCCTTGAACGACCCGCTATGCGTATTGCCACACAGCTTGACCCACAGGTCCTTCACCCCGATGAGTTTGCCGAAACGCTCGGCCCAGAACAGGTTTGTGCCGCCCTCGTAGAGCGACACGATGTTATGGTCGTCAATCTGGGGCAGAATCCATTCCTTTTTGCCCCAGACCCCGGACCCGAAGGGCCACTGCGTGCTCTTGTAACGCTCCTCGAAAAGCCGCATCCAGGCCGCCGCGCTGCGCCGCGCCAGCGCCTGGTGATCGTGCTGCACCTCGAGCAGCGATTGGCACTGCTGGCACTGGTACACGACGGAGTTGAGCGGATAAGTGGCTCCGCATTGCGGATTAATGCACTGAAACCAGGCTCGGTATGACATAACTCGATTAACGCGGAAAGCAGGATGCCCGGGCCGCCACCGCTTTTCAAACCCGAATTCCATTGCCGCTCATTATCACAATTCGCCTGCTCATCGCCAGCCTGCTGGCCTATGTCTGGCTAGTCGTGACAGTGGGCTTGCCGAAGCTTTTAGTTCGTGCCTGAAGCAGCGGCTCCCAGGCGCGTAGGGGCCAGAGCAGTGCCACCGCTGGTCTCTTGGCCGTGACCCTCATTCGTCTGCTGCCAGGGTGCCACGCTACGCACGCGGACACGCCCCGAGCGGGGGTCGTCGGACCCGAATTCAATGACCAGAGGTCCCGGCAGGCGGCCCGAGTTGTCCGGGACAGCCAAGGCGCGTAGCGCGCGCAGGCTTGGGAACCGCAGGAAGTTACTGACCGTGCAGGAGATATCCTCGCGGCTTTCTGTGCCCAACGCGATCGCGATCTTGTGCTGGTCGGCTATGGTAGGACCATACCGAATGCCGCGGGTGCCTCCACGCTGGTGAACCAGCAGAATCGAAGTGAGCAGCACGACAACAAGCGCCGTAGCGTCAGCGGCAACGAGCACCATCCCCCACCACTTCTTGACCGCCGCATCTACCGCCAACCACGCGAACATCACGGATGCAATCCATAGGCCATTGTGGTAATGAGGATGGAAGAAGGTCGAGGACAGCCCGCAAACCGGGATCTGAAGCGCCAAGGCAACCAAGCAGATTGCCGAGACATGGAGCCGCGCATCCGGCGAAGCCGAACGCTGGGCTCCTGCCTTTGGGGGGAGGAATTCGCCCCGTTTCTGCCACACCTGCCTGGCCGCGAAGACGATCCCGAGCAAAACGGCGGGGTAAGCTATTAGGGAGATTGCCACCGCCAACCGGTAAGCGAGCGACCGCGGCAGCCAGCCTGGTCCAAAAAAATAATCCAGGCCGCCGCCGCTCAGCAGTCGTCCACCCAGCAGGGGAAAGAGCCATCCGCCCCATTCGTTCTGGGCACCCGCCGAGTGAGGCGCGAAATCTGCGACCGCCCAAACCAGCGAGGCCAAGTAGCGGGCCTGCGCGCCCAGAATGCAGCAAACGACACCGCCAATAAACCAGCGCGAGCGCCAGAGCTCGGCGCGCGAAAAGAGGAACATGTGTCCCAATATCGCAGCCGCCAGCGCGAGCGACATCAAATGAATGCACGGGAGGACCAAGGCCAGCCCAACTGAAACGACAAGCGCCCAGGATGACCGGCCCGCGAGAAACACGGCATAGCAACCGAGCGCCAGGACCGATACCGGCAGCAACAGAGAATTATCCCAGAGATGACGCGAGTAAAACCAGAGGTAAGGCGAAACCATGACCACCGGAATAAACCACCGCCACAGCCGCAAAGCCCAACTCAGCAGCAGTAATCCGCTGGTCATCAACAACACCATCAGCAAAGCTCTCGCGACGACCCACCGCTCTGGAACACAGGTCAGATGGAGCAACCCCTGGTAAAACCAGATTGATAAAGGGCCGTAGGGCAATCCGACTGTGCCCACAACGCCGCCCGAGGCCAACTGGTGCTGCTGATTCGCCGCGGCTGCGTGGAGAAACATGGTCGGCTCGTCTTTGATGAAAGGGGCGTCGCCCGGCCAAAGGAGCGGCAGGGCCACTAAGAATGCCAGCAGCCCCAAAAAACAAATTGTTCGCCAGGTTAACATGCCGCCGGTGCGCGGGTACTCAATCGTCGAACTGTGCGCCAGGCTTGCGACTCGATAACCAACCTCGCAGAGCATGCAGCACAACCGCCAGCAAAGTGGCAAGCAGACAAAGCCCCGACTCGATTTGCCAACGGAGTCTGGAGCGGTATTCAGGTGCCTGCAGCATCAGAAACGATCTTACGGGTCAACCAAGGACCTGATCAACGGAAATGCCTGTCACATGGATTAAATGGTTGATTTCACGAGAGGCTCTATTCAGGCTTGGACTGCATGGACCCGGCGAACCGTCATCGGCTCAAGCGAGATTTTCCGTTCTGGGTTCGGCTGTCCCTCGCTTTCGCCGCGGTCGCTTTGGTGTATTTCTACCGCCTCGACAGGCCGCTTTTGTGGGGGGATGAAGCAGATACCGGCATTGAAGCCCGCAACGTCCTTCGCTTTGGGTATCCCGCAGCTTATGATGGCAGGAACATAGGGGTTTACGAAAACGGCGTGCAGTTCAACCGCAGCCTTCTGTCCTGGACCCAGTTTTACGTCGGCGGCTTATCGTTGGCGCTCTTCGGAAACCATACCGCCGGGTTACGCTGGCTGTTTGCCTTAGCCGGCCTCCTGGCCTTCTTTCCAATTCGTGCGGTCTTGAAACCGCGCGTCAGGCATCCGGACATCATGGCTGCCCTCGTTCTGCTGGCGCCGCAGACGGTGATGTTTCAGAGGAACGCGAGATATTATTCTCTCCTGATTTTGTTGTATGCCGTGCTGGTCTGGCACTTATCCACCACCTTCAAGAGCAACAAAACCCGCCTGGTAGTCGCTTCGCTGGTTCTGATCCTTCTTTTTCACACGCAATCATTCGCAGCCATCTCCTGCTGTGTGGCCTTGGTTGTGTATTGTTGGTTCTTCCGCCGGCAGGCCCTTTCTGAATATGTGCTGGCTTCCGGCCTCGGCCTGCTGTCTTGGCTCGTTTGGTACGAGCTGGCCGGCCCGTCGCTCAGGGAGACGGCGCTTCGCTTTCCGCTCATCACGTCCGACTTTGCTTCGTGGTTCGCATCATTTTGCACCTGTTTTCTAATCACAATCATGGACCTCGACGTGGTAGATTGTGTTCCCCTGACGTTTTGGGGCGTGGCGGTCGCCCTGCTGGTCTGGCGCGGCCATAAAGCGATCCCGGAGAATCTGCGGGAGCCAGTCTTTTCATTCATTCTGATAAGCCTGGTTGTCCAGGCTGCGGCCACCGCCGCGCTGTTTGGTTGTGAAATGGGCGCCCATTACGCGATACTTCGCTACATGCCCCATCTCCTCGCTTTGGCGATAATTCCCTGCTTTGTTTGGCTTAATTCGGCTATTCGAATCACGAGCCTGTATGTGGCGGCCTGCATTGCTGCGGTCGCTTTCAACCTGATGACGTTGTCATTTTGGGCGAGGCCTTATTCGCGAACCATTCCTGTCTCCTGGGTGGTGCCGGTCTATTCGGAGGTTTTTCGATCTCAGGAAGACCCCTGGGAGGCAATTGTGGACCGGCTCCGCCGTGAAGCCCACGCGACTCCCAACCACGACACGCCGATAGCCGCTTACCCGCGTTGGACATCAGGAATCGCCATCTTCTACCTGGGCGACAGCTACCTGGTCCGCCCCATACTCAAACCAGGAGCTGAGCAAGCTGTGTGCAAGGCTATCGGTGACGAAGCGTATCGCCGCTTGTTTGCGCAACCGGAGTGGATTGTAAACGCCGCTGACAGGGGACCAGCAATTCCCGAAGGCTATGTCCCGGTTCTCCATGTCCCGTCACACCGGGCCAAGCCAGATGACGGGACCAGGCCGGAGCTCACGCGCCATACCTTTCCCCAGTCAGCGGTCCTCAGAAACCTCACACTCTATCACCGGCAAGAGACAGTGCAGTAGCTGCCGGCCAAGCGCATTGTATTGAATCCTCATGGCCAAAGAGCAGCCTCACACTAAAAAGCCCTCACTGGAAGGCGCCGCCCAGGCCACAAAGACTCCGTCATCCAAGGCTGCCGACCAGCCCAAGGGCGGCCTCCACCCTTCAGCGGAGCGGGATTGGCTGTTCGGCCTCTTGCTGGCTGGCGTGGCGATGCTGGCCTACTTGCCGGCGTTGCGCGCCGGATTCATTTGGAACGACGACACTTTTCTGGTGAACAATCCGCTGATCCGGCGGGCGGATGGCTTGTATTGGTTTTGGTTCACCACTGCGCCGCCTGATTACTTCCCGGCCACCTCGACCATGCTGTGGCTCGAATGGCGGCTGTGGGGCAACAACCCCTTGGGCTATCATTTCGTCAACGCGCTCTTGCACGCGCTGAGCGTGGTCCTGTGGTGGCGAGTGCTCGCAAGGCTAAAAATCCCAGGTGCCTGGCTCGCGGCGGCGATATTTGCCCTGCATCCGGTCAACGTGGAATCGGTGGCCTGGATTACCGAGCGAAAGAATACCCTGGCCATGGCTTTCTTCACAGCCACGCTGCTGTTTTACTTGAAATTCGAGGACGGCGGACAATGGCGCTGGTACCGGTTGGCCGTGGGTATGTTTGCGCTTGCTTTGCTGAGCAAGACCGCGGCTGCGCCGCTGCCGCTCGTGCTGCTGGGCCTGGCCTGGTGGCGCCGGGGGCGAATCGAACGCCAGGATTTGTGCCGCGTCTTTCCCTTCTTCGCCCTCGCGTTGGTGCTGGGCCTGATCGCTGTTTGGTTCCAATCCCACCGGGCCATTGGCCCCGAGATTGTGCGCGCCGACACCTGCTGGTCGCGACTGGCGGTAGCCGGCTGGGCGGTTTGGTTTTATCTCTACAAGGCCGTGCTCCCGCTGAACCTGATATTTGTCTATCCGCGCTGGCGGCTTGATGAGGGAAATGTGCTGTCGTATGTGCCGGTTTTGATGATGGCGGCAGCCTTTCTGGTGGCCTGGCATTATCGGCGGCGGTGGGGAAAGTCCGTATTACTCGGTTTGGGGTATTTTGTGGTGATGCTCTTGCCGGTGCTGGGGTTCTTGGACATCTATTTCATGCGCTACTCGCTGGTGGCGGACCATTGGCAGTACTTTGCCATCATGGGCCCTGTGGCGCTGGCGGCAGCCGGCCTGAGCCAGGTGCTCGGCCGATTGGAGGGAAGAAAAGCGCTGCTGGTGCGGGCGATCTGTGGCTGCCTGCTGTTGACGCTTGGCGTCCTGACCTGGCGACAGTGTGGAATCTATGCCAATACTGAAACGCTCTGGCGCAAGACGCTTGCCAGGAATCGAGAATCTTATCTCGCCCACACCGGCCTTGGCGCTGCTTTGCTGAGAAGGGGCCAAACGGACGAGGCCATTGCTCACCTGCAGACGGCGCGAGAGCTAAAACCTGATTATGAAATCGCTTGTTATGACCTCGGCCACGCGCTGCTGCGGAAAGGCCAGGTGGACGACGCCATCGTTCAGCTTCAGAAGGCCGTTGAACTCAAGCCCGACTACGTAGAAGCCCAGAATAATCTCGCCAACCTTTTTCTGCGGAAAGGCCAGCATCGCGAGGCCATTGCCCATTACCAGATCGCCTTGCGGTTCCGACCCAACGGCGCAGATATCGCCAATAATCTGGCCTGGCTCTTAGCCACTAGTCCCGAAACTTCCCTGCGGGACGGGGCGCAGGCCGTGGAACTCGCCCAAAGAGCGGAGCGTTTGTCTGGCAGCAGGGAACCGGTATTTATCGCCACGCTGGCCGCCGCCTATGCTGAGACAGGGCAGTTTTCTGAAGCCCTTCTTACTGCCCAGCGCGCGCTCCGGTTGGCCTCCCTCCAGCACAATACGGCCCTGACCCACGCTCTCAGCCGCCAAATCGCACTTTACCAAGCGGGCTCTCCCTTCCGTGACACACCCCAAACCAATGCCCCGCCCAGTCAGGACCCGCTTTGAGCGAACTCGCCGCAAGTGCTTAAGCCCCCAGCCAGGCCGCAGTTCGCCTCCGCTCCCCAGGAAACCCTTGGGCTAATCATATTTTGCCAGCCATGAGCAAGATGCGATTGCCGCCTGCCCGGCTGTGAATAAAAAAATAATAACTTCGCGCTTGCGCTCAAAACCGATTTAGGCTCTAATTACGCCAACGATTCGGATACTAAACGTTAGATAAGCAAAGCAACCTATGAAAAGGATCATCGCAACCATCGGCGCGTTAGGCATTATTTCGCTGGCAGCGCAAGCTCAAGTTCTACTAAGCGGCGGCACCTACACCCAGGATTTTAACTCCCTGGCCAGCTCAGGGGCGTCTGGAACCTGGAGCGATAACACCACTTTGCTGGGCTGGTATGCCTCGAAGGCACTCACAGTCTCAAGCGGAACCTATGGCCCTTACGCGTACACTTCATACCGGGTTGACAGCGGCGGCAATAACAGCGGCAACTTGTTTGACTACGGCTCGGCTAGTGCCACAGACCGCGCCCTCGGCTCCGTCGCTTCCGGCACCGTCGCCGGCTCAACCTATGCCACCACCTTTGGCCTAAGAATTCAGAATAACACGGGCTCAACCTGGACGGGGGACATTGGGATTTCCTTCACGGGCGAGCAGTGGCGGCAGGGTGGAAACGTCAATTCCCAGGTCATTGAATATTTCAGTTATGCGACCAGTTCCACGCCTTTTACGGGCCTGCTCTCAGCCAACCCGGCTGATGCCGCCTACACCCATGTCGCAGCACTCGACTTCACCAGTCCTAACCCTGGTACTACCGCCCAAGCCATTGACGGAAATGCCGCGGGCGACTTTACGTTGATTTCCGGCACCCTGTCCGGGATAACCCTCAACGCGGGCGATGAGATTATGTTGCGGTGGTACGATATCAACGACACCGGCAACGATCACGGCGGTGGAATTGATGACCTGACGGTTTCCTTCACGCAAGTGCCCGAGCCCGCCTGCTTCGCACTGGCCGGGTTAGGCATAATGACCCTCGCCATCTGGCGCCGGCGCAAGTAAGCCGCGGCTACTTTCAAACAACACGAATAAGGCGCACGCTTTGCTGCGCCTTTTTTGTTGCCCAGGAAAGACTCGCGCCCTGGGTGCTGGTACTTCAGCGCATCAACTCGCCCAGTTTTTCCCTGGCCTCCTTGTGGTCCGGTTGGAGTCGCAGAGCTTCGCGCAGATGCGCCACCGCTTCGGTGCGCTGCCCCCGCTGGGCCAGAGCGCAGCCCAGGTTGTAGTGGGCTATTGGGAACTCCGGCTTGAGGCGCAGGGCCTGCTGCAGATGGACCACGGCGTCGTCCAGGCGTCCCTCGCTCTTGAAGGCGTAGCCCAGGTTGTATTCTGCTTCCGGGTTGTTCGGCGTCAGGCGCAGGGTCTCAGTGTAATGCAGGATAGCCGCCTCCCAATTGTTTTGCAGCGCCAGCGCCAGGCCCAAGCCGTAGTGGGCAGCGGCATCTCTGGGTTCCTGGGCCAGCGCCAGCCGGTACTCGACCACCGCCTGGTCAAGCTTGTTCTGCGTCAGCAGGAGGGCCCCGAGGTTCCGATGTATCTGGGCGTTCTCAGGCCAGAGCTGCAGGGCCAACCGGTACTGGGTTGCCGCCTCGTCGAGCCGGCCGACCTTGACCAGCGCATTGCCCAGATTGTTGCGCGCTTCCAGATGGTCAGAATCTGCCTTCAACGCAGCTTCGAAAAAGGTGATAGCTTCAGTGTACTGCTGGCTGGCAGCCATCGCAGTTCCCAGGTTGTAGAGAACCTCCACGTTGGCAGGGTCGATGGCCAGCGCTTTATGGTACCAATCGAGCGCTCCCGCCTTGCCTTGGGCCGCCAACACCGCTCCCACGTTGTTCAATGTCTGCGCATTCTTCGGCTGAATGTGCAGCGACTGCAGGTAATAGCTGATCGCTTCCTCCCGCCGACCTCGGGCAAAAAGAGATACTCCTACGTTATTCAGCGCAATTACGTTGTCCCGGGTCACCGCTGCGGCATGGCCGAAGAAGCGTTCGTCATCATGCCAGTAGCCAGCCTGCCGCCAGGTCAGCACGCTGCACGCTGCGAGGGCCAGGGCCCCCGCCATGCCCATCAGGCCCGGCGCGAGATTCCAGCGGCATTTCGCCCAGTCGGCACTCCAAGCCAGGATGATAGAAACTCCGATCAGCGGCAGGTAAGTGTAGCGGTCAGCCATGGCTTGACTCCCCACCTGGACCACGCCAATGACCGGAATCAGCGTGCCCCAGAACCAAAACCATCCGGTGAACACGAACGGCAATCGGCGGCCAGCCCAAACCGCACCCAGGCACAAACCGAAAACCAGCAAGGCTGCCAGCGCCACCTCGGTGGTGGGCCATGGAGCTGGGAGCGGATAGGGAAGCGCCAGGCCGGCGGGCCAGAACGTCTTACCCAAGTAGCGGGAATAGGAAACCAGGGCGTTGCCGAGCCGGTCGCCCAATGAAAAGTTGGTCAAAGGCTGCAGGGCTTTGCTCTGCGCCAGGACGGTGACTAGCGCTGAAGCCGCCGCCAGCAGCAGGAACGGCAGCTTCTCACATAACAGCCGCCAGGAAGATGAGAGTTGCGAGTTGAGAGTGGATGGTCCAAAGCGCCGCAGTGGCCAATAGTCCAACAGCAGCATGATGAAAGGCAGCGTCACCAGCATCGGCTTGCTCATCAGGCCCATGGCGAAGCAAACTACCGCCAGCCCGTACCAAGCTTTAGCCTTTGGGCTTTGGACTTTAGACTGTTGGACGTATCGGGCATACCCCAACAGGGTCAGCATGAAAAAGAACGTGCTCAGCACATCCTTGCGCTCCGAAACCCAGGCTACCGACTCGACATGCAGCGGGTGCAGCGCGAATAGGCCGGCCACCCAGGCGCTCCGCCAGTGGGCGCCGGTTATGCCCCTGAGCAAGCCGAACAGCAACACGCTGTTGGCGACATGCAGCGCCAAGTTGACGCAGTGGGCCGCGCCGGGCCCTTTCCCGAACAACGCGATGTCCAGCATGTGCGAAAACCAGGTCAGCGGGTGCCAGTTGCTGGCATAGAATGCGCCGAAGGCCCAGGTTACGTTCTCCCATTTCAACCCGCTCAGGACATGCGCATTGGCGGTGACGTACTGCGGGTCGTCATAGTTGATGAACCCGGCGTGGGTGACGGGCCAAAAGGCCGCAATCGTGGCGGCGGCAAGGAGGGCTGAGACAAACGCCGGATGGGCCATCAGGCGCCGCCACGCGGCATCGCGTCGCGTAAGGCGCGGCAGGCTGGGGAGAGAATGTTCCGTCGGCGGCTTCATTTCTCCGGCTCTGGCGTGTCGCCCAACGCCCGCAACTCCTGCCTGGCTTCCTCGTAATCCGGTTTCAGGCGCAAGGCTTCCTTTAGATGCGACGCCGCCTCGTTCCGCCGGCCTTGCCTGGCCAGCACGCATCCCAGATTGTAGTGAGCCAGGGGGAATTCCGGTCTTAGCCGCACGGCCTCTTGCAGGTGCATCGCTGCCTGGTCAAGCTGGTCCTGGACTTTGAGCGCGTAACCCAAATTGTAATGCGCTTCCGGATCGTTGGGCGTCAAACGAAGCGTCTCGGCATAGTGCTGGATCGCTTCCCGCCACCTGCCCCGCACTGCCAGGGCGATGCCGAGAGCGTAATGGGTGGCCGCGTCACCCGGTTCCAGCGCGAGCGCGACTTGATACTGCGCGATTGCCTCATCGAAGTTTCCCCCAGCACCGAGGGCCGCTGCAAGGTTCTGGTGGAGCATGGGGTCGTCGGGCTTGCGCGGCAGCGCCAGCCGATACTGCGTGATTGCTTCGCTGAACCGTCCCAACCTTGTCCAGGCCTTGCCCAGGTTATTGCGCGCCTGGTAATACTCCGGCTTGAGCGCGACCGCGGCCTGGAAATTGGTGACTGCCTCGTCAAACCTGCCCTCTTCGGCGAGAGCATTGCCCAGATTATAGAGCGTGTCCACGTTGCCGGGATTCATCTGCAACGCCTGACGAAGGTACACAATTGCCTCTTCCGGGCGCTTCTGGGCCGTCAACCAGGCGCCCAGATTGTTCAGCGCGATCAGATTGTTTCCGGTTACGGTCAAGGTGTGCCGAAAGAGGCTCTCGCTGTTTCTCCAGTAGCGCAGTTGGCGCTCACTCTGGAGGGCGCAGGCCCCGAGAACCAACAGCGCCACAGCGACTCTGCCCCACCACGGCACCCGCTGACACACAAACGGTTCCGCCGCAGCCCAAGCCGCCAGCAGGAACAGCCCGAGCAGCGGCATATAGGTGAAGCGGTCGGCCATGGCCTGGGAACCCCACTGGATGAGCCCAAGCACCGGAAGCAGCATCCCCAAGAACCAAAACCAACCGACCAGGAGATAAGGGCGACGCCTCTTCAGCAAAAAGGCGCCGAGACTCAAACCGACGACCAGCGCCAGTCCCAGAATGCTCAGCCCCAATGGCACCCGACCCGCATACGGATAGGGCAGCGCAAGCCGGACGGGCCAAACGGCCTTGCCCAGATATTGGGCGCAGGAAACGACTGCGTTTTGGAGCCGGGCGGCGACCGAGGTGCTGACCAGTGGCACCAACGCATCGTACTCATTGTGTACCCAGACCGTGACAGCCGTTGAGGCCAGGCCCAGAAAAACGAAGGGCATCTTCTCCAATGTCAGGCCCAGCCAGAGAGAGCGGCGCTCTCCAGGATTCTTGGTTTCCAGCCGCCGTAGCGGCCAGTAATCCAACAGCAGCATCACACCCGGCAAGGTCGCCAGAATCGGCTTAGCCAGCAGACTCGCAGCAAAAAGCGCCAAAGCCAGGAGGTACCAGAACCCCTGGTGCGAGGTGTGCGTCCCCGCCAGCGTTTCGAGCTTCGGACCCGCTGATTCTTGTCTCCAGGCTTTGGCCCTTTCGACATAGCGCGCATAGGCCAGGAGCGTCAGCAAGCCAAAAAGCATGCTCAGCAGGCCCTTGCGCTCAGCGACCCACGCCACCGATTCAACGCGCAGCGGATGGAGGGCAAACAGGGCCGCTACCAGGGCGCTCCGCCACAGCGAACCCGTCAGCCGCCGTAACAACAGAAATACCAGCACCGTGTTGGCAGCATGGAACAAGACGTTCATCAAGTGCGGTCCGGCGGCACACCGACCGAACAGGGTGGCATCCAGCAGAAACGACAGCCAGGTCACTGGATACCAACTGGCGTTGTCCGTCGTCCGCAAGGCCCATTTCACGCTTGACCAACTCAGCCCGCCTAGAACATGGGGATTTTCCGCGAAATAAGCCGGGTCATCGTAGTTGGTGAAGTCGCAGCCCACAGCCGGCCAGAAGACCACCAGGACCGCCGCGGCCAGCAGCAGGCAAACCCAAACCGCGGGCGAAAGCGCCCGGGCCAAGCTCCTGCCACTTCGGTCAGCGGCTTGCGGGTGGTTTCTTTGCGGTTGTTGCGATACTTGAACCATGAGCCTGCCGAAAGCCGCCTTTAATTTAAGCAATCCGCCAACGAACGAACACAACGTTTTCCAGGAGGTTCATGCTTCCGGCTGTGGCAGCCGGGAGAGCCTTGCTCAATCCAATCCCGGAACCCCCAGTTCGCGCAGCTTTTGGCTTGCCTCCGGGTAGTCAGGTTTAAGCCGCAACGCTTCGCGCAGATGGGCGGTCGCCTCTGCGCGCCGGCCTTTGTCGGCCAGCACGCAAGCCAGGTTATAATGCGCCAAGGGAAAGTCCGGCTTGAGTCGCAAGGCTTCGCCCAGGTGCGCCATCGCTTCATCGAGCTGCTTTTGCATTCTGAGCGCGTAGCCCAGGTTGTATTGCGCCTCCGCATTGCCTGGGGCCAGGCGCAGAGCCTGGGTGTATTGCCCTATAGCCTCGTTCCACTCACCCTGCAGAGCCAGGGCAAGGCCCAGCGCGTAATGGGTGCCGGCGTTTTCCGGTCGCAGTGCCAACGCCTGTCGGTAGTGCCCCACGGCTTCCTCGAGCTTGCCTCGCGCGGCCAGTATGGCTGCAAGGTTCTCATGAATCCGGCCCCCATCAGGCGCGTGCTCGAGCGCCAGTTGGTATTGCGTAACTGCTTCGTCGGGCCTGCCCATTTTGAGCAGCGTGTTGGCCAGGTTATTGCGCGCTTCGTAATACCAGGGCACAAGGCGGAGTGTGGTTTCGAACGAAGCGATCGCCTCAGGGTATTGACCTCGCGCGACCAGCGCGTTGCCCAGATTGAACTGGGCATCGGCGTAGCTGGGTTTCATGCGGACCGCGCTGCGGTAACATTCAATGGCTTCCTCCAGGCGCCGCTCCCTCTCCAGCGAGATGCCAATCAGATTCAGCGCGACATAGTTGTCTTTGGTCACCGCAGCCGCGTGGCGAAAAAGGCGCTCGCCATCGCGCCAATAGCCGGCCTGGTGCCGCGCCCGCACCCCGCACAAAACCAGCCCAGCAGCTATCGCGGCAACTACCGCGCCCTTTGGCAGGTACCGGCGAGCCACCACCTCCGCCGCGCCCCATGCCAGTATGATGAACAACCCGCTCAGCGGCATGTATGTGTAGCGATCGGCCATTGATTGCATTCCCACCTGCACCATACCGATGACCGGAACCAACATGCCAAAAAACCAAAACCATCCTGTCAGCAGGAAAGGGAACCGGCGGGCCGCCAACACCGCACCGAGGCACAAAGCGCTGACCAGCACGCCGGCCATTAACACCTTGACCAGCGGCCAAGTCCCTGGATGCGGATAGGGTAAGGCCAGATCCACCGGCCAGATGGTCTTACCCAAGTACCGGGCGTAGGAAACGAGCGCGTTGGCGAAGCGGACCGGTAACGAGAGCGCGGTGACTGGCGTCAGGGCTGTCCGCTGGGCCAACACAGTAACCACCGAGGAGGCCACACTCAGCAGGAGGAAAGGTGCTTTTTCGCGCAGCAGGCGCCCGATAGCGCTTAGCTGCGGGTTGATCGTTGATGGTTCGAAGCGCCGCAGCGGCCAATAGTCCAGCAGTAGCATGACCAAAGGCAGCGTTACAAGCATTGGCTTGCTCATCAGGCCCAGAACGAAGCATACCAAAGACAGAACATAGTACCGTGCTGGGTGTTGCGTGATGGCGACCGCTGGCTTCTGACTCCGGCATTCTGCATTCTGCATTCTGCATTCCGCGTAGCGGGCATACGTCCACAGCGCCCCCAACCCAAAAAACGCGCTCAGCACATCCTTGCGCTCAGCGATCCAAGCAACCGACTCCACATGCAGCGGGTGGACGGCGAACAAAGCGGCCACCAGTGCGCTTCGCCAGTGGGCGGCTGTCATCCGCCTCAGCAACAGAAATAACAGCAGGGTGTTGGCCACATGGAGTGCCAGGTTGACGCAGTGCGGACCGGTTGGGGTTCTGCCGAACAACTCGACGTCCAGCATAAGCGACAACCAGGTCAAAGGATGCCAGTTGCTTGCTCCGAAGCTGCGAAACGCCCACACAATATTGGACGTGGTCAATCCACCCAGAACATGGTCGTTGTCCCAGAGATACGAGGGGTCATCGTAGTCGAGGAAGCCGCAACGCAGGGCCGGCCAAAAGACCGCCAGCGTGCTCAGCGCGAGCAGCAGGCAAACAACACCGGGCAGCGAAAGGATGCGCGACAAACTGTCGCTGCTCTGGAGAACGCGAGGCCAGCGCTTCAGTTGTGACGATGACAGCATAGACATGCGGCAACCAACGTGCCGGAGCAATCCAAACACACAGCGCTGACTATGGCCAGAGCGTTTACAGGTCGGTCCCAAATCCAATTGCCGCGGCACGCACCCCGCTTTAGAATGCCGCTGGTCAAAGCGATTTGAAAACGCTCTGGTTAACCGCTGCCCCCAACCATGAGCCGCGGCCCCGAAAGCCTCGGCTCCGCGCCACCTTATATTTCTGGGTTGCTACCTTCCTCCTCGTCGCTGTTGCC
>Ga0182027_10008752_pt1 | contig 14668 bp, 10 predicted proteins | sample 712E1DmetaG_FD_121300 | JGI IMG/M metagenome (GOLD analysis project Ga0182027, IMG submission 121300) | Permafrost microbial communities from Stordalen Mire, Sweden - 712E1D metaG (Illumina Assembly) | ecosystem: Environmental > Terrestrial > Soil > Wetlands > Permafrost | place: Sweden... | reverse complement strand
AGCGTGTTGCTGCGGTGCAGCGTGTTGCTGAGGCGCAGCATGTTGCTGAGGCATAGCGCGTTGCTGAGGCGCAGCATGTTGCTGAGGCATTGTGCGTTGCTGTGGTGCAGCGTGTTGCTGAGGCGCAGCTTGTTGCCGTGGCGCGGCGTGCGTCTTGACCTCAGTTTTTGGCGCAGTCTTTGCTCCAGCCGGCGCGGCGCCCTTATGCGCTGTCAGCGGCTTCGCCACCACCGGCGTCTGCGGATGCCCGCCATTAGCCTTGGCATGCAAACTCTTGTCGGACCTGGCCACTACCGCATGTTGTGTCTGAACGCTGGTTGGAGCCGTGTGCTTATCGCGTGCGGCAACCAACTCCTCGCGGGTTGCGGAGTGTTGAATCCCGCCCGGACCGCCATTATAGGAAACACGCTTGTTGTTGACGATCGTGTTTTGCTCCACAATCGTCCGGTTGTTGTATGTGTTGTGAATGGCTCTCTCATTCACATGCATGACCGCGGTGTTGTAGGCAAACTGGTTGCCGCGCCATTCGCCGCCTGAAAAACCGATGCCCCCGTATCCGTAGCCGTAATCCACGCCGCCGTAGTAGCCCACGTGACGGCCCCAATAGCCCCGATGGAACCTGTAGTGGCCCCCGTACCAGTCCCAATAGTAGGGTGTCCACAAAGCGCCCTCATAGGGAGCCTCCACCCATGTGCCTGGAACCCAGTAGTAGTCCCCGTCGTCAGTTGAATAGTCCCAGTAGCCGGGAATCCACATCATGTTGGGCTCCGGGCAGATGGGTTGTTCATAGACCGGCAACTCAGGCGGAGCAAACCCGACACTTATCGTCAATTGTGCGTGCGCAGATGCAGGAATGAGACAAAGAAGCAGCGCCGGCAGAAGTAGCGCCGGCAACAGCCAGCGTGCTGCACGGAAAAGTAGCATAAGGAAATCCTCCTCGTTTGTTCGTGCCGGCTCCGCGGAGGGAATCCATTTACCCTGAGCAGGGCGAGGACCTGACCGTTACGCAGCCAGACTACCCCCGGTCTCCCTGCCATTCTGGTCAATTCTGCACAGGAAGCTTTCTCTGCCTCACTCTTCTCAAACTCGATAATCAGTAGCGGTAGCTCAGCCCCGTGCCCACAACGTGCCGCGCCTGCAGATTCACCGGAATAGCAGGAGGGTAGGGCGACGGAAGGCCGGTCGGAACAAATCCGATCGTGCTCGCCACCTGTCCCACGCCAATATCGAAGCTGAAGTGCGCATGCTCCCTCTGCGTTACGCGTATCGCATAGTCAAACGTGGTGGGAATATGCGCCGGGCTGTTGGGCGGATACAGAATGGCGCTCAGGTTCTGCACTTGTTTCGGCTCCTGGATAACGCCCGCCGAAGGGATGATCGCCGTCTTCCACGGACCCGGCAGCGGTATCCCCAGCCCGCCAAAGAATCGCCCGCCAAAACGCGTCGCCTGGCCGCCGATGCCCAGGATCTCCGCATTGGTCATCTTCCAGCCGACGGTCGCCAGGAACGGCACCGGCTTCTGAAGCCAGGTCTTGGTCGCCACCACATACACGTCCCCGTTGCTGTAGGATTTGGCGGCCGGGATGGGCACCAGGGGGCACAATTCAGTTTCAAAGCAGTACTGATCGTAGCCTTCCACCGCCAACTGGGCGGCCGGGCTCGATACGAATTTGTCGCTGGTGCGCACGATGCCGCCCACCGCAACTCCCGGCATATATTTGTTGAATTGGCCATCCTTGATGGCCACTACCTTGCCGCTGAAGATATTCATCCCGGCGAAGTGCCACAGGCTGCTGAACGCGGCGCTGTCGCCCGTAATATGCACGCTGCGCCCATAGGCCACCTCGGCCCGGTTCGCAAATCCCTCGGCGATGCCGAAGGTGTGCAGATCGCCGATGACCGCGTTCGAGTTCAAGAAGTGATAGGCCACTGACGGGTGAGAGAAGAACTGGCCCTTTTCTGAATTGACGACGTACGCTGTGGGCGTAATAAATCCGCCAGTATATCCTTCCAGCGTCTGATTTTGTGCGTTTACACGGCCAGTAAGCAGGATCGCGGCGGCAAGCATCCCGCAGACGAAAAGTCTAAAAATCAGCTTCATATGCAGCTCCAGTGGAGCGGCCAGCCGCGGCGGGCCTGCCTCCGGTGAGGTTAAGAAAGTCTACCTTTTTTAACACAACTGATACAGACTCGCCAGTGTTTTTATTACGGTGGTAAACTCACCCCATGCAGCGCGGTTTCTTTATCACCCTTGAAGGTCTCGACGGTTCCGGTAAAACCACCCAAATCAATCGCTTGGCCGCCTGGCTCAAAAAACGTGCCTCCGAAGAGCCCCGTGCCCCATCCTTTCGCCGCCCCGGGGTCCCCACGGACAGGTTCTCGTCCGTGGGGTGGCGTTCTGGCGAAAGGGTGGGAAGCCACGAATTCGTTCTCACCCGCCAGCCCGGCGGAACTCCCACCGGCGACCGCATCCGCGCCCTCCTGCTCGACTCCCGCTCCACAGCCCTCTCGCCCATGGCTGAAATGGCCCTCATGTTTGCCGACCGCGCCCAGGCCATCGCCCAGGTTATCCAGCCCGCCCTCGATGCCGGCAAAATCGTCCTCTGCGACCGCTTCACTGACTCCACTGAAGCCTACCAGGGCGGCGGCCGCCAGCTCGGCTCTCAGGCCGTCCTCGAACTCCACCGCCTCCTCTGCTCAAACCTCCAGCCTGACCTGACTCTCCTGCTCCTGCCTTCCCTTGAAGCCTCTCTGGCCCGCGCCCGCCGCCGCAATCAGCGCGAAAACGCCAAATCCGGCCAGGACGAAAACCGCTTCGAGCTGGAGCAGGACGCCTTCTACCGCCGCGTATGGGAGAAATACCAGGAAATCGCCGCCCGCGAACCCGCCCGCGTCGTCCTCATCCAGGGCGACCTCTCCATCGACGAAGTCCACGAGCAAATCGTCGAAGCCGTCTCTGAGCGGCTACTCACCGCCAGCCCAATGGCCTGAAACAACTTATGGAAAAACTCCGCCGAATTGGCAGAAGTGTCAGGGCACGACTTCAGTCGTGCCGAAAATACCACAAAAAATGGCGGGGCCCCTGAGGGGGGTACCGCGGGTCGAGCGATAAATCGGACCTTTTTCCGTAGCCTGTGAGCACCGGCTCGCTCTTCATTCCAAATACATGGCTGCGAAATCGTCTCGCCGGAGTCATCTAAAGCTTTTATCTATAACCGCTGTCCCACTCGCCCCGCGCGCGCAACATCTCAATCTCCTGGCGAGCCATCTCCTGCGCCCGGCCGTAGTCCGGCTTGACCACCCGGTTCAGCGGCATCTGGCCGGGCTCCAAAATGATCCAGTGCCGCGGCCGCATATACGATGGCAAGCCGCGCGCGTGCCGGTCCAGTTCCTGCCGGCTCAGTTCAACATCGGACTTCTTCTCCACCACCGCCACCACCGCTTCAGAAACCACTTCATGCGCCACGCCGACCACGACACAGTTGGCTACCTTCCCCGCCAGGCTGCAAATATGCCGTTCCACATCGCCAGGGAATATCTGGTAGCCAAACGACTTGATCACCCACTTTTCCCGGCCGGTCAGATGTAAGCCCGTGGCGTCCTTGAAGCCAAGATCGCCGGTATACAAAAAATCGTCGCGCGAAATCGCCCGTGCAGTGGCTGCGGAATCGTTGACGTACCCAAGAAAAGTCTGTGGCCCGCAAAAGCAAATCGAGCCAGTCTCGCCCGGCGGCAACTCATCGCCGGCGCTGCCATCGGCGCGCATCGGTTGGCGAATGGAGCACGGATAGATCGGCATATCCAGGCCCAGCCCGTCGAGAATCGTCTTCCGGCCGTCCGCGCTCGCCTGAATATAAGTGCAGAAGCCGGCTGCTTCGGTGAGCCCCAGCCCGGTCCCGATCACCGGCGCCATGGCGGCAAGCTGGTCCATGAACGGCCCAGATACTCCGTGCCCACCATACGCGGCAAATCTCAGGCTGGAGAGATCGTGGCGATCGTAGTCTTTCAGCATCCACTCCAGGTTGAACATCGCCGGAATCTGGGCCAGGATCTCCACTCGATGCTGGGCAATGGCACGCAACGAACGGCCGGCGTCGAAGACCTCCAGCAGGACCGCCGCGCCTCCCCCAAACAGAGTGCTCATCAACGCCTCCGTCTGCCCTCCCACGTGCGACGCAGGCAGATTGACCAGTGTCCGGGTGCCGCGGTCTCCGCCAAAAAAAGCGCCGCAAATACACATGTTCTGTACCGTAATGTTGCGGTGTGAAAGCAGCGCCGGCTTGGGCGATCCGGTCGAGCCGGTGGTAAAGATCACCAGCGCGCCATCGTCCTCGCTCACGCCGCAGTCGATCCCCTCCAGCGCATCCGTCCCTGCATCCGCCAAGGCGCGGTCCGCCGGCTCGGCAATCGATGCAAACGAAAGAGTGCCCGGAATCTCCCCCTCCGAATCCATCACGATCAAGTGCCCGATCCAACCGCATTTCTCCCGTACGGCGCTCCACAGCGGACGAAGATCGAGCGGACCTTTCACTCCCAACCCCGCAAATCCGCGCGGCCGCAGGATTTCCAGCGCCCGAATCACCTCTGCGGCAGACAACCGCAGATCCAGCGGCGCAACAATCACGCCGATTTTGAAGCAGCCATACTCCAGCAGAACGTGATCCACCGACAGCGGCAGCAAGGTAACCAGGAAATCGCCCTTCTTAAATCCCAGGCGCAACAATTCCCTTGCCAGCGCCGTGGTCATGCGGTCGAAATCGCTCCAGATAACAGCGCGATTGCCCTCTGCGCTCTGAATGGCAACAGCCTCGGGCTTGGCCTTCGCCCACTTCGCCACCACGCCATGCAACAGATGGCGATCGGCAAATTCTTTTTCGTAATCGTCGAGAGTAAATTGCGGCACGTCCATAGGTTCACTCACCCACATTCCTGAACCAGTCCACCATTCGCGGCGGCACGCGTCAAGGGCCGGGCGTCAAGCGCATCCCAGTTCTCCCTCCAATCGAACGCTCAAATGCAATAAACTCAAACCGTGGCCTTCCAGGACTTTCTCGGCAACACGCAAACCGTCACCCATCTCCGCGAAAGCATCCGCGCCGGGCGCTTCCCCCATTCGCTCATCCTCGCCGGCCCCCGCGGCGCGGGCAAGTACACGCTCGCCCTCATGCTCGCCCAGACCGTCAACTGCCTCAACCCCACCGAATCCGACGGCCTGCCCGATTTCTGCGGCGTCTGTTCCAACTGCACCCGCATCGCCGCCGCCGCCAACCTTGAAGCCCTCGTCGCTGAAGCCGTCGAAGCCCGCGACGACCTGCGAGAAACAGACAAGCGCGAAACCCGCATCCTTATCCAGACCCACCCCGACGTGCTCATCGTCCCCCCCGACCCGCCGCAGTTGCTCATCAAGCTCGGCCAGGTCCGCCAGGTCATCCACGTTGCTTACTACCGCCCCCCCGTCGAGTCCAAACGCACCTTCACCATCTTCACCTCCTCGGCGTTCATGAAAGAGGCCGCCAACAGCCTGCTCAAAGTCCTCGAAGAACCTCCTGAGCACACCTCGCTCATCCTGCTCACTGAGAACCCCCAGGAGCTGCTGCCCACCATCCGCTCCCGCGCTATCCTGCACCGCCTCGGCGCCATTCCCTCCGCGGACCTCGAATCCCTGCTGGCCCACCGCCGTCCTGAGCTCAAGCCGCAAGATCGCGCCCTGGCCGCCCGCCTTGCCGAAGGAGCGGTGGGCCGCGCCCTCACCATCGACCTCGGCGTCTACCTCGCCAGCCGTCAGGACGCTCTCGTCCTTCTCCGCACCGCCCTGCGGGAGCCCGGGGTCCCCGCGGATAGGTCTTCGTCCGCGGGGTGGGAACCCGACTACTCAGCTTTATTCCACGCCACTGAGAGCTACCGCGCCGGCGCTGACGGCCAGGAAAAAACCATCAACCTCCTCCGCGCCCTGGGCAGCCTTCTTGAAGACCTGCTCCTGGTCCTGGCCGGCACGCCCCAGCTCATCCGCAACCTCGACCTCGCCCCCGAACTTGACCGCATGGCGCAGGGACTCACCGTCGATTGGATTGACTCGGCCGCCCGCGCCCTCGTCCAGGTCGAGCAGGGCATGCGCCGCAATCTCCTCCGTTCCCTCTCCCTCGACGCCATGGCCGTCAGTCTGGGCAAAAACTGACCCCGGCCTGGTACTACAGTTGTAAATTGCAGATTTCGGAGGGAGCCGGGGGCTTCAGCCCCCGGAAATAGCGCGAACTCACGCGGCCTTCAGGCCCGGGCCTTTGCTCTTTTTTTGCAACAACAAGCACGGGCAACAGTGGCGCTAGCCTCCCTCCGCAAAATATAAAAGCAACCCGCGCCCTGTCCCTGCATCTCTTCAGGTAACATTTATCCCAGAACCTGCACAGATCAAAGTATTCGATTGGCATTCCCCGCTATCGTAGCTTCGTATCCACTGTCTCTTCAGGAGGGTTGATCTCCATGTCCAGCTTGCCCAGTCAAACCGTTCCTCCCGTCAGCAACAGCCTCGGCGGCCCCAAGCCCAGCCGGCCGCAACCCCGCAATCGGAAAAGCTCTTCCCCGCCGCCTTCTCTCCACTTCCCTGCCCGTTCCGTCGACGAGAATGTCCCCTACCGCCAGGCCGAGCTCTTCTATCTACAAAAGCAGATTCAGACCCAAACCCCCATGGTCGTTGTGCTTGAAGACGGCGAACAGGTCGAAGGCTGCATCGAGTGGTATGACCGCAATACTCTCAAGGTCCGCGGCCGCCAGAAGACCCTGGTCTACAAAGCCGCCATCAAATATATGTACAAGCTAGCCGAGAGCGCACGTTGAATTCGTCAGTGAGGAATCAGCGAAAAGGGAATAAGAAACAGAAAACAGAAGAACCGGGAAAAAACAGCCCGCATCTCCACCGAATCCGCTAACCTGCCAACTCGCCAATTCCGCGCAGCGGAGCTAACTCGCCAGCCTACCGACCACCTACTCCCTAATCCCTATTCCCTGCCTTTCCCAGCCTGTCCCGAATCGCCGCCCCAATCCCCTCCGCCGGCGGCATTGGGCAAACAATCACCGTGCAACCCCCGGCATCCAGCGCCCGCAGCCCCGCATAAAGCTCTCGCGCCATCTCTTCCGGAGCCGCCCACCGCCCCCAAGCAAACTCCACCGCGCCCAAACTCAGCCCCGCAATCTCTGCCGGCAGCATCACCCCCACCCGCTCACCGGACCAGCGCAAAGCCGCCTCGCCCAGCCGCGCCCTCAGCTCCGCCAGTTCGCCCTCCACCAGCACCAGTCGCGCCCTCGGCGCATAATGCCGCAGCCCCAACCCCGGTGACGGCAGCGCCTCCCGCGGCGTCTCTTCCAGCGCGGCGCCCTTGAATACCTCCACTGCCCCGCCAACTGCCCTGATCTGCTCCGCCGTCACCGCCCCCGGCCGGTAAATCACCATCGGACTCTGGCAGGCGTCCAGCACCGTCGACTCCACCCCGTGCGCCGTAGCCCCCGCATCCACCACCGCATCGATCCGTCCGTCCAGGTCCTCAAGCACATGCGCCGCCGTCGTTGGGCTGGTCCGTCCAAACGCATTTGCGCTGGGCGCAGCTACCGGAACCCCTGCCCGCCGGATCACCTCCAGCGCCACCGGATGCCTGGGCATCCGCACCCCCACCAGCGGCCGTCCCGCCGTCACCGCATCGGGCACTGCCGCGGTCCGCTTCAGCAGCAGCGTCAGCGGTCCCGGCCAGAACGCCTCCATCAGCCGCCGCGCCCCCTCTGGAACCTCCTCCACCAGCCCCTTCAGCATCGACAGGCTGGCAAGATGCACAATCACCGGATCCCACGCCGGCCGCCGCTTGGCCGCAAAAATCCGCCCCACCGCCGCCGCATCCAGCGCATTCGCTCCCAGCCCATACACGGTCTCCGTAGGCAGCGCCACCAGCCCCCCGCCCCGCAAAATCTCCGCCGCCCGCTCCAGCGCCTCTTCGGCAAGGGCCGTCTCCAGATGCTCGGCGTCCACAACCAATCGCAGTGTCTTCACTCTCTTATTGTCGCCCTTTTATCCCCGCCTCACCATCGTCGCCGGCCCAGGAAGGGATAAAACTGCCCCAGGCGATGCCACCGCTAACTTGCTAACTCGCGATCCCCGCTTCAGCGGGGGCTAACTCGCCGCAAAGGACGCGGAACCGGCCGTTCGCCAAAAGGCTGCCGAGGCGTTGGGCCAAAGTGGAGGCTCCCGCGCCGTCGAGCCTCTCATCGCCATCCTCAAGGATCCGGCTCACAAGGATACAGGCAGCCACTTCCGCAACACCGCGGCCGATGCCCTGGGCCTGATCGGCAGTCCCGAGGCGGTCAACTTCCTGCTCACCGCCCTGCGTGAGCACAACACAGAGATCATCGCCGGAGCCGATAGCTTCTTCATCCGGCGTGGCGAGCCGGGTTCGGAGGATGCGCTCATCGAAGCCCTGAATAAATCCGGCGACCATTATATGGCCGCCGACTTCCTCAACAGCGGAAACGAAAAACTCCACGGCGCGGCGGAAGATTGGGCCTCCAGAAACAACTACGAAACCACCTACATGCCCGGCGGCGGCAGCGCTTCCTGGGGCGGCAAGCAGTAAACATCATTCACCGGTTCAGAAAAATTGCGGGTGCCCAGGTCTCGCCTTTGAGACCTGGGAACTCACAAACCTCAACCGGCCGTCCCCTGCCGTATACTCACTGCTTAAGCATGCCCCTAGAAACCGAGATCAAATTCCGCGTCGATGACCTGGCCGGCCTGGCCCTCCGCCTTCCCGCCGCCGGCTTCACCCTGCATACCCCCCGCAGCTTCGAGTCCAACATCCTCTATGACACTCCCGACCGCAGCATGCGCGCCCGCACTGAAATCCTCCGCATCCGCAACTACGCCGGCCGCTGCCTCCTCACCCACAAGCGCCTCCCTGACGATGGCCCCGGCGAAGATGTCCACAAGCACCGCATCGAAACCGAAACCGAAGTTGCCGACGGCGAGGCCCTCGCCCAGGTCTTTCTCTCCCTCGGCCTCGTCCCCGCCTTCCGCTACGAGAAATGGCGCACCGAGTGGACTGACGGCCAGGGCCACTGCGTCGTCGATGAAACCCCCATCGGCAACTTCGCCGAGCTCGAAGGCTCCGCTGAATGGATCGACCGCGCCGCCGCCCGCCTCGCCGTCGATCCAGCCCAGTACATCACCCTCAGCTACGGCCGCCTCTTCGACCTCTGGCGCGCCAAGCGCAACTCCCCCGCCCAGGACCTCACCTTCGCCGATTGCGCCCGTTGAAGTGGCGCAGTCTCCCCCGCCCGTGCGCCCCGGCCGGCAACTTCCCATAAGAATAGAAATTTCCTTAGATAAATCTAATGTTCTCCTGCCCACGCGCCCGCTCCCCGCTTTCCACACTCTTCTCCGTGAATGCTCTCTCACTTTCGTAATCAGATTCTAAAAATGTACTAACGAATTTCCTCCTGCCGCCGATAACCCAATCGAGCAGTTCTTAATTCATGGGGAGCCAATGAATACAAATCGTTCCAAAATCGATTCCCGCTGCCTGCAACGCGCCGGGATGAGTCTGTTCCAGGCAGCCGCGCTGGCGCTCGTCGTGGCCATGGCCATGCCCGCCTGGGCGGCAAACTCGCGCGCCATCAAGTCGCGTGTGCCGCCTGTCTACCCTGAAATCGCAAAGCGCATGAAGATCGACGGCGCCGTCGTTATCGAAGTCACGGTGAATGCCGACGGCGGGGTCAGCAATGTAAAAGCGCTCAGCGGAAATCGCATGTTGTCGAGCGCCGCCGAGGATGCGGTGCGCAAATGGAAATTCGAGCCAGGCGACGGCCAGGCAACAATCCAGGTGGCCATCAATTTCAGCCTCTCACAGTAGTCGCTGCGGCAACTGCCTGGGGTGAGAGTGTAACCCGGGTACCCCTGCGCCTTCAGGCGGGTGCCGGCGCCCGTTTCGTCTCTGGAACGGGAACTTCCTGCCCACCCGCCTGCTTCAATATCTGTTCGTCCTTGCTCGGCACGCTCCCATGAATCCGAAATTGGGGAGTAACGAATACGGTGCATCCTGCGCTGTAGTCGCAATTCTGTTGATTCACCCCCCTCCGCAAAACAGGATAAACTGGTTGGTGCTGTAAGCAACTTGGATCAGCAGGTGTGCGATGCGGGCCACTCCCCAGATTTCCGGCGCTCTAGGCGACGGTGACTTGTCGATTGCGCTGATCGGCCCGGATGAACGGCGCCGTAAGGCGGTTGCCTCCGCGATTGCCCAATACCAGGCCGGCGCAAAGCGAGATCCCAAGGGATTCGGCCGGGGCATGGGGGCGCGCGGCGAGCGGTCTTCGCTTGCAGGGAACAACGGACTTGGGCGCCCCTCTGAGCCCGCAGAACCTGATTCATCCTCTGGAATTCTGGGACTGGGACTCGGGCAGTTGTCAGGTAACGACGACCGGGGAACCTCCACGCGAGGCGCCAAAGGTAGTGGCTCGGCCCGGTCCGGTGAGCCCTCTTTGCCCGCTGGGGACGCCGGAATAGGCTCCTTCGTTGGCGCGGAGGTCTCTGAGTTTGCTGCCTATCCAGATGGCCTCGACGATCTGCCCCGCATGCTCCAGCAGCATTACGATGTCGTCATCGTTGACCTCGACAGCAACCCGGAATATGCCCTCGAACTCGTTGAAGGCATCTGCTCCTTCAGCTCCGCGGCCGTCATGGTCTATTCCGAGCAGGCCGATCTGCACCTGGCGGTCCGCTTCATGCGTGCCGGCGCGCGCGAGTTTCTCACTCTGCCCCTCGCCACCGACGATATTGCCGGCGCTCTGGCCCGGGTCTCCATTCGCCAACCCGCATCCCGCATCGACGTAAAGACTGTCGGCAACTTATTCGTGTTTCTCGGCGCAAAAGGCGGCTGTGGCGTCACCACCCTCGCTTCCAATTTTGCCCTGGCTCTGGCCCAGGAGTCGGGCCAGAGCACTCTGTTGATTGACCTCGGCCTCCCCCTGGGTGACGCGGCCATCAACCTCGGCATGTCTGCTGAGTACTCCACCGCCAACGCTCTTCAGGATTTCAGCCGCCTCGATTCGAATTTCCTCTCCGGGCTGCTGGCCAAGCATAGCTCAGGATTATTCGTACTTGCGGCGCCCAGCGAATTCAACCAGATCCAGACCTCCAAGGAAGCCATAGACAAACTGCTCATCGTCGCGCGCCAGAACTTCGATTACGTGGTTGTCGACTTCGGTTCCAGGCTTGACCTCAAGGATTCGGCCCTCTTTGCGGACTCCGCCACCATCTACCTCGTCACCCAGGTCGGCGTCTCCGAACTGCGCAACGCAAACCGCCTCATCTCCCATTTCTTCATTGCCAGGGGACGCAATCTCCAGATCGTGGTCAACCGCTATATTCCTCGCTCGCTGGGGCTCGATGAAAAGCATATTGCCAAGGCCCTCACCAGGCCCGTGCAGTGGACCATTCCCGACGATTACGCCACCGCGCGGCGCACCGGGAACACGGCCAACCCCCTTGCGCTGGAAAACTCGCCCATTTCAATAGCCATCCACAAAATGGCCAGAACTGCCTGCGGCCTGCCCGCGATCAAGGGAAAGAAAAAACACTTCAGCCTGTTTTCCTGAAGCCTCCGGCTCTTTCCCTATTCCCTATTCCCTACTTTTCCGCCCCATGGCACTTCTTATATTTCTTCCCGCTGCCGCACGGGCAGGGATCGTTGCGCCCCACCTTTTCCCCCGTCCGGCGCTGCACAGGCTGGCTCGCGTCCCCGCCTCCTGACCGGCTCGCCGCCTCCAGATCCCGCATCTTCTTGCGGTGAAACTCCTTCTCCAGCGCGTCGATCGTCGTCGAGGGCTGCCGCGTGGGAATCGTGATCTCCCGGGGCTCTCCATCCAGCGTCAACGGCCCTGCCGCACTGGCCACCGGAGGCGCCTTCGGAACCTCGCGCCGCGGTGCGGGAGGCGCACCCACCGGCTGCCCATCCGGCCCCAGGATCTGCATCCGGAACAAGAACCGAACCGTGTCCTCTTGGAACTTCAACATCATAGCCTCGAACATGTCGAAGGACTCGCGCTTGTATTCCACCAGCGGATCCCGCTGCGCGTAGCCGCGCAAACTGATCCCCTCCTTCAGGTGATCCATTGAGAGCAGATGTTCCTTCCACAGCCCGTCAATCACGCTCAGCATCACCATCCGCTCGTGGTAGCGCATGGTCGTGCTGGTCAGCAGCTTTTCCTTGGCTTCGTATTCCTCTTTCAGCTTCCCAAAAATCGTCTCGCCCAGTTCGTGCCGGTTCAGCTCCAGCGGCCTGATCCAATCTTTGCCACCCGCCGCCTTCAGGCTCAGCCCAAACTGGTCGACCAGCTTCTCCTCCAGCCCCTTCAGGTTCCATTGATCGGGATGCAGCTTCTCCGCCGCATACTCGTCCAGAAACCCACTCAGAATCCCGCCTACATAATCCTCCAGAATCAGCTCCCGCTGCTCCACTCCTTCCAGCAGTTGCCGCCGCAACCCATAAACGGCCTCGCGCTGCTTGTTCATCACGTCGTCGTATTCCAGCAGATGTTTGCGGCTCTCGAAGTTCTGCGCCTCCACCGCCTTCTGCGCCCCTTCGATCCGGTTCGATATCATCTTCGACTCGATCGGCATGCCTTCTTCCATGCCCAATCGCTCCAGCAGCGTGCTCACCCACTGCTTGGCGAAGATCCGCATCAGGTCGTCTTCCAGCGACAAATAGAACCTTGACTCGCCCGGATCGCCCTGCCGTCCCGCGCGCCCCCTGAGCTGGTTGTCGATGCGCCGCGACTCGTGCCGCTCCGTCCCCAGAATGAACAGGCCGCCGGACTCGATCACCTGCTCGTGCTCCTGTTGCGCTGACTCTGCGTGTCCCTTGTAGGTCTCCGCCCACTCCGGCTCGCCAACCTCGAACTCCTGGCCGTTGTAGTAGAAGCGAAGGAATCCCGCCGGCGCCATCGGGTTGATCGCGCCCTCGTTGGCGCTGATGGCCCGCGCATGGTTCTTCTTCACCAGCTCCTGGCGAGCCATGAACTCCGGATTGCCGCCCAGCAGAATATCCGTTCCGCGCCCGGCCATATTCGTCGAGATGGTCACCATCCCCAGCCGTCCCGCCTGCGCCACGATCTCCGCCTCGCGCTCGTGGAACTTCGCGTTCAGCACCACGTGCCGAATCCCATTCCGCTGCAAAATCCCCGAAAGGCGCTCGCTCTTCTCGATCGATGTCGTACCCACCAGCACCGGCTGCTTCCGCTCGTGCAGCTTCGCAATATCGTCAGCCGCGGCCTTGTACTTCTCCTTCTCCGTCCGGTAAACCACGTCCGCATTCTCAAGCCGCAGCATCAGCTTATTGGTCGGAATCACCACGATCTCCAGCTTGTAGATCTTCTCGAACTCTGCAGCTTCCGTCTCTGCCGTGCCCGTCATGCCGCTCAGCTTCTTGTAGAGCCTGAAGTAGTTCTGGAATGTGATCGTCGCCAGCGTCTGGTCTTCCTTGCGGATATTCACGCCTTCCTTGGCCTCGATCGACTGGTGCAGCCCATCGCTCCAGCGCCGCCCCGGCATCAGCCGCCCGGTGAAGGTGTCCACGATAATCACCTCGCCGTCCTTCACCACATACTCCACGTCCCGCTTGTAGAGCGCGTGCGCCTTGATCGCCGTCTCTACGTAGTGCTTCAGTTCCCAGTTCTCCGCGTCCGCAATGTTCCCGATCCCCAGCAGCTTCTCGATCGTCTCCCATCCCTCGTCGGTCACGCCGATGGTCCGCTGCTTCTCGTCCACAATGTAATCGCCGGTCAGGTACTTCTCGCCCTCGCGCAGTTGCAGGCCCAGCTCGGCCGCGCGCTTGGAGTCGGTAGAAGCATCAATCTCCTCGCCCTTCTTCAGTTGCGGAATGATCTTCACCGCCCGCGCATACTTGTCCGTTGTCTCGTCCGTCGGACCGGAGATAATCAACGGCGTCCGCGCTTCGTCGATCAGAATCGAGTCCACCTCGTCCACAATCGCGTAGTAGTGCCCCCGCTGCACGCAATCTTTTATCTCAAATTTCATGTTGTCGCGCAGGTAGTCGAATCCAAATTCGTTATTCGTGCCGTAAGTAATGTCCGCCCCGTACGCGTCGCGCCGCTCCTGGTCGTCCAGGTCGTGAACGATCACGCCCACCGTCAGACCCAGGAACTCGTAGATCTTCCCCATCCACTCCGCGTCGCGCTTGGCCAGGTAGTCGTTCACCGTAACCACATGAACCCCGTGCCCCACCAGCGCGTTCAGATAGCAGGCCAGGGTCGCCACCAGCGTCTTGCCCTCGCCCGTTTTCATTTCGGAAATCTTGCCCTGGTGCAGCACCATCCCGCCGATCAACTGCACATCGAAGTGCCGCATCTGCACCGCGCGCCAGCCCGCCTCGCGCACCACCGCGAACGCCTCCGGCAGCAGCTCGTCCAGCGCCTCCCGCTCGGCCGCCTTCACCGCCTCTTCGTCTGTAATCCCTTCCAGCTTCGCCGCTATCCGGGCCCGGAACTCCACCGTCTTGGCCCGCAACTCCTCATCCGTAAGTTGCTGGATTGATGGTTCCAGATCGTTGATCGTGGCCACCACCGGCCACATCTTCTTGATGATCCGCTCATTCGCAGTGCCAAAAACCTTCGT
>Ga0182027_10008750_pt1 | contig 14671 bp, 8 predicted proteins | sample 712E1DmetaG_FD_121300 | JGI IMG/M metagenome (GOLD analysis project Ga0182027, IMG submission 121300) | Permafrost microbial communities from Stordalen Mire, Sweden - 712E1D metaG (Illumina Assembly) | ecosystem: Environmental > Terrestrial > Soil > Wetlands > Permafrost | place: Sweden... | reverse complement strand
CTGCTTCCAAAGCGCCAGGGGACTGGCGCAGTCCAAGACGCTTCGCGTATTTCGGAAATCATCGTATTGCGCACAGCGTCTTGGAGTGCGGTGGCCCTCCACCGCTTTTCCCAGAGGCAAATCCGCTGCGCCAATGTTGACCGGACCGGCTATATTTCCAAAGTGGAGCAGTTGTCACCGGGGACATCGGGGTGCGACCCAGCTTGCAATCAGTTTTGCGCCTTGAGAATTTCGAGGCATTCCATCATGGCCCGTCCGTTGTGGTAACCGCATTTCCAGATTTGCGCCTTGTCACCGCTGGGAGTGCCGTCGGGCATGATGGTGTCAAACCACTCGCCGTTTTTCCAATCCACCTGATGTTTTTCGATCCAGCCGTACGTTTTTTCAAAGACGCGGAGATATTTGGCATCGTGCGTCAGGCGATACATGTAAAGCGCGCTCACACAGGCCTCGGACTGGACCCACCAGACTTTCTCGCGGTTCTGGGCGGGTTGGTTGAATGAGCCGTAGTAGAAAAAACCACCCTGGTCTTCGTCAAAGCCATATTTCAACGAGTAATCGAACAATGCACGATAAAGGTCAAGCAGCGGATAATTGGAAATCCCCGCGGCGTCGCAGGCGTCATTCAGCAGCCAGATGTTTTCCAGGTCGTGGCCATAGGACACCCGTGCGTAGTCGCCCGTGAGCACCGGTTCCCAGTTGCGCCGATACTTGTCCGTGCAGCCGCCGAGGCCCTTGCGGACCACGGCATTGCTCTGGATGGCGATCAATTCCAGCAATCGCTCCCGTGCCAGCGGCAGCCTGCTCGCCCGGTAAAAGGTGGTCATGGCCTCCAGCAAATGCAGGTGCGTGTTCATCAGCTTGAAATCAGACTCCCCCATTTCAGACATTTTTCCCGGCGGAACCGGTGTCCAATCTTCGCTGAAGCTCTCAAGGTAGCCGCCGTAAATTTTGTCGTGCGCCTTCGCCTCCATCACATTGAACAGCCGGGTCGCCAGGTCCAGGGCCTCTTTTTTGCCCGTGGCCAGGTAATACTCGGAAAGCGCGTAAAGGGCGAAGGATTGGCCGTAAAGATGTTTCTTGGGCCGCAGGATTTTTTTGCCCGTCGCGTCCACTTCCCAGTAGAAACCGCCGTTCTTTTGATCCCACATTTTATCCCTCAGAAAACGATAACCAACATCCGCCGCGTCCAGATATTCCTGGCCGCCGCGGCCGGTGCGGACCAGGTGCGAATAAAACCAGACCATCCGCGCCTGGGTAACGATCATTTTGGTTCCCGGACCTTTCAGCCGTCCCTCGATGTCGTGGTTGAGCAGGTAGCCGCCGTTGGTTCGATCAATCGTTTTTGGGTACCAGAACGCGATGATGTTTTCCGCGAGGTTGGTTTCCAGCTGGGGCCGGTAAATTTTTGCCACGCCGGCCAGCTCCTGGCCGGGGAGCCGCGCCAGGGAAAAGCAGAGCAGGGCCGCAAGCAAGCCGGTGGCTTTGTGAAATTGCATGGGTTGTTTACTATGGCATTGCCGGCACAAAGGCGAGTTGTTTTGCCGCGCTCCTTCAAATTGGGTCACTGCCGGTTCTCTTGCGCAGTTGCTTTGTTGGGCGATAATTTCATAGTCTTTCGCAATGCAGTTTTCAAAAGCATTCACGCCGTGGGCATGTCGGCAATGATATGAAGAATATTATTTGCCTTTTGCTCGCCCTGAGCCTGGTATCCGGATGCCGCACCTCCCAGGCTCCGGCCAATCCGAAGTCGAATGCCAGGGCAAAGGCCATTCTACAGTATGTTCAAAGTCTTGAGGGGCGCACCAACAAATGCGTGTTGTCCGGCCAGTTCTCCAATTTTGGGGACGGGGCAAACTTGAAATTGATGGACGAGATTCACGACCGGACAGGTCACTGGCCGGTGATCCTGGGGGTTGATTATGCGGACTTCACCACAAACGGCCTCAGCCTCACCCACGACGTACCGGACAAAGCGGTCATCGGGTATTGGGAACAGGGCGGCCTGGTCACCATCAGCGCGCACCTTTACAATCCCGCCCGGACGAATGCGAGCGGCGGACTGCGCGACAAGGACGTTGATCTTGACACCTTGCTCAATCCCTCGTCCGAGACGCATGTTCGCTGGCTGCAGGAACTCGATCAACTGGCTGATGGTTTGCAGCAGCTCAAGGATGCCGGGGTGGTGGTGCTGTGGCGGCCGTTTCATGAGATGAACGGCGGCTGGTTTTGGTGGGGCGGCAAAGACCCGGCGACGTTCATCATACTGTGGCGGCAGATGTTTGACTATTTCACAAAAACAAAAGGCCTGGACAACCTGCTCTGGGTTTACGCGCCGGGCAGTGGAGATAAAACTGCGGCCTACTATCCCGGGGACCGCTATGTGGACCTGATCGGCCTCGACACCTACACGGACTTCGTGGATGCCAGACACATCAAGGGTTACGCGGAGATGGCGCAAATCAAGAAGCCTTTTGGATTCACGGAATTCGGGCCGCACGGGGCCAGTGACCCCCCGGGCGACTATGATTATCTCCGGTTCATTCAGGGATTGCAGAAGGATTTTCCCCGAACGGTGTTCTTTATGATCTGGAATAACAAATGGAGCCTGGCCCGGAACACCAACACGACGGAATTGTTGAATCATCCCAGGATCGTCAATCGTGAGGATTTGCCCAAAGGACTCGTGGGAAGCCCGTGATGAATCATCCGGGCGATGGTGGCTGAGCCGTTGTTTGGAAATTGACAATGTCGTCAAAACGGTGGGAAATTGGTTTTTGCATGCGCTTGTTATTTGAGAAAATCAATGCCCTGAAATTATATCCGCTGGTCATCGGCTTTTTATCCTTTCTGCCGGCAACTTTTGCCATGGAACAAACATCGCCTTCCCTGCTCACTCCCGTCCGATCGGGTGGAACAAATCTCTGGTTCGACATCCGCCAACTCAACGTCGAAGGGCGCGGTTGGAACGACACCAAGGATTTTTATGACCGCCTGCCCGCGAAGGCCGAAGGCGTGGTGCGCCAGCCCGTCTGGGATTTGAGCCGCAACTCCGCCGGCATCTGCGTGCGCTTCGTCACCGACGCCACCAGCCTGCACGCGCGCTGGGCGCTCACCGACCACTGGCTGTATCTGCCGAACATGACGGCCATCGGTAAAAGCGGACTCGATTTGTATGTGAAAATGGAGAACGGCTGGCGCTGGCTCGCCGTCGGTCAACCCACCGCGCAAACCAACGAAGTGGTCCTCGTGGAAAATCTCGTTCCGGGCAAACGGGAATACCTCCTTTACCTGCCGCTCTACAACGGCACGAAATTTGTCGAACTCGGAATTTCCACCAACGCCATCATCGAAAAAGCCGGCGCGTGGGGGCCGGGCGTCCGCAAACCCATTGTCTTTTACGGCACTTCAATTACGCAGGGTCTTTCCGCCTCGCGCCCCGGCATGGTGCATGGCGCGATTCTGGGACGGCGATTCAACTGGCCGACCATCAATCTCGGTTTTTCCGGCAACGGAAAAATGGAACCGGAAATGGCCGACCTGCTCGCCGAACTGGATCCGTCCGTCTATGTCCTCGATTGCCTGCCCAACATGGTGGCCGACGAAATCAAGGAACGCGTCGAACCTTGCGTCCACAAACTCCGCGTCGCGCATCCGGACACGCCCATCGTGCTCGTGGAAGACCGCACCATGCAGGATTCTTTTCTGATTGCCGGCCGCATGGAATGGTATCACCTCAAAGACCGCGCCGCGCTGAAGGCCGCTTACGAATCGCTGAAAAAATCCGGTGTCAAGAATCTTTACTACATTCCCGGCGAACATCTTTTGGGTGACGACGGCGAAGGCAGCGTGGACGGCTCGCATCCGACCGACCTCGGCTCCATGCGCCAGGCCGAAATTTTTGCCCAGGTGCTCGGCCCACTGCTGAAGGCACGGTAACGGCGGTGGCGGTGCCTCGCGCAGTGCAGGGTTGTGGTGCGGATTTGGGAGCACGAATTGGCACAAACCGTGGGGCCTTGTTTGAAGCGGATTGAAAGGCATTTGTAACCACGAAACACACAGAGTGACGCAAAATCATGAATTTTCAATGATACAATTTATGAAATAGCTATTTCATAAATTGTACTGATGGTTGATGTCCTCATCCCTCTCGATATTGCGTCCATGTCCAAGTTTATTGAGCCGGTTTCAGGGTCCAGACGCAATTGTCGCTCAAGCTTTTTCCGGCGCACACGGCTTTGGCTTCGATTTGGTTTTCGCCGGGTTTCAGTTGCACGTCTTTCCAGATGAACATGCCGTTGGTTCCGTCCGCGCGTTTGCCCAGTGAACCGCCGTTGACCAGCAACTCCACTTCCTTCGCGTTGGAATAAATTTTTACGTCCGTCACCGCGTTGGTCCGTTCGGTGAAACGCCGGCTGGTGATATAAACCATGGGCTCATCCGACCAGTTGGCCTGGTAAAAAAAGAACGCGTCCTTTTTCGTCTTGCGGTCGTAGGTCACCAATCCCTTGTCATTGCGGCCCGGCACACCGCCTTCGTGGCGCGTGCTGACGGCAAAGTCGAACATGTTCCAGACAAATGTGCCCCAGACGAACGGACGCGCCTTCATCGCCGGCCAGGCAGTCTCGTGAACGATGGCCTGCCATTCCTCCGGATGCCATTGACTGGTGGTGACCGGTTGTTTGGGATTTTGCTCGTGCTGGGTGACGTTGGCGCCCGCGCCGTATTCGCTCACGCAAAATCCGCCGTGCCAGCTGTCCTGGCGGCGCGAGTCCAGCGAATTGCCAAAGTCGTCCTTGCTGCCCCAGCCGGAATACCAGCCGGGATAAATGTTCCAGCCCAGCAGGTCAGGGATTTTGTTCATTTGCGGCATCGCGTTGTTGCTGGTGGCGGCGATGGTCGGGCGCGTCGGGTCTTCGCCGTTGGCAATGATTTTCAAGTCCTGCAACAACCGGTGCGGATCAATTTTGTTGGGCCAGAGTTCATTAAACAGGCTCCAGACAAAAATCGAGGGATGATTGATGTTTTGCCGGATGAGATCGAGCAACTGGCTGCGCGAAGTCTCGGCGAATTGCACCGACGCATTGATTTCATTCACCTGCGGCAGTTCCGCCCAGACCAGGATGCCCGCCCGGTCGCACAGGCCGTAAAAATAATCGCTGTGCTGATAGTGCGCGCAGCGGACGACGGTGCAGCCCATTTCCTTGATGAGCTGGAGGTCCTCGTCCATGTCCGCCTCGGAAATTGCCCAGCCCTGGTTGAAGCGGTCCTGGTGCCGGTTCACGCCGTGCAGATGATACGGCTGGCCGTTCAGGAAAAATCCTCTGTCCGGGTCCACCGAATAAAATCGCAGGCCCAGCGGTTGCCCGACCGAATCCACCACGCCGTCCGCCGAACGCAATTCCACGACTGCCTGGTAAAGATACGGGTCCGGGCGTCCGTTCCACAGATGCGGCTGAGGCACCACCACGCGCACCCAATACGGCGCGGTGACATTGGGCGTGAGTTGGATGGATTGTTCGCTTCTCGCCATCAGCATTCCGCCGGCATCAAACACGCTGGCGACCAGCGTTAGCAGCTGTTTCCGGAGGGTGCCGTTGGAAATTTGCGCCGTCACGTTAAGCACCGCCTGTTTTTTCGTGACGCTCGTTTGCAGCCAGGCGACGCCGGGCGAGCCGTGGTCCGTGACCGTGAAATTTTCCTCGCCGGTCACAATCAGATGCACCGGACGATAAATTCCGCCATAGACCGAAAAATCGCCGCTCAACGGCGCGATGTCGGGCTCCCACTGGTTGCTCACGCGCACGGCGAGCAGGTTGGTGCCGGTGGCGGACAGGTTGGTGGTGATTTCAAAACCGAAGGCGCCGAACGCGCCGCGATGCTGGCCGAGCCATGCGCCATTCAAATAAACGTCGGCCACCAGGCTGGCCGCCTCGAACCGCAAAAAATATCTTTTGCCGGATTGGGGCGCTCCCATGTTCAAGTCGCGCCGGTACCAGCCGGGCCCGCGATAAAAGTCCTTTCCCTGTTGTGCCTCTTCCCAGCCCCAATTGTGCGGAATGGGAACCGCCTGCCAGTCGCTGTCATTGAATCCGGATTGCCCGGCGTTGGTGATTTCGCCCGATTTGAACCGCCAGCCGGAATCGAGCAGCGTGCTTTCGCGCGCCAGCAGGTTGCCGGAAAGGATGAGGGCGAAAATAAAAATGGAAAACTTGCGCATGGGCGAATCATGCCGACGGATTTTCCGGGAAACAAGCCCTGAACAACGGCGGGTTTTCAGGAGGCGCATCTTGACACACACCATTTTTCTCCCTCTCCGCCAACGGAGTTGGGGGAGAGGTGGTGCGTTTGAGATCAAATCCCCTCGCCCCAGCTCTCTCCCCGTTTGGCGGGGAGAGGAAGTTGGTGGCAGTGTCAGCAATGTCCTGACCTCATGCTGTGAGTTGCGCCTCATCATATTTCCAACATTTCTGGAGGCTTGCTTCCGAAGGCAAAAAACGGTTGGCTAACCCGATGACGTATCGAAGTTCCAATCCCGCTTCAATGACGGGATTGCATTTTTGCACAGGGATTTGTCCGTTGTTGGCCCTGCTGGCGGTCTTGCTGCTGAACCGGGCCTTGGGTGCCGGCGAATCGCTCCAGATTCGCCTCAACACCGTGGGTTACCTGCCACAAGCCGAAAAGAAAGCCTCCATCGCGGCGGTCTGCACGAACTTCACCGTGGTCCGGCTCCCCTGCCGGCTGCCGGTCTTTTCCGGCGACGTCACCGGCCCGGTTTTGAACGAGGATACCCGGGAGCAGCTATACACTGCGGACTTTTCGGCTTGCAGCGTGTCCGGCGAATATGAACTCGACGTTCCGGGCGTGGGCCGGTCAGCGCCGTTCAGCATCGCTCCGGACATTTACCGCGAACCTTTTTCCACAGCGATGCTGGGCATGTATCTGTGGCGCTGCGGCACGGCGGTCAGCGCCACTTATCACGGCCAAACCTTCGCGCACGAAGCCTGTCACACGAACGACGCGTGGCTGGATTTTGTTGGTGGCGGACACACACACAAGGACGGCACCAAAGGCTGGCACGACGCGGGCGATTACAACAAATACACCGTCAACGCCGGCCTCACCGTCGGCACCCTGCTCCGGGCCTGGGAAGATTTCGGCCCGCAAATCCGCCAGGTCCGGCTGCAAATCCCGGAGTCCGGCGGCAAGCTGCCGGATTTTCTGGCGGAAGTGAAATGGGAGATGGATTGGGTGCTGACGATGCAGGCGGATGACGGTTCGGTGTATCACAAGATTTCCACGGAGCGGTTCGGTCCATTCATCATGCCGGAAGCGGAGACGACCAACCGATACTTCACGCCGTGGGGCAGCGAAGCCACGGCGTACTTTGTGGGCATGACGGCGCAGGCGGCCCGGATTTTCCGGTCCTATGACCAGGCTTATGCCGACCGTTGCCTGGAAGCCGCCCAAAAAAGCTACCAGTTTTTGAAGGCCAATCCGGAATTTCACCGGGCGGACCCGGCCGGCATCCGCACCGGCTCGTATGAGATCCGCAAGACCGGCGAAACCAGCGGTCGCTTGAACGGAATTCCCAACAACCGTTTGTGGGCGGAGGCGGAACTTTGGGAAACCACCGGCTCGCGCGACGTTTTGCGCGACCTCGAAATCCGCATCCGGGCGATCCAAGGGCAGGTGAATTTCGAGTTCGACTGGGATGAAGTGAAAAACCTTGGACTGATGAGGTATTTGTCTTCCCAGCGTCCCGGTCGCGACCCGGCGCTGGTGGCGCTGGTGCGGAGCAACCTGCTGGCCGTGGCGGATGAAACGGTGCGAACCGACCGCCAGCACGGCTATGCCAGTCCGGTCGGCTCGCTCTATACTTGGGGCTACAACGGTTTTGTGGCGCGGCAGACGATGATTCTGATGGCGGCCGACCGCCTGACGCGCAATACGCACGGAACAGTTCTGCATGGAGCCCAGCGTCTGCGGCAGGCACCGGACCGGCTTTCCGGCAAACCGGAATACCGCGCTGCGTGTCAGGACGCGTTGAATTATCTCTTTGGCCGCAATTACTACTGCCGTTCTTTTGTCACCGGCCTCGGGTTCAATCCGCCGGAACATCCGCATGATCGCCGCTCCGGCGCCGACAACATTGTGGATCCCTGGCCCGGTTATCTGGTGGGCGGTCCCCATTCCAAGGCAACCGATTGGAAGGACGTTCAGGAAGACGCCCGGGCAAACGAAATCGCCATCAATTGGAATTCCGCGCTGATTTACGCCTTGGCGGCCTTTCTCCAAAACGAGCCGGCAAATTGAAGGCGTTTCAAGGCAATCCGGCGGCCTCAGGCGAAAGGAGACGTGGCGAACACAATGAGAATGTAAACTGCGGGCCAGTTGCCGGATGGTGAACGGATGAACTCACTCGGGCGTTGGCGTTTGTCCGCGACCGGGGATTTGCGCATACCGGGCCACGGCCTGGGATCGGGAACGGACATGAAGCTTTTCGTAAATGCGGCGGATATAAGTATTGACCGTCGGGACACTGATCTGGAGCGATTCGGCAATTTCCTTGTAAAGAAAACCGTGCGCGAGCAATTCCAGCACCTCCCCTTCGCGCGGAGACAGGCCCTCAATTTCCGTTTTAGCCGCCTGGGTTCGTTGAAACGATTGCACCACTTTGCGCGCAATATAACTGGTCATGGGTGACCCCCCTTCGTACACCTGCTTGATGGAGGTGAGCAACTCCTCGCGCGGTGTCCGCTTCAACAAATAACCAGACGCGCCCGCCGCCAGCGCGTCGAAGATGTGATCGGAATCTTCATAGACGGTGACCATCAGAAACTGTGTCTTGGGCATCAATGGCTTGAGCTGGCCCACGCATTGAATGCCATTTTGCCCGGGGAGATTGATGTCCACCAAAACCACATCCGGGTTTACTTCCGGCAGCTGTGGCAGCGCGCTCTCAACGCTGTCATGTTCGCTCACGCAACGAAATCCTTTGGCCTGGTTGACCCAGCCGGCCAGGATTTTTCGGACCGAGGCGTCATCTTCAATTATGGATACGGCAATACTCAAGGTTCACTTCTTTAACATCCATCGCCAGCCAGGGAAAGACGTAAGTTCGCATAATCAACCATCCCGCTGGCGCAGGCGTCCCATATCACTGTGATTTGAATGGTACCACGAACAACACCTTCGTGCCTTTTCCTGGCTGGCTGCGGATGTCACAACTCCCGCCAATTGCCGCCAGTCGCCGAACCATGTTCTTCAGCCCGTTGCCGGATGCGAAACGGTCGGGTTTATTCTTGGTTGCTTCAGGCTTCAAACCGCAGCCGTTGTCCTCGACGGACAATTCGAAAGCCTCGGGCTTCAAGGCGAGGCAAACATGGACTTCCGATGCCGCCGCGTGCTTGGCGACATTGTTCAGGGCTTCCTTGAAGGCCAGAAACAGGTTGTGGCGCACTTCCGTCGTCAGCCGCCATTCCGGAAGCTCCAGGGGCATGTCCAACCGGCAACGGACGCCGGTCATGGCCAGAAAGTCCTGGGCGAACTGCTCCAGATAACTCACCAGGCTGTCCAGGGTGTCGTGTTTTGGGTTCACCGCCCAGACAATTTCATCCATGGCCCGGGTCAATTCGCGCGCCGTGTCGTAAATCTGGTTGAGTTCGATCTCTGCCTGGTGGGGGTCATCCAATTCGGCCCGCGCCGACTCGCTCAACATGGTGATGCGCGTCAGGTGAGTGCCCAGATCATCGTGAATGTCATTGGCAATTCGTGCGCGCTCGTGCTCAATGGCGCGCTGTCGCTCACTGCGTTCGAGCTTTCGCCGGATCCGCTGCCGCGCGCCGAACCAAGCGATTCCGCTGCTGGCGGCAATCACCATCACCCCGGCCAGGATGCGGAACTGCAATGTCTGCCAGAAGTAGGGCAAGACCTCGAAGGTGATTCTCGCGCCCACGTTGTTCCAAACCCCGTCACTGTTGCAGGCAATGACTTGAAAAGTGTACTGGCCGGGGGGGACATAATTGTAAGTGGCCACGCGCCGGGTCTGTGCGTTCACCCACTCGTGATCAAATCCTTCGAGCTGGTATCTAAATTGCATTTTTTCCGGGGCAATGAAGCTGAGACCGGCGTATTGGAATTCAAACCGGTGACGGCCGGGCGGAATTTGCAAAACGGGCGAAACCGGCGTGTTTTTTACCGGGCGGTCATCAACCAGCAACGCTTCAATCACGACCGGCGGGGGAAATTGGTTGGTGATGATGTTTTGCGGATCTACAATCCCCAAACCTTTGCTGGTGGGAAACCACAGTCGCCCGTCCGCTGTCCGGCACCCGGCCGGTTGCAGCCCGCCCGAACATTCCAGCGTCGGCAAACCGTCGCTGATGCCGTAAGTCAAGCAATGCACTTCCTTGATCTGTCCGTCGGCGCAACGATTCAACTCCGCTTTGTCGGCCCGGATGATGCCGTTGTGCGAACTCATCCAAAAATAACCATTCCCATCGTCCTCAATGTCGCAGATGACACCGTCGGTCAATCCTTGATCCTTGCCAATGACCGCAAAATGCCCATCCTTCAAGCGGCTGAGTCCGCTACCAAAGGTGCCGATCCAGAGCGCGCCTTCATCGTCAAAATGCAGGCACTGGATATAGTCGCTGGCCAGTCCGTCGCTTCTCCGAAATCGTTTCAGTTCACTCTTCTTCCAGCAGCCCAACCCGCCACTGGACATGCCGAACCAAATGGCACCGTCTTTGTCTTCAACCACAGCCCGCACGTCGCGCAGTTTTTTGCCCCTATTGTCCAAAACCCACGAGGCCTTGCCGGCTTGGTAGCGCAACAACCCTTCTCCAGTTCCAATCCATAATCCACCCTCCCGATCGCAGAAAATTGCAGGCATGGATGCAGTGATTTGCTCCAAACCGGGAGCCGGCTCGAAACGATTGCCGCGCCTCACAAACAGTCCGCCTGCCCAGGTGCCCGCCCATAATTCGCCCCCGGCATCCTCGGCCACGGACCAGACATGGGGATTAAGAATCCCCTGCTCCGGGCCGAAATTGGACCAGGTTCCATCTTGAAAGCGATACAAGCCGGCGCCTTCGGTTCCGATCCACAATGAGCCGTTCCGGCTGGCGGTCACCGACAAAACCGCCCGTCCCTGCCACTGATCGGGCGGCTCGATCGTCTGGATCTTGCGGGGGCGGACCATCGCCAGGCCTCCGCCACCGGTGCCAGCCCACAAATTTCCCTCGCCATCCTCCAACAGGGATGTCACACCGTCCGACGGGAAACCATTGGTGCGGCCAAAGTGCAATACGTTTCCGGACGCACCCGGAAAAACGAGATAAATTCCATGATCGGCGGTTCCCGCGGCTAAAGTTCCTTTTTTGGTTTCAATTAACACATGAACGGGACTCCCGCCCCACGGGGAGGGTCCCAAATCATCGGTCCACTTGTTTTCCTTCCACTTCCTTATACGTCCCTCATTCACCACCCAAAGTCCGCCATCCTGGCTGGCGCCGATTCCCTGGACGGAATTGTTGGCAAACGTCTCGTCCCTCGGAAGGGCGGTCAGTTGTCCTTGTTCGAGCACGAGCATGGAAACCCTCCCGTTACGCAGGATCCAGATTGTTCCACGTCGGGATCTTGCCATTCCCACCCGTTTGGGCAAGGTTCCAGCCGGGGGTGTCAGAACCAGTCCATCGCTCAAGCGCGCCAGCAGACCTTCTTCATTCAACAGCCAGACCTCCCCGGCTTCATCCGTTCCGATGTCATGAATTTTGCTGTCTTCCCAGGCCGCCGGAACCACCATCGTTTGGAACCGCCCGTTCTTATACCAGGTCACCTCTCCATTTTCATGACCGATCCACAGCGTGCCATCATCGGCTTCAAACAAACTGGTCACGTGGCTGTCGCGCAACTCCGGCGTATCGCTGTCATTAAAGACCGTGAAACGCGCGCCATCGAATCGCGCCAGACCGCTGTAAGTGCCAAGCCATAAGTAACCATCGCGCGTTTGCACCATGGCGGTCACCGAGTTCTGGGGCAGGCCGTTTTCCGTCTGCCAGGCGCGAATAAAATAGTTGGGCGCCGCGAAAACCGGGGTCGAAAAAATCCCGCCACCGGGCAACCAGGCCAGCGCCAGAATTACTCCACGCACGAACGGCACAAAAGAAGGCCAGCGGAGCATGAATGAATTTTAATCGCCCTGGCGGAAACCCGCAAGGGCGATCCGACAACCCGGGCCGGGCGCGATTTGAGGCTGTCACCCGCCCGTGAAAACCATCGGTTGGAAGCCGCTGTCACTTGGCAGCCCAGATGGCCGCCGCCACTTGACGGCACACTTTCCAGCGCGCCAGTGCTGGCCACATCCTTGCTGCCAGCCGGTGGTCACCATCCGGTTGCGCCCCAAAAAAGGCTGGGAAATTGAATGGCTTAAACCGATGATGCCAATAAAACAGTTTCAGTTATGTCCCCACATTTAATAATGCCGCGTCAACCGGGCACAAAAATTAAATTGCCCGTGCGGGTTCCCGCAAGGGCAATCGTTTTCACAATGGAGAGCCGATCCAACACCGGCATCCGCCACAAAAGCGGGCTTGCTTACTCAGTCGTTCCATGCCCATCAGCCCGCAGTGTATTCCACCACATCAACCCTTTCCCTTTGGTGTTCTCGCCTTTCGCGTTATGATTCACTTCGGCCATATAATCCGCGAATGTCCACATAACTGCATTACCCCCCACCGACAACAAATTGGCGCCTTTGACATGAAGACGCCCCATGCCTTCCTTGGTATCCGGATAACTGGCGCCATCATTGTAAGCAAAGGAACCAGCACCGGGAGGCTTCGTATTTACATTATCATTCGGTTCCCAATTGATAATGCACAAGGGACTCCAAATCTGGCTCGCCTTACAAGTCTTGTATCCATAAAGGGCAGCACCACTGGGGGTATTGGGAGGATAGTAAGCAGGCGCTCCATTCATGATATAGGTGGATAATTTCATTGTCCGTCCGTCCCACAAGGCTGTTCCCACTGCCAGCACGTCAACCGGACAAAAGAATGTATCAGCATTGGGAGCGTATTGCCAATAAACGCCACCCGACAGGTTTTGTCCCCGCCCCTTATACCATAGAATGGAATCATTGATTTTGTTGCCTGTGTTGAGGTTGTTCGGGGAATTAGCGTCGCCATTAGGCAGCCCATATACCCACCCCGGAGGACAACCTGCGCCAGGACTATCCGTCCCCCAATTCACCCATGGCATGTAATCCTGGTTGTCCGTTAAATACATATTCAGCGCCAAACCCAATTGTTTCAAGCAGTTCAGACAGGCTGTGCGCCGGGCTTTTTCCTGGGCTGACTGCAAGGCCGGCAGCAGCAGCGCCGCCAGAATGGCAATGATCGCGATAACCACCAGCAGTTCAATCAGCGTGAACGCCGACCGGAATTTAGAACATTTTACAGAGTTGTTTTTCATTTTGTGTATTGAATTTGAAATAATCTAGCTGAGGCAGCCAAAAAGTCATGTCATAAAAATACATGACAAGGAACCCCGCGCCGCCTGCACCAAGTGGTCAATTTTTGACAAACTTAAAACAAAAAAAGGGGCCTTTGCCATCCAAAACAATCAAAACCGCCGGGGCTTTTGTGCCCCGGCGGTAATGGGTTTCCGCCCTCCGGCCGCCAAAGACCGGATCTGTTCACCTATTGGTTACTCAATTTGGCGGAAAAGTGGGATTATAGACCCTAAAGTACTTCTGGGGTACTGTCGGGGTAACCACGAACGGCGACGTGGCAGTGTTTGTTATCCACGGCCCCATTATGTTCGTGGCTTCATAAAGTCCGCCACCGGTCCAAGTCAGAGTGTTGTTAGTAAATGGGCCGGTAAATTGCGGTCCAAGCTGGAGCAACTGGATTTGCGCGCCATTGAAGTCACCCTCGGTGCTGTTCGTGTACGCGGCCGTGGCCGGCACCGGAGCCATGGACACCGTCAATGCCTGGTTCAAGACCGATATGTTGGTGTACATCACCAAGTTGTCCCCAAGCGCGAAAATGGTGTCCTGCACGTTGGTCACCGATTGGATGGAGCCATTGACCGTAAAGATGATGCCACGATTCACCCAGCTCCCAACGCAGCCATAGAGGGCCAGATTATATTTCCCATTCGGAATATTATTAAAGACGAAGGCTCTGGCGCCATTAATCTGGGCAAAAGTATCCAGCAAAGCGTTATCAAACGGCAAGCCGCCCAGACTGGAATCGTTTCCAACGGTGCTGGTCGCACCAAAGCTGATGCCGCTCACGGTTACGCCATCGTCCCGCAAACTGGTGGTGTTGGTCAACTGAGGGCCGCTCAGGGCATTCCAATACGTGTTGTTCCCCATAACTCCACGACCGACATAGGGTAGGCCGGTGCCTCCGTTGTTGGTTGAAGTTACGGAAAAATTCACGGTCCATAGCCCGTTGGTAAGCACCGGGAGCAACGTCACCCTCGCCCAAGTACTCGTAACCTTGCCGCTGGCGTTTGCTGCAATAACTCGCAAGTAATTGAAGGAAGAGTAGTAGTTAGTGAATGTCACCGTGGCGGTGGTGGACCCGGATACTCCATGGGAGGCTCCTCCAGTGGTGTCGCCAATGTTGCCAACCAGACCTGTGCTGCTGTTCCAATT
>Ga0182027_10008749_pt1 | contig 14673 bp, 9 predicted proteins | sample 712E1DmetaG_FD_121300 | JGI IMG/M metagenome (GOLD analysis project Ga0182027, IMG submission 121300) | Permafrost microbial communities from Stordalen Mire, Sweden - 712E1D metaG (Illumina Assembly) | ecosystem: Environmental > Terrestrial > Soil > Wetlands > Permafrost | place: Sweden... | reverse complement strand
TAACAGATGTCTCCAAGGCCGATTCGCTCATAAAAGCACAGGAAATGGGCTTGCTTTGCACGAAATACCAATTGTCAACACTCTACTATAAGTTGTTTTTACCTTTGCTCACGGATTCAGGTAATAGTGAAAAATGAAACTATTATAAAGCAAAAAAGTTTATTTTTTTAGAATAATGTGACGGAACCAGATGGTTCATGGCCCCGCCATAACAATGCCGGAAACGTAGCCGATATATAACGCGCCCGTCCCCGGCAAATACTTGTGCACAATCTTTGGGGCGCAGTCCACATTCATGAAGTAATTCTTCAAGGCTTCTCTAAATTTGACAGCATTCAATCATAATACATATATTCCTCCTTAATCAATCAACCATTTTTTTCATTCAATTAACCCCTGGAGATCCTATGAAAATTATTCCTCGTATTACCGACCTTTCAATTGTTCTATTATTAATAATTTCATGCGGCCACCAAAAGCCATCTCGAACAGGTACTGGACAATGGGCCCCGTATATTTCCGGATATACCTCAGGTCTTATTTCACATGAATCGACTATCACCATCCAACTGACTAACCAAGTGGCCACGGAAGATGAACTCAATAAACCGCTCAAGCAATGCCCATTTAATTTTTCGCCGTCGATCAAAGGAGCCGCATTTTTTAAAGACCGCAGCACCATTGAATTCCGGCCTGATCAGCGATTAAAAGATAAGCAACTTTATAGGGCTTCGTTTAATCTTTTCCATTTCATTAAAGTCCCCAAGCAGTGCAAGACCTTTTCTTTCGAATTCAGCACTATGGAACAAATGATTGATATGCGTATTGACGGGCTCACGCCAATGAAAAGTGATGATTGCAAATGGCAACGGCTTACCGGTACCCTTATTACTGCGGACATCGAAGAAGCCGGTGCAGTAGAAAAAGTGCTTGAGGCCCACCAGGAATCAAAGAACCTTGCGATCCGATGGGAGCATGCCGAAGACCGATGCAGGCATGCATTCACTATCGACAGCGTTGAACGCCAGGAAAAACCGTCGTCGGTGGAGCTGCATTGGAATGGCTCAAGTATTAATGCACAGCAAAAAAGTTCACAACAGATTCACGTCCCGGCCATCGATGAATTTTCCATCCTGGAAGCCAAATGCATTCCTGGCAGCGAACAGCAAATCATTATCAGATTTTCGGATCCACTAGAGCGCAACCAGAACCTTACCGGGATTATTCAGGTTCCAGGCGATGACAATCCGCGCTGCGCGATCGAGTCCAACGAAATCCACATCTATCCCTCGAAACACCTCAAAGGGACCATCGACATTGTGGTTAACCAGGGGGTGCAAAATATTTCAGGAAAAAAATACCGTGAAACAACTTCTGTGCGCGTGGCCATAGAAAGTATTAAACCCCAGGTGCGTTTCGTCGGGAAAGGTGTAATTGTCCCAACCAGCGCAAACGTCACGATACCCATTGAGGCGGTCAACTTAAAAGCCGTTGATGTTCGGGCAATCCGGATTTACCAGAATAATATTCCACAATTCCTCCAAGTCAACAATCTTTCCGGAGCTCAGGAACTCAAGCGCGTGGGAAATGCGGTATGGCATAAAATTGTCCCTATAAACTTCACAGCCGATATGCGGGACCGCTGGGTCCATTGCGGATTCGACCTTGGTCCTTTATTATCCTCTGAACCAAACGCATTGTATCGCATTGAACTAAGGTTTTCCAAAAAATATGCGGTGTATCCGTGTTCTGAAGCGGATACAGAAATAGAAAATTCAGAAGAAAACACATGGGCACTGGAGGATGAAGAGGGAGTTTCAGATGATTCCTACAATGATTATAACGAATATGAAGGTGATGATAATGGCGAAAGCAGCTGGCAGCGACGCGAAGATCCATGTAGCAGCCGTTATTACCTGTTGCATGGAGGCACGCCCTATCGCCCTGCAGCCGCCCGCAATGTACTTATCACTGATATAGGGCTTATTGCCAAAATGGGCGGCCCGGATACGATGTTCATTACGACAACGAATATTAAAACCGCACAGGCATTTACTGGAGTAGACGTGAAGGTTATGAATTATCAGTACCAGATAATTGGCGAGGCCACCAGTGACGGCAATGGTCTGTGTTCCGTGCCAATGCACGGCAAACCGTATCTGGTTCTGGCTGAAATAGGAAAACAGCATGGCTATTTGCGAGTCGACGATGGTTCGGCACTTCAGATAAGCCACTTTGATGTGGGTGGCGCATCGGTTCCCAAAGGTCTCAAAGGATTCCTCTATGGGGAACGCGGTGTATGGCGGCCGGGAGATTCCCTGTTTTTGACCTTCGTTCTGGAAGATAAAACGCATAGACTTCCCAAGGACCATCCGGTCACTCTTGAACTTATCAATCCACGCGGGCAGGTAGTGCAAACCATTACCCGCACGACTTCGGTTGACCATTTTTATTCATTTGCGACTGCCACCCTGCCCGATGCCCCTACCGGTACCTATAATGCCCGTGTCAAGGTCGGCGGCGCAACTTTTGAAAATGCCATTAAAATCGAAACCGTCATACCTAACCGGCTTAAAGTAAACCTCGATTTTGGCTCCGATACGATCTTTAGTGACCATAAAGCTGCCGGGAAACTGTCAACGCGCTGGCTAAATGGGGCCACAGCCCACGATTTGAAGGCCGACGTTGAATTGAGACTTGAAGCGGCGGCAACGACATTTTCAAAATTTAAAGACTATCATTTTGATGACCCTGTCAGGCAATTCAACTTTGAACCACAGATGATCTTTGAAGGGAAAGTTGACGTTAATGGAATCGCCTCCATTTCGCTTCCGGCAACCGAGTCCGATGCACAGGGTATGCTTTCGGCCACGTTCAAATCCCACGTATTCGAACCGGGCGGTGCATTCAGTGTCGATCGTCGTTCGATGCCCTTTTCGCCGTTTTCCCGCTATATTGGAATCAAACTGCCCAAACCTGATGTTCCATGGGGCGCATTTTCTACGGATTCGCAACACAGCCTTTCAATTGCAAGCGTGTCCTCGCACGGCGCGCCAGTTGCCGTCAAACGTGTCCAGCTTCAGCTTTTTAAAGTCGATTGGCGGTGGTGGTGGGAGCAGGGCGACCGGAACCTCGCTAATTTTATCGCTTCGCCGGAACATAAGCCCGTTGCGTCGGCTATTGTCTCAACTATTAATGGGGAAGCTACTTGGTCGTTTTCCATCGACCACAAAAATTGGGGAAGGTATTTGCTCAGGGCCCAGGATTTAGATGGCGGGCATGCCACCGGAGAATTTCTGTATGTCGACTGGGCCGACGGTTATCCGCGCAGCGCTTCGGAAGCGCCCGGCGGCGCCTCAGTGCTCTCTTTTTCATCCGACAAGAAAGAATACACAGTGGGTGAAAAAGCCGTACTGACCATACCCAGCAGCTCCACGGCACAGATCCTTATTTCCTTGGAAAACGGCAGCACCGTTCAAAAACAATTCTGGGTACGCGGCTCGGCAAAACAGACGAGCGTTCCAATTGACATTATCGGAGACATGGCCCCGACTATTTACGTTTATGCAACACTTTTGCAGCCCCACGGGCAAACACAAAATGATTTGCCTATACGGATGTACGGGGTCATTGCCTTGCGTGTTGTGGATCCTTCCACAAAACTCTCGCCAGTACTTGCGACCCCTGAAGTTATGCGCCCGGGTGAAAAGGCGCTTATCCGGGTCTCGGAATCCAAAGGACGCTCCATGGCCTACACGCTGGCGGTAGTCGATGAAGGGCTACTGGATCTGACTCGCTTTAAAACCCCAGACTTATGGAACTATTTTTACCAGCGTGAAGCGCTTGGCGTGCGCACTTGGGATTTGTTCGACTTGGTAAGCGGAGCGTATGGAGCGCAGCTTGAGCGTATCTTGTCGATAGGCGGAGACCAGGGACTTTCCGCTCCTGGACAAAAGCGCGGCAATCGTTTCCCGCCTATGGTGCGCTTTATAGGACCGTGTCACTTGAAGGCCGGGGAAACCGCGGAACATCACATTGATGTTCCACAGTATGTGGGATCGGTGCGTGTAATGGTGGTGGCCGGGGCAGATGGTGCCTATGGTAATGCCGAGCGTGCCGTTCCCGTTCGTAATCCTCTGATGGTGCTGGCAACACTGCCGCGCGTTTTAGGCCCTTCCGAAACAACACGGCTGCCTGTTTCGGTATTTGCAATGGAGAAACATGTCCATGACGTACAAGTAACTGTTTCGGTTTCGGGCAAAGCGCAGCTTGCGGGTGCGGCATCAAAGTCCGTTAAATTCAAAGAACCTGGTGATGAACTTGTGGCCTTTGACCTAATGGCTTTGCCGTCAACCGGGCAGGCCCATGTAATTATTGAAGCCAGTGGTCAGGGTGAAAAAGCCCGCCAAGAAATCGACATCGAAATCCGTAATCCTAACCAACCGATGGTAAACGTCATCGACACCCTGCTCGTGGCCGGGCAACAGTGGCACTGCGCGTATACGCTTCCCGGGATAGAGGGAACAAACAGCGCACTTGTGGAAATTTCACGCATTACCCCGCTTGACCTAGGAAAAAGGCTTGAATACCTTATTACCTATCCACATGGATGCGTTGAGCAAACAACCTCCGCGGTATTTCCGCAGCTTTTTATGAATGCGCTGATTGATCTTTCCGCGGAGCAAAAACATGAAATTCAACAAAACGTCCAGGCCGGGATCAACCGGTTGCAAAGTTTCCAATGCGGGTCTGGAGGCTTCAGCTATTGGCCGGGTTATGGCGACGCCGACGCGTGGGCGACATCCTATGCCGGCCACTTTTTGACGGAAGCAAAACTGGCGGGCTATTCGCTGCCCCAGAGTATGCAGGAACGGTGGATCCGTTTTCAACAACGTGCGGCCAATGAATGGAACGGCTCCGAAGGATGGGCTCGGCTAACTCAAAGCTACCGTTTGTATACCTTGGCGTTGGCGCAGAAGCCGGAGCTGGGGGCAATGAACCGGCTGCGCGAATTCCCGAAACTGGAAACCGCGGCCCGCTGGCGTTTGGCCGCCTGTTACCAGCTTGCAGGCCAGCATGATATTGCCGAGGCACTTATCGCAAATGTTCCCGAAGTGGTTGAACCTTATCGCGAATTGGGGCAGACCTTCGGGTCGGACATCCGGGACGATGCGATGATCCTGGAAACAATGACTCTTTGTAAAGATCAAACCAGAGCAGCCCAGCTCGCTAAAAAGATCGGGGAACAGGTGGGCTCCGGCCAATGGATGAGCACCCAGACCACGGCATACTCACTTCTTGCTTTATCAAAATTCCTTGGATCTTCCGGCACTTCCGGGACAATCAACTGTTCACTGCGTCCCCAAGGCGAAAAAGAGCAATCATTGGTCACCAGCGCCACGGTGCTGCAACAAAAACTTATCATTGCGCCTAAAATGCTCCAGGGGTCGTTGGATGTGACAAACCACGGAACCGGCGTTGCCTATGTTCGCCTTATCCTCAAGGGCACACCTCTTGCGGGCCATGAATGTATCGTTAATCAGGGAATTAGCATGCAGGTGGAATACGAAACCAAAAACGGCCAAGCGCTTGATCCGATAGCCATTGAACAGGGAACCGATTTTATTGCCAATGTTGCCTTAAATGCACAGCCTGCTACTGGAAAAATTGACCGGGTGGCCCTAACCCAGGTTTTCCCTTCGGGCTGGGAAATCCGAAACATGCGGTTCGAACAGTTGTCCGACAATGAAAGCGGTTATGAATACCGCGACATTCGCGATGACCGTGTTTACACATATTGTTCGCTTAATCCGCAACCTGTCAATCATTACAGGATCGAGCTTAATGCCGCCTATGTTGGAAAGTATTATTTGCCGGCGATATATGCCGTTGCAATGTACGACGAAACAATTAATGCGGTAGTTCCTGGAAAATGGGTTGAAGTGAAGGAGCCGGGAAAATAATAGAAGCAGTTTCAAAATTGCTCCATAGGCCTTTTTTGCCGATTAAGCCTATCCGCAAGGTCATCATGGTTCTCTTGATTGCTGCACTGGCTCTATGGACATTCTGGCCACGTCAACTTTTCTCATCGCCATGGTCGTTTGTTCTTGAAGACCGAAACGGCGATCTTTTGGGTGCACGCATCGCGGCCGACGGACAGTGGCGGTTTCCTTCAGGACGGGCGCTTCCTAAAAAATTCGTCAGCGCTCTAACACTCTATGAAGACAAACGATTCTGGCTTCATCCCGGAATCGACCCAATTGCTGGTATACGGGCCATTTATTCTAATATTCATCTTCATAAAATCGTGAGTGGCGCGAGTACCATACCGATGCAGGTAGTTCGTTTGTCCCGTAATGGAAAGCCCCGGACAATTCCGGAAAAATGTATTGAAATCGCTCTCTCCGTTCGGCTTTCCCTGACGGCCCGGAAAAAGACCGTTCTGTCGCTCTATGCGTCACATGCGCCGTTCGGTGGAAACGTTGTCGGGCTTGAGGCGGCATCGTGGAGGTATTTCGGCAGAAGTCCCGATAAGCTCTCGTGGGCTGAGGCTGCCACCCTTGCAGTGCTGCCGAACAATCCTTCGCTCATCCACCCGGGACGTAACCGCACAATTCTTCTTCATAAACGCAATACGTTGTTGAAAAGATTATATGCTAATGGCGCAATGGATTCCCTGGGGCTCATGGCATCTATGGCTGAACCGCTAGTCGGGCAGCCCCAGAAACTTCCAGATTACGCGCCGCACCTCCTCAATCGTGCGTTTGCGGCATCACACAGGTCAAAGGCCCCAATCTTTCGCATCAGATCAACGATTGACTTTGCTTTACAAGAGCGTGTTACCGATATCGTTAACCGGCATCATGCCCTCCTTTCTTCCAACGAGATCTATAACATAGCGGCGCTTGTGCTCGCGGTAAGCGGTGGCGAAACACGGGCCTATGTAGGAAACGTGGAGCCTTCCGACACGGTGCAGGGCTGCCACGACTGCGACGTAGATGTCATAACCGCGCCCCGCAGTACCGGAAGTGTTCTAAAGCCGCTCCTGTATGCGGGCATGCTTGACGCAGGAGCGCTTTTGCCCACGACGCTTGTGCCTGACATTCCCACGAGCATCGGGGGGTTTACCCCGCAAAACTTCTATCGTTCCTACGAAGGAGCTGTTCCCGCACAGGCCGCGCTTGCGCGGTCTCTCAATGTTCCAGCGGTACGTATGGTACAGCATTTCGGAGTAAGCCGTTTCTACAACCTTCTTGTCAATCTTGGCATGACAACGATCAACAGGCCTGCCGATGATTACGGGATCAGCATCATTTTAGGCGGTGTTGAAGGCTGTCTGTGGGATCTCTGTGGCATTTACGCTTCAATTGCCCGTAAAGTCAATGAGTACCATCAGCACCCCTTTGACCATGGGCCTTCTTGTTTTTTCCCCCCTTCGTATGTCGCTGACCCCTTGGCCGGCAAAAAGCGGGGACTTCTTCCCGATGATCCATTAAGCGCCGCGGCTTGCTGGTGTGCGCTGGGCGCCATGGTGGAAGTGGTCCGCCCCGGCGACGAAGCGACCTGGAAGGAATTTTCATCATCGCAACGTATTGCCTGGAAAACTGGGACCAGCTTCGGATTCCGGGACGGTTGGGCAATAGGATGCACATCCGAGTATATTGTCGGAGTTTGGGTCGGAAATGCGAGCGGAGAAGGCCGACCTGGACTTATCGGGATTGAAACCGCCGCCCCGGTATTGTTCGATATTTTCAATGCTCTTCCCCGCAGTGAGTGGTTTTCAAAACCTGAGGCCGATCTTCGGAGTGTCAGGGTATGCAGACAAAGCGGCTTTATTGCCGGGCCATTATGCAGGGAGGTTGATACGATTGACGCGCCGGAAGCAGGGCTTCGGTGCGCACCCTGTCCATATCACCAGATGGTGCATCTTGACAAAAGTAGTTCCTGGCGCGTGAGCGATGATTGTGAGCCTGTTGCCCAAATGCTGCACAAGTCCTGGTTTGTGCTGCCGCCAACCATGGAGTACTATTACCGTCAGCGTCATGCCGACTACGCGATAATACCACCGATCAGGCCGGGATGTGGCAAGGATCTTGAACATGCGACTATGGGGCTCATATATCCGCATACCGGGGACGCCATTTTATACATACCCCGTGGAACAGACGGCAAAAGAGGGTATAGCGTTTTTGAGGCAACACTGCAAAACCCAGCCGGGGTTATTCACTGGCACATCGATGATGAGTACCTCGGCACCACAACCGGTATACACCAATTGTCCGTTTCGCCAGTGCCAGGTCGGCATATGCTGGTGCTTGTTAATGATGAGGGAGAACGGCTTGAAAGAACATTTACCGTACTTGATGCGCCCAATTAGAGGGGATAGTATTCGGCGTCCGTTCCTCATAATTTTTCTCATCGATGCGCATGCGCCCTGTCCGCAGGGCATTGTATTGCTGAAAATTGAACACCAGCAGAATGGGCCAAAAGCATGAAGGTTGGGCCCTCAGCCTTGCTTCAACCCTTTTTGTCCCCCTATGGTAAGAACCGTGCCTTCGAGCTTTGTCGGAAAGGTCATCAGGTCCTTCTTTGCGGGTCCATGGATGACTTTCCCGGTAATGTCGAATTTTGCTCCATGACATGAGCAGGTGACGACGTTATTTTCGGGAAGCGGAACTTCACACCCCCAATGCGTGCATTTTGACGAAAACGCCGAACACTCAGCTTCCGATATCCTTGTCACGATGATCGGTTTTTTTGAGTCGAGAGGATTGGGGAATTTTTTTGCGCCCCCGACCTTCGTCAGCACAGTATACGCAGGGTCCGTTAGATTGAGCACCACCGGCTCCATTATGACCGGAAATGACGTTCCGCTTGCTGTCAAACGAGTGACCAGCATCGGACCAATCACCGCGGCGGCGATGGCACCTTTTCCGGCACTTACCATGAATTCACGCCGCGAAAATGATTCTTTTTTCATAGAGTATTTCCCTCTTCTTGTTCATGCTACTTTTCCTGAGATGTCGGGTTCTCCGATGCCAATGAAAAATCCTGGCGGCGTTCATGGGGCCTGTTGATTGTGAATCGCATTTTTTTCTCGATAAAATTCACCGCATCGCCGATAGTCAACAGACCCGCCGCATCGTCATCGGAAATCGGGCCCTTGAATTCTTCTTCGAGTGCCATGATCAGAGTTACCAGATCGAGAGAATCAGCGCCGAGGTCTTCTTTGAACCGGCTCGACGGCATAATCCTTACAGGATCTACCCGCAGGACTTCTTTGACAATCGAATCGACACGTTGCTTGACTGTTAGCATTGACATGCGTCAGCTCCAATTGTTATTATCCGCCTCTAGGCAGGCTGATGTGGAGAAACATATTTTAAAATACCGGAATATTGATACTCATTTAAATAGTAAGATACACTGCAAATCCTGTTTTATGCAAAGAAAATAACGTCGAAATGCAACAATTTCGCGATGAGGACCGCCAATCCGCCAACTATAATCAACCAACAATTGGCTGCTTCCCACACCCTAAAAAAAAATTTTACGTTCTCTTTTTCTTGCAGCGTTCATTTCGCAGAATCAAATTTTTCCCGAATCCTCTCCATGCGTTTTCTGTTGACTCCCATGTCGCCATAGCCGAGCCGCGACGCCGATCTGAATTGAATCGTTTTTGCGCCGTCGTCGAACACGAATTCCACATCGTCGACAAACCGCCAGAGAAACGAAGTGAATTCAGCCTCGAAATAGTCGCCCTTGTCGGAAATAATCCTGGTGCGGGGCTGAGAATTGATCACCCGGATGAGCTTCTGCTTCGCCTCGTCGACGGTCCCGGTGTAGAACAACGGTTTGATGGCATGGGTCTTGTCGGTCGCAAAGGTCGTTACACAGTTGGGCGATTTGGGGCATGGCGCAAGCTTGCCGTCTTGCACGCCGAGAGTGGACGGGCGCGTTCCCGAGCAAACGCACAAAACCAGGAAAAGACCGCAGCCGAAGGTTTTTATAACTGTTAGATACATTTTCTGCTCCTTTGAATGTCATAGCCAACGCAAACCCAGCGACTTGCGTGGGATTCTACAATTATTGAACTTCACGGACACGTGCATACTTTATTGAGCGACCAGTTGTATTCGTTGAAATGAATTTTCGGTCCTGCCGGCCGCGTCAGGATCATTGCAATAAACGATGAAAATGACCCGAAAGGCTTCTTGAAATCGTCGCCATACCATTGGAAGATTTTCGAAACGCTCATGGAATGATCGGTGAAAGTATTCCGGCTTGTGTCCGTGAGAAAGTTGTAGGCCGCGCGCTTGAATTGCGCGTCCAGGCTGTCTCCTGTGTACGGCGTACCCTGCAAAACCGGACAGCTTTGGGACGCGCACACCAGCGCGAAATGAATGCGCGGGTCTTTGAACTGTTTTCGAAGGATATCGGTTTCGATGTTGTCAAGAGACACCATGTCGCCGAACAGCGGCACGAATTTGACGCCCCATGGGTTGGAAATGTCCCTGATGCCGGTTGTAAGCGGGAGATGTCGCACGATAAGGTCAATAGTGTACAAGTTATAAAGGTTGATGTAGTAGGCGATTTGGCCGCTGGCGGAAAGCACGGCAATGCCGGCACGCTTGACCGAAGTCAGTTCGGCCTTGGCCTTTTCCAAGACCTCCGGATTCTTTGCAAGCATGTCGTAGGCAACACCTCCCCGGCACACGTATCCGGAAAGCAAAACGCCGTAGTCGCGGTACAAAGGGCCGGACTCGGGTGCCGGGGCAGCAATGGATATGATTGATAAAAAATAGAACGTGAAAAGAGCTGTACGGTTCATTACCTGCTGCCTTTGATGAGCATTTGCTATCGTTTATGTAGAATACTATAGAGGTCAGCAATAATCGCACCAAGCAACGCATATATTATAATAGAGGTTTTTTGCCTTTTAGATGCATTGGTTTCTTATTTTTTCCTGTTTTTGGTGAAACGATTCGCAATATCGACAATCGAATTAGGCGAAATAACTACGATTCCGGATTCAATGCATTTCGTTTTGACGAAAGATAAAAAATAGTTTGATTAAAATAATCAAAAATGCCTTATGGCATAAATGTTGCGTTTAAATTCTGGAGCGATTTAAGAGGCGCGTTTTCGATTTAATTAGTTGTTCGCAGTATTCTTTAAGCAATGTCAGCGGAATATCGGTGAATTGATCTTTTTCAAATGAAAGAGAGTATCATTATGCGTATCTTCATAATTTTAATTGTGGCCCTTTTCTGCACCAATGCCTTTTCCGGGGCGCAAGGCAACGGCGTGACTCTGGGCCAGACCCTTGCAAGCCACTATGGCGGACAATCGTTTGATTCACTATTGTCAATCAGGTATACTTTTAATGTTAAACGGGGCGCCCTTGCCGTGAGCCGTGAATGGATCTGGAACCCAAAATCCAACGAAGTTACTTTCAAGGGAATTGTTACGGCCCCCAATGAATCCACCGTTACCTACAGCCGCAGTATGGTTTCTACGGATTCCGCCCTTAAAAAGATCGACGCTTGGTTCATTAACGATCAATACTGGCTTCTCTTTCCGCTGCATTTAACATGGGACAGCGCACTTGTTTTAACGGAAAACAAAAACATTGCCATGCCTATCAGCGGTAAACTGGCGACACAGCTTATAGTCCAATTCCCGCCTGCAGTCGGTTATACGCCGGAAGATAAATTTATCCTGTATATCGATCAAACCGATACCATCCGGGAGTGGAGCTATTTTCATGAAGGCAAGGGTGAAAAGCCCACGCTTTCGGCCCGGTGGCTGGATTATAAATCATTCGGGCCGCTGCTGTTGTCGCTTGACCGTCCGTTCGGCAACGACGCGGAACGCGTCTGGTTTACCAACGTGGGAATCAAAACAATTCACAAGCCTTAAAAAGCTTGCCCTAATGTTTTTCTGCTTATAGGCTGGCAGTGGTGAAGGGGGATTTTCATGGACCGGAAATTTTATTATCGTATTTTATTAATTCTGCTCAGCTTTACTTTCGTGATATGCCATGGAGCGAAGCATGAAAGTGCGGAGCCAGGCACTCAAGCAACGAATCCGATTATTTCGGATTCAATCTCCGTGGCAACCTTTGCCGGCGGGTGTTTCTGGTGCATGGTGCCTCCGTTTGAAAAGCTTGAGGGCGTGTCAGAAGTGCTCTCCGGATATACCGGCGGCTTCACAAAAAACCCGACTTATCACCAGGTTGGGGAAGGCGGCACGGGTCAGGTGGAGTCAATTCAGGTTACCTATGATCCACGACGTATAGGATATTTAAAGTTGCTTGATGTATTCTGGAAAAGCAATGATCCGACTGATTCAGATGGACAATTCGTTGATCGCGGCACACCCTATCGGTCGGCCATTTTTTATCATACCTTGCTTCAACGGGCCCAAATTTATGCCACGCTCGCCAATTTGCAAAAGTCGGGTATTTTTAAAAAACCGATCGTCACGAATATTACTCCTGCTTCCACATTCTACGAGGCCGAGGACTATCACCAGGATTATTATCGGAAAAATCCAGATGACTATCATCATTACCGCAACGGCTCGGGACGGGATGCGTTTTTAAAGGCGACCTGGGCTGGGAAAACATGGAACGCCGAATCGACCAACATCGACATATTCTCCAAACCGCCCGATTCAGTGATAAAAAAGATGCTTTCTCCTCTGCAATATTCGGTAACACAGCAGAGCGGAACCGAACCCGCCTTTAACAATGTTTATTGGAACAATCACCGTAAAGGCATTTATATTGATATTGTTTCCAGCGAGCCGCTCTTTTCGTCTATTGACAAATTTGAATCAGGCACGGGCTGGCCGAGCTTTACCAAGCCGCTTGACGGAGGGCGCGTAGCGCAGCTTGCTGATCCAAGCATGGGAATGTCAAGGACCGAAATCCGCAGCCAAACCGCAGGTTCGCATCTGGGCCATGTGTTCGACGACGGTCCGCCGCCAACCCACCAGCGCTACTGCATGAATTCCGCGGCGCTGGTATTTATCCCGGCGGAAAATTTAAAGCGGGAAGGCTATGGGAAATTCAGTGGGCTTTTCCGGTAATGATCGACGCCACGAGGAAAATCAGTGTTCTATTTCGATTGGCTCCAGAAAAATAATCCAACCGGGAAACCCGACCCGTTCCCTGCGCTTAAAAATAAATTCGAAACTACCGTTCCTGGTTTGTACTGTATCGGCGACCTCACCGGTATTCCGCTTATCAAGCTCGCGGCGGAGTCGGGTTATGAACTCGTCCAAAGATTTTTAAACGATACAGCCTTTAAAAAAGAACGCCAGGTTAAAGCCGCTGATGTTTTTGATCTGATTATCATAGGCGCGGGGCCATCCGGTGTTTCGGCCGCCCTGCGGGCCGCTGAATTGGGGTATAAATATCTGATAATCGAATCAAACCGGATGTTCAGCACGATTGCGAATTTCCCAACCAATAAACCCATTTATGTGACCCCGATTGACCCGCGTATGAATTCAGCTCTCCGGTTCAACGATGGCACCAAAGAATCTCTGCTTGCAGAACTTGCAAATGATCTGAAAAAAAAGCCGTTACAGATACATGAAGGCGAAACAGCGCAAAGAATTTTTCAGAATTCCGGATTGTTTACGATCCAGACAACCAGGGCGTCGTACACGGCGCTTCGAGTGGTCGTTGCCATCGGAAAAACCGGTAATGCCCGAACACTCGGAGTTCGGGAGAACGGCTACCGAAGGTTTTCACACGCCTGATCGACCCTGGAGAGTTTCACGACAAGGATATTTTGGTGGTCGGCGGTGGCGATAGTGCGGTTGAAGCCGCGGTTGCGCTTGCAAGAGCCGGTAATCGGATAACATTCTCATATCATAAATCAACGTTGAGCCGCCCCAAAGCGCAGAATATTGAGACTTTTGAAATCCTGGCAGCAAAAGGCTCTATTGTCCCGATGTTTGGTTCTACGGTAAAAGAGGTCCGACCGGATGACGTTATTCTTAAGGACGATAACGGCGAAAAAATTATGCCGAACCAGGCAATCTTTGCCTTGATCGGCTCGGAAATCCCTCTTGATTTTTTTAAACGCTCCACGATTGGCTTGGAAGGCGAAAAACATTTTGCTGATTGGCTGAAAATTGTTACGCTTCTCCTGTTTGCTTCGGTGCTTTATTTTGGAAAAAGCGCCCCGAGTGTTCGAGTAACGGGTGTTTTATGGTTTCTCAAACTACCCTTGGGGTTGCTCCGTGAAACCTGCCCCGAAATGGCCAGCGGGATGTTGGCTTGGGGAAGCTTTATCGGGCTTGGCGTTTGTGCGATTTTTCTTATCAGTCATTATAGTAAGAACCAAAAGCAATACTTTACATCTGCGTGGAATTCATTTAAATACAGCTATTATCTGGTGATTATATTGTTGTTTTCATATTTGTATATTGCGTATAAGCTATTACTGCTGCGACCGATATTCGGCGATATGGGAGACTGGTATACCGTGGTCTATTCCTTGACAATTGCTATTTTCGGATTGCGTCGCATGGCAGTCAAACCGACAGGCTATATCAAACGTCAAACAATTACGCTTATGTCAGTCCAGGTAATCCCGCTCTTTATCTTGCCGATGTTTGTTTTCCCAATTCTCGGTGCGCATGGTCTGCTGGGCG
>Ga0182027_10008748_pt1 | contig 14675 bp, 16 predicted proteins | sample 712E1DmetaG_FD_121300 | JGI IMG/M metagenome (GOLD analysis project Ga0182027, IMG submission 121300) | Permafrost microbial communities from Stordalen Mire, Sweden - 712E1D metaG (Illumina Assembly) | ecosystem: Environmental > Terrestrial > Soil > Wetlands > Permafrost | place: Sweden... | reverse complement strand
TATTTCCCGCAGGGCATTTCCTCCGGGTCCGCACGGCCAGCAGAGGAAGAAGCAGTCCGAATATGGCATCCAACTCCGTGAAAAGCAGAGGGCAAGGCGTTTCTATGGCGTTATGGAAAGCCAGTTCAGAAGATATTTCGAGATGGCTGCGAATAAAAAGGGAATAACTGGTGAAAAATTACTGCAACTGCTTGAAAGCAGGATCGATAATGTGGTATACAGATTGGGTTTTGCAACATCAAGACCTGAAGCGCGCCAGTTGGTAAGGCATGGGCATTTTACCGTCAACGGCAAAAAGGTGGATATTCCTTCGTACCTGGTGACCCCGGGCGAATTGATCGGAATGAGCAATCATTTCAAAGGCACTCAGAAGGTCAAGGATATCAACGATATAGCCGGTGGGAAGGCCATACCCAAATGGCTCGAGCTTGATAAAGACAACATGATCGGCAAGGTTATTGTACTTCCCGCAAGAGAAGATATAGACCTTCCTATCAGGGAGCATCTCATTGTCGAGTTGTACTCGAAATAACATGTTCCAAGGCCAAATGGCCGGATGTCGGCTATTTTATTGTAGGAGGGATATTAGTTGATAGAGATCGAAAAGCCAAGGATCGAATGTGAAGGAATAAGCGACAACGATACCTACGGTAAATTCATTATTGAACCCCTTGAGAGAGGATATGGAATTACGCTGGGCAACTCTTTAAGAAGGATACTATTATCATCCCTTCCGGGAGTCGCAGTGACTTCTATAAAGATCGACGGCGTATTGCATGAGTTCTCCACTATTACGGGTGTCGTAGAAGATGTAACAGAAGTCATACTTAATATAAAAGGGCTTTCGCTCAAGATGCACAGCGACGGTCCAAAAGTCATTTATATCGATGCGGAAGGCGAAGGTCCTGTAACTGCTGCTGACATAAAGGCGGATTCGGATGTGGAAATTATGAACCCCGACCTTCATATCGTTACGCTCAACGGGGACAGCAGATTCTACATGGAGATGAACATAAGCAAAGACAGAGGGTATGTTTCTGCCGATAAGAACAAACAAGCCGGTCAGCCTATAGGCATCATACCGGTCGATTCCATATATACGCCTGTAAAAAAGGTGAATTACATCGTCGAGAATACTCGTGTCGGTCAGATCACGGACTATGACAAGCTTACTATGGAAGTCTGGACCAATGGCACGATCAAGCCTGATGAAGCCATCAGCCTTGGCGCAAAGATACTGAACGAGCATCTTAATCTCTTTGTTGATCTGTCCGATCACTCAAGACATGCTGAGATAATGGTCGAAAAAGAGGAAACCAAGAAGGAAAAGGTACTTGAAATGACCATTGAGGAACTCGACCTTTCAGTAAGGTCGTACAATTGCCTCAAAAGAGCTGGAATAAATACCGTGGATGACCTTATCAACCGCACCGAGGAAGACATGATGAAGGTAAGGAATCTCGGAAGGAAATCACTGGAAGAAGTGCTGCAAAAACTAAATGCGCTTGGGCTTTCTTTAGCTCCAAGCGAGGATTGAATCCGGAGGTTATAGATTATGCCGCTGCAAAAAAAACTGGGCCGCGCGACGAACCAGAGAAAAGCAATATTGAAGAACCTGGTTACAGCTCTTTTTGAGCATGGTAAGCTGGAGACGACAGAAGCCAGGGCAATTGAGGTTAAGAAGATCGCCGAACACCTGATAGCGATCGCTGTAAAAGAATCCGGCAATTTCACCTCGAAGCAGGATAAAGTATCAAGGACCAGATTGGACAGCGGGAAAAAGAAAATAACAAAAACCGTTGATTCCAAAAATGATAAAAGATTTGAAGTTATGGATCGTGAAGACAAGACAGAAATGAGGACTGTTGACAGCTCATCAAGGCTGAGCGCGAGACGTGAGATCATCAAGTGGCTCAACAGGCCTACAACAAAAGACGGAGATACTATTAATCTTGCAAACAGACTGTTCGATGAGATCGCTCCCAGATACAAGACCAGGAATGGCGGTTATTTAAGGATCTACAAACTGGGGACGAGACGCGGAGACGGGGCTGAAGTAGCAATACTTGAGTTTGTATGATGCGGGATCCTGAAATTTGACGCTTTCATAAATTTAAATATGCGGAAAAGATACATTACAGGGGATTGGGCATTGCCCATCCCCGATTTTATCATATGGAAGGTTTTTGACAGATTTGGGTAATTGTCATGCTTGAGGTCAATAAGACAACATTCGTATATAAATCTCACAGTCCTGACCAAACGGACGTAACGGCGCTGCATGGTGTTGATTTTGCTGCGCTGAAAGGTGAATTTATTGCAGTCCTTGGCCGCAACGGTTCAGGCAAATCTACGTTTGCAAGACTTCTGAATGCATTGCTTCTGCCGTCTGAAGGATCAGTGATCGTTAAAGGCATGGATACAAGGGATGAAAAAAACATCTGGGAAATAAGGAGGACAGCAGGCATGGTCTTCCAGAATCCCGACAACCAGATCGTTGGCACAACGGTCGAGGAAGATGTTGCCTTCGGGCCTGAAAACCTCGGCATAGAGCCTTCAGAGATCCGCATCCGTGTTGATGGGGCCCTTGATTTGACCGATATGACTGATTATGCCGGCCATTCGCCGCATCTGCTGTCCGGCGGACAAAAGCAGAAAGTTGCGATTGCAGGGATACTTGCAATGAAGCCCGAGTGCATAATACTTGACGAGGCGTCATCCATGCTTGATCCCTCCGGTAGAAGAGAGCTTATGCAGATCCTCAGAAAGCTCAATACTGAAGAGAAGATCACTATAATTCATATAACTCATAATATGGATGAGGCCAAGAAAGCGGACAGGATCATCGTGATGGATAATGGTGCTGTGGTGCTGCAGGGAACGCCTGCAGAGGTGTTTTCCAATGTGGAGATGATGAAAGGCCTTGGCCTTGATGTACCGCAGGTTACAGAACTCTTTTATGAACTTAACAAGGAAGGTCTTGATCTACCGAATGATGTACTGAGTGTCGACGAGGCATTTGAAGCGATATGCGGAATGGCTGCAAAACCGTATTCTATTCGCGGCGGAGAAAAATAAATGGCTGTCAGCGTAAAGGACCTTACATACATATACATGAAAGGCAGTCCTTTTGAAAAGAAGGCTCTCGACAATATCAGCCTTGACATCGACGATGGTGAATTTGTTGGCATCATAGGGCATACCGGTTCAGGCAAATCCACTCTGATACAGCATTTCAACGGCTTGCTCAAGCCTTCGTCCGGGAGGGTCGTCATCAATGGAGTGGATGTTGCAGGCAAAAACCTCAAGGATCTTCGCAAAAAGGTGGGGATAGTATTTCAGTACCCGGAATATCAGTTCTTTGAAGAAACCGTTTACAGGGACATTGCATTTGGGCTGCACAAGCAGGGGCTTTCGGAGAATGAAGTCAAAACCCGTGTAAATGAATCGATATCAGCGGTGGGTCTTGATGCCGCTGTTTTGGATAAATCTCCTTTTGAATTGTCAGGCGGCCAGAAAAAAAGGCTTTCAATAGCTGAAATACTGGTCATGCGTCCGGAGATACTCATAATGGATGAACCTACGGCAGGTCTTGACCCAAAAGGAAGAGACGATGTCTTCAGTTTCGTCAGAAAATATCATAAAAGCGCTGGAATCACAACGATTTTGGTTTCTCACTATATGGAAGATATTGCAAGGCTTGTGGACAGGGTTATCGTTCTCAATAAAGGAAGTATTGCGATGGACGGACCGGTCGGAGAGATCTTCGACAAAACCGACGAACTGGATAAAATGGGTCTGTCCGCACCGCAGGTGACTTACCTCATGAAGCGCCTGCACAGAGTCTTTCCTGAAATAAAGGGCAATGTATACACTGTTGAGGAAGCGCGCAGGGAACTTCTTGATTTTGCAAAGGGGAGGAAGCCCGGATTTGTTAAATGATATAACGCTCGGACAGTATTATCCCGCCAAATCGATCCTCCACCGGTGTGATCCAAGGATCAAACTGATACTGACCTTTGTTTACCTTATAGTAATATTCCTTATCAAAAGCTATGCAGGATTTGCAATACTGCTGGCATTTACGGTATTGGCAGTGATCGTCTCCGACGTACCTGTTAGATATGTTCTCAAAGGTCTGAAACCTGTGGTTTTCATAGTTGTGCTGACACTCATAGTAAATATTTTCTTTACTAACGGCGGTACGACAGTTCTTAAATTAGCGTTTATCAGGATAACCGACCAGGGCATCGATAATGCCCTCAGACTCGCAATAAAGCTGATCCTGCTTATAGTTTCAGCCTCTCTGCTCACATTGACCACTACGCCCATACTTCTTACAGATGGTCTTGAAAAGCTGATGAGTCCTCTAAAGAAAATAGGTTTTCCGGCACATGAGATCGCGATGATGATGACGATAGCGCTGCGTTTTATCCCAACCCTCCTGGAGGAAATGGATAAGATCATTAAGGCGCAGTCGTCCCGAGGCGCTGATTTTAATTCGGGCGGGCTTCTTGCAAGGGCTAAAAGCTATGTCCCGGTGCTTGTTCCTCTTTTTGTCAGCGCTTTCAGAAGGGCGGATGAGCTGGCGACCGCTATGGAAGCAAGGTGCTACAGGGGAGGTCACGGACGCACGAGGATGCGGCAGCTGAAGTTTACCGGTGCTGATCTTATAGTATCGCTGGTGACCTTTTCTTTTATGGCGATCCTTTTGATAATCCAATAGCAGCATCATCCAGGAAGGTATTTCTCCCTATGCCTGCAAGGAATATAAGATTGACAGCAGAATATGACGGTACGGAGTATCATGGGTGGCAAAGCCAGACAAATGCAGTAACTGTGCAGAATGTGATCGCGAATGCTGTCAAAAGGTTGACAACAGAGGATGTTGTCATAACGGGAGCAGGACGTACTGATGCAGGGGTGCATGCTTTGGCACAGACTATCAGCTTTATTACATCATCAGGTATACCGCCGGAAAGTTTTGCCGCTGCTTTGAACAGCTGCCTGCCAGACGATATCATAATCAAATCATCTGTGGAAGCTGAAGCGTCGTTCAACGCAAGATTTTCCGCCAGGGGGAAATCCTACCGCTATATCATGTATAATTCACTACAGCCCTCAGCCATTCTGAGAAACAGGGCATGGCATGTCAAATATCCTCTCAACTTGGACTTGATGAAAAAGGCTGCTCTCAATTTTGCAGGCACCCATGATTTTACTTCATTTATGGCTTCAGGAAGCAAAATAAAGGATGCTGTCAGGACATTGTATGAATCTGAGTTGAGCATCGTGGAATCCTGCTTGAACGGACTTCCGTTAATTATATACGATGTGGCTGGTAACGGTTTCCTTTATAATATGGTGCGCATCATTACCGGTACGCTTGTAGAAGTAGGTATGGGAAAATTACTGCCGGAAGATATCCCGGTCATTTTAGATGCCAGAAACAGGAAAAGAGCTGGAAAGACTGCGCCGCCAAAAGGATTGTACCTTTGTGAAGTATTTTATGATGTATAAAAATCACGATTGAGGACGATTATACTTGAGATAATGGAATATTACGCACAATAATCAGAGGTAGAACGAGATAAATCAATTTATTGGTAATAATGACTTGACAATGGGCACAAGTATATATTAAAATATTCTGGTGTTTAGCAGTTAGTAGTAACCAGGGAGGTTAGTCAGAATGAAAACGTTTATGGCGAAGGCGGATGAGATAGAACGCAAATGGTTTGTTATTGATGCCGCCGGCAAGCCGCTTGGCAGAGTTTCAAGTGAAGTCGCCAAGTTGTTGAAGGGAAAACATAAGCCGCAATATACACCTTATATCGATTCAGGTGATTATGTCATCGTTCTTAATGCCGAAAAAGTCATCCTCACAGGAAAGAAGCTGGACGGCAAGATTTACCGGCATCATTCCCTGCATCCGGGTGGGTTCAAGGAAATAAAGTACAGGGTGTTGATGGAAAAGCAGCCTGAAAGGGCAATGGAGATGTCAATTAAGGGCATGCTGCCAAAGAACAGCCTTGGACGCTCCATGTTCAGGAAACTGAAAGTATACAGGGGTGCGGAACATAATCATCAGGCGCAGAAGCCTGAACAGCTCGTTCTTGATATATAAGTGGGGAGGATCGGATAAATCATGGCAAAGGTGCAGTATTACGGTACCGGAAGAAGAAAAAAGGCTATAGCCCGCATCAGGCTCATACCTGGAACCGGGAGCATTACCGTAAATGATAAGGTCATTGATGATTATTTCGGGCTTGAGACCCTCAAGGTCATCGTCAAGCAACCACTTGTGCTGACCGGCATGGAAGCCAAGTTTGATACGATATGCAAGGTCTCGGGCGGAGGATTTACCGGACAGGCGGGCGCTATCAGGCATGGTATCGCCAGGGCGCTGCTCAAGGTGGACGAAGCCCTCAGGGGCGATTTGAAAAAGGCGGGTTATCTGACCAGAGATCCTCGTATGAAAGAGCGCAAGAAATATGGACTGAAAAAAGCAAGACGCGCTCCGCAGTTTTCCAAAAGGTGACAAAAGAGGAACGGGAAACCGTTCCTTTATTTTTATATTTTCAGGATTTTCGCAGGAGGCAGGATGCTTTTTATTAAAAATGGCAGGGTCCTTACAATGGCAGGCAGGGAGTTTGAGCGGGGGTATATTGCTGTCGGCGGCGATGGCCGGCTGGCGGGTATCGGTCCGGTCAGCGGGCTTGATACCGGGTCGGTTTCAGATGGCGGCGGAGATGTCAAAGTGATCGATGCCGAAGGCTGTTATGTCCTGCCCGGGTTTATAGATGCGCACTGCCACTTGGGCCTTTGGGAAGATGCCACAGGATTTGAGGGAGAAGACGGCAACGAGGCCACCGATCCTGTCACGCCGCATCTCAGGGCCATAGACGGCATATATCACAGCGACAGGGCGTTTACTGAAGCCAGAGAGAACGGCATTACTGTCGTTGTGACCGGGCCGGGAAGCGCTAATGTTATAGGCGGCCAATTTGCCGCTATAAAAACGTTCGGGCGCTGTGTAGATGAAATGATCCTTAAGGAACCTGTCGCATTGAAGGTTGCGTTTGGTGAAAATCCCAAGTCAGTATATTTTGAAAAAAAGCAGATGCCTACGACAAGGATGGCTACTGCCGCAATACTCAGGGAAAACCTTATGAAAGCCCGCGAATATGCGGCAAAGCTTGAAAGATATTCAAACGAGCCGGAAGAATCAAGAGATTACAAGGATAAGCCTGAATATGATATGAAAATGGAGGCAATGCTGTTGGTCCTGAATGGAAGCATCCCGCTTAAAGCGCATGCGCACAGGGCGGATGACATACTCACTGCCATCAGGATCGCGAAGGAGTTTGGCGTCAGACTCACGATCGAGCATTGTACGGAAGGGTACCTTATCAAGGACATACTGCTTAAGGAAGGCATTCCGGCAATTGTCGGGCCCCTGCTCACTGACCGTTCGAAGGTCGAACTGAAGAATCAAAGCCTCAAGGCGCCGGGGATATTGTCGTCAGCCGGCATCAAGGTGGCCATCATGACCGATCATCCGTGCGTACCGATACAGTACCTTCCGCTTTGCGCCGCGATGGCGGTCCGCGAGGGCATGGATCCATACATGGCCATGCAGGCGATAACTATAAACGCTGCCGAGATAACCGGCATAGCCGACAGGGTAGGCAGCCTTGAGACAGGAAAAGATGCGGACATTATCATCTGCGATGGCCATCCGTTGGATCTGAAAAGCAGGGTGCAGATGACCATTATCAACGGCAGGATTGTATATGATAAAAATAAAGACGCAGTCAACTGAAGAGACTGAGACAGCCGGCTTTTGCCTTGGCAGGATCATAGCGGCCGGCGATACTGTGAGCCTTGATGGCGGACTTGGCAGCGGAAAGACGTCATTCACCCGGGGAATAGCCCGTGCGCTTGGTTTTGAAGGACATGTCACCAGCCCTACATTTACTATCGTAAATGAATATAATGGACTGATACCCCTCTATCATTTTGACGTTTACAGACTGAATAGTTCTGACGAACTTTTAAATACCGGATTTGAAGATTATTTGGATGAAAGCGGCATAATCGTGGTTGAATGGGCTGATCTTGTAAAAGACGACCTTCCTGCAGACCGCATAGCGATCAAAATAATGTATGGGGTGCCGGCGCCATCAGATGTTAGATATATCAGAATTGATTTTATAGGTTCAAGATACATGTATTATAATGATAAAATGCTTGGATCATTATCCGGTTTGGGCATAATACCTGAAAAATGAGGGAGATGGCAGGTTTTGAATATCCTTGCCGTAGATAGCGCCACATTCACAGCAAGTGTTGCAGTTATATCGGAGGATGCAGTACTGGCTGAACGCAGCATCGGTTCAAGCAGGATGCATTCCGGAATACTTGCTCCGATGATGCAGGGGGTGTTGAATGACGCCGGGCTGAAGCCTGAAGATATCGGATTGTTTGCGGTTGCTGTTGGTCCGGGTTCTTTTACAGGACTCCGTATAGGCATCTCGCTGATAAAAGCCATGTCCTATGCGCTCGACAAGCCTGCGGTCGGCATACCCACTCTCGACTCCCTTGCTTACAATGTATTTCCGACCGGCTATCTCGTCTGTCCATTAATGAATGCCAGAAATTCGCAGGTTTTTTCTGCTGTCTATCGTTGCGGGAATGACGGCCTTGTCAAGCTTACCGATTATATGGCCGTCCACATCTCGGAAATTGCAGCAGTCGCGCAAGATCTGGAAGGAGACATGCTTTTTACCGGAGATGCGGCAATGCTTCATAAACAGTATCTTGAGAAGGAACTGGCGGGAAGGTGTCACTTCGCCAATAGTGCAATGTCAATTAACAGGGCGTCTTCAGTAGCGCTCCTTGCCCGCGGCAAGGCACTTTCAAATGAGGTGGGTACCTGTTTTGACCTTTTGCCTTTTTATATGCGGAAGCCGCAGGCAGAGCGTCTCCGCGACGACAGGGACATCTGCAGACGCGACATGCGCGGCGTCCGGGACGGGAGTGTCGGATGAATAAACTGAAGGTAAGCCTGGTCCATGCCGATCATACATATATAGACCAGCTGTGCGAGGTGGAGAATGCATGCTTCAACATCCCCTGGTCCCGGGATGCGCTTCTGGACGATATGAGCAAGAATCTGTTTGCGGAATATATTGCCGCAGTCGTGGATAATAAAGTTGTTGGCTATGCGGGAATGTGGAAGATAATAGACGAAGGGCATATTACCAATATCGCTGTCCATCCTGATTACAGAGGCAGGAAAGTAGGCAGGAAGCTTCTCAATGGATTGATAGCCAATGCGCGGAAAAGCCGGCTGAAGCTTTTGACCCTGGAGGTAAGGATCAGCAATGATATCGCGCGGAAACTATATGAGACATCCGGTTTTGAGGTGGTTGGCCAGCGCAGGCGGTATTATGCTGATAATAATGAAGATGCAATAATAATGACCAGGGTCTTCTGAAAATTGTTAGCTTGCTGTGATATGATTATTCATAAGACAATTAAAAGGGGGTATTCTGTTGAAGGCTGTAAAGCTGCAGGAGGACAAGCTTCATAGAAAGTGCGATCCCGCAGTATTCACGTTCTCTGATACTTCGGAATTGCGGCCGCTCAATACAATGATCGGACAGGAACGTGCTGTCAGGGCAATGGAATTTGGCCTCAAAATAGAATTAAAGGGCTATAACATCTTCATGTGCGGAACTACTGGCACGGGCAAGACAAGTTATGCGCAGCACTGTGTCAGAAAACTGGCGGAAAAGGAAAAGACCCCGGATGATTGGTTCTATGTATATAACTTTGACAATTCAAATTGCCCCGCAGTAATAAATATGCCAGCCGGAAAAGGTAAAGAGTTTCAGCTTGATATGGACGAATTCGTTAAGTTACTAAAGGTGGAGATACCCAAGGTATTTGAGAGCGAGGATTACGATCGGGGAAAATCCGAAATCGTCAAGGAGTTTCAGGAAAAGCGGAACGTCCTGCTTGAAAAGCTAAATGAGGATGCATCAAAGCACGGTTTCAAGGTAAGGATAACCAATGCCGGAATACTGTTTCTCCCTGTAATTGAAGGGAAGGTGATAGGAGAGCAGGAATTCGGAGACCTTGATGAAAGCGCAAGACAGGCCATATCGGTTAAATCTGCAGAGATCCAGACTGAGACGCTGGATACGATGAGAAAGATAAAGAATAACGACAAGGACGCTGCAAAAAGAATAGAGGAGTGGGAAAACCGAATAGCATTGTTTGCCGTGGGAATGCATATCGGCGATCTGAAGGAGAAATATAAAAGCTACAGTAAAATCACTGCTCATCTCGATAAGATCCAGGAGGACATCCTGAAGAACCTCGGCGATTTTAAGAGCGAAGAATCAAAAGACGAGCAGCCTGGCATGATCATTCCATGGTCAAGGATGACTCAGCCGCCTGCAGACCGATACAAGGTCAATCTTCTTGTAGACAATGGAAGTCTGAAGGGTGCGCCCGTCGTTGTCGATTTTAACCCTACATATTACAATCTTATGGGTAAGCTGGAGTATGAAAATGAATGGGGCACGATGACTACAGATTTCAAACTGATCAAGTCGGGGTTGCTTCATCAGGCAAACGGCGGTTACCTGATCCTCCAGGCAAAGGATGTGCTGACGAATGTACAGGCATGGGATGCACTGAAGAAGGTGCTCCGGACAAAACAGATCAGCGTAGGCAACCTCAGGGAGGAGATGGCCCTGGTAGCTGTTTCTACGCTCAAGCCCGAGCCTGTTCCGGCTGATATCAAGGTGATACTTGTCGGAAACCCGCAAATATATGATCTGTTGTATGAATTGGATGAAGACTTCAGGAAACTGTTTAAAATAAAGGTTGATTTTGATGATGTAATGAACCGAAGCAAAGAAAACATGATCAAGCTTGCCAGCTTCATCAGCACTCATTGCAAGGCTGAAGGCATACTGCATTATGACAGGACAGGGGTCGCCGCCATCGTTGACTTCAGTTGCAGGATAGTTGAGGACCACAATAAGCTCTCTACACATTTCAGCAGTCTCACCGAGGTCATAGGCGAGGCTTCGACCTGGGCGCAGCTTGAGGGCTGCAGGCTTGTGAGCTCGGACCATGTCCGGAAGGCGATCCGGGAAAAGATCGAACGCTCTGCCAAATATGACCGCAAACTTCTTGAAATGCTTAAGAATGGTACTATTATGATAGATACTGAAGGTGAAAAAGTAGGGCAGATAAACGGCCTGTCGATACTTGAGATAGGGGATTATGCATTCGGAAAACCTTCAAGGATCACAGCCGCCACGTATATGGGTGAAAAAGGGATCGTGAATATTGAGCGGGAAGTTCAAATGAGCGGCAAAGTGCATTCCAAAGGAGTCATGATACTGAGCGGCTTTCTTGGACGGAAATATGCTCAGGACATGCCGCTTTCACTGTCTGCGAGCCTATGCTTCGAGCAGCTTTACGGTATTATTGACGGTGACAGCGCTTCAAGCGCCGAACTGTTTGCGATCCTTTCAAGTCTGTCCGACGTACCCATAAAACAGGGCTTTGCCGTAACAGGCTCAATAAATCAAAACGGTGAGATACAGCCGATCGGGGGGGCAAGCATCAAAATAGAAGGGTTTTTTGAACTCTGCAGGCTGAGAGGCCTTAACGGGGATCAGGGGGTAATGATCCCCTATCAGAATATGCGCAACCTTTGTCTTAATGATGATGTGATAGAAGCAGTCCATGAAGGCAAATTTAATATTTATACAATAAAGACCATCGATGAGGGCATCGAGCTGCTCACCGGCATGAAGGCGGGCCTTAGGAAAAAAGATGGGACGTATCCTTTTGGGACGCTGAATTACCTTGTTCACCGCAGATTGAAAAACTTCGCGCGGACGGTTTCCAACTACGGAAGAAATGGTATTGATTGATCTAAAGTTCATTTTAAAAGGAAGTGTCCAAAATGAAAACATCCAAAATGAAAGCATCCAAAATGAAGGTATGGAATGAATTTAAAGAATTTGCCCTCAAGGGCAGCGCCATAGATCTGGCAGTTGGTATCATCGTAGGCGCGGCATTTGGCAAGATAGTTACTTCACTGGTGAATGACATCATCATGCCTGTGCTCGGAATCATTCTCGGAAGCATCAACCTCAGGGAACTCAAGCTGCTTATAAGGCCTGCAGTCGGCAATGCAGCTGAATTATCCCTTTACTACGGCTCTTTTTTTCAAAACATTATAGACTTTCTGACTGTAGCATTTTCGATATTTCTTTTCATAAAATTGATCAATGCATTCAGGAGGAAAAAGGAAACAGCTGCTGAAAAACCCGTAGAGTTAACTGTTCCTCCTGTCCCGTCAAAAGAAGAGCTTCTTTTGACGGAAATAAGGGACCTGCTTAAGCAGAAGCAGATTTGAAATATCCCAGACCTGCTTTTGACAGGGCTTTTCTAGTCTCAAATCCTGCAATGGATGCAATTATGATCTTGACAGCGTCAAACGGAAGGAATAATCCCGTCCCCATTGCCAGCGCATTTATGAAGCCGAGCTTGAGCGAATATCCCAACCAGGCTGTACCTGCCGCATAACAGATGGCCAGGCCGGCTGCAGACGCAAATACTGTTTTTAGTCTTGTAAGGGTCCCCCGGTTGTCAAAATATTCAACAATTTTGCCGGTAATGAATGCCATGACAGGAAACGCTGCCAGGTACCCTCCTTTGGGACCCATCAGCACACCAGGTCCCGATTCCAGTCCGGCAAATACCGGGATGCCGCATATTCCGATCAGAATATACACTCCCTGTGAAATTGCACCCGCCTTGCTGCCAAGCAGTATGCCCGCCATTGAAACTGCAAATACCTGAAGCGTTATAGGTATTGGCGAAAACGGCAGAATGATGACCATCTGAGCGAGAGCGGCGGTTATTGCCGTGCACAGCCCTGAAAACAAAATGAGCCTGAGTTTGTTGGGGTTGGAACCCATTTGCGCCACCCTTGCATTACATGCCATTTTTATGATAATTATATAAGCATATGATTATAAATGTCAAAAAGATTGGTAAATGGGAGGATTGCATATGATAGAGATATTGGACAGGATCTGGTGGATCGGTATAAAAGACTGGAGCATCAGGCGATTTCACGGATTTGAAATGTCGACGCACCGGGGCACGACTTACAACTCCTATATTATAAAGGATGAGAAAACGGTATTAGTAGATACAGTCTGGGACGTTTATGCAGATAAGTTTATGAATATGCTTGAAGAGGACGTAGGGATATCCGCAATCGATATGATCGTTATCAACCATATTGAGCCGGACCATGGCGGAAGTCTTGGCAGGCTAATGGAGATGAGGCCGGAACTCCCGATATATTGTACAAAAAACGGCGCTGAAATAATCAGAAGGCATTTTCATAAAGATTGGGACTTCCATATCGTGGCGACTGGCGACAAAATAAATGTGGGTAAATACAACCTTGTCTTTGTTGAGATGCAGATGATACATTGGCCGGACAGCATGATGACATATGTAGACGGCGCTTCGCTCGTTCTGTCCAATGATGCATTCGGCCAGCATTACGCGCCGGTTTCGCTCTTCAATGATGAAGTTGATGCATGCGAACTGTACCAGGAAGCCCTGAAATATTATGCCAACATCCTTTCTCCATTTACGCCCCTGATAATGAAAAAGATCGATCAGGTGAAGGCACTGGGGCTGCCGATCAAAATGATAGCGCCAAGCCATGGGGTAATCTGGAGGAGGGATCCTATCCAGATCATCGACAAGTATTACGAATGGGCAAATACGTACAGTGAAGATTTTACCGCCGTTATTTACGACACAATGTATAATTCGACAAAGGCCATGGCAGAGGCGATTGCAAAAGGAATGGAAGCAGAAGGCGTGAAATGCAAACTTTTCAATTGTGCCACAACAGACCAGAGCGACTTGCTTCTGGAAATATTCAAGGCAAAGGGCATCGTTATGGGATGTTGTACCGTTAATAATACTGTGCTTCGCTCAATAGCCGGACTACTGGATGAGATAAAAGGCCATAAGTTCCGCGGGAAGGCCGGGGCAGCATTCGGAAGCTATGGATGGAGCGGCGAGGCCGGGAAGATCATAGCTCAGGATCTTAATAAAGCCGGATTCGATGTTGCCCAGCAGCCGCTGCAATTCAGATACAGACCAAGCGATGAGGAGCTCGGACAATGCATATCATTTGGAAGTGAGTTTGCAGCGCGCATACATGCTATGTCTGGAGCAAATACCAGCAGGTGAGCTTTATTCCATTAATAGCATTTGATATGGCCTGCTCAAATGATTTATAATATGATTATCATAGATATAAATGTAATCTGATAATTGTCACAAAAATATATAGAATTCTTAGGGGAATGTCAAAATGGCCGAATTGAGGAAGATAGTAAAAAGGCAGGTACTGCCGGTACTACCGCTCCGTGGTATTGTTGTTTTTCCATATATGAATGTGCAGCTGGACGTTGGACGGGATAAATCGATCAAAGCTCTTGAAGAAGCGATGGTCGCCGATCAGACCATATTCCTTGTCGCTCAGCTGGATTCAAAAGCGGATAGCCCTGAACAGAACGAAATATACCATGTCGGGACGATAG
>Ga0182027_10008747_pt1 | contig 14676 bp, 13 predicted proteins | sample 712E1DmetaG_FD_121300 | JGI IMG/M metagenome (GOLD analysis project Ga0182027, IMG submission 121300) | Permafrost microbial communities from Stordalen Mire, Sweden - 712E1D metaG (Illumina Assembly) | ecosystem: Environmental > Terrestrial > Soil > Wetlands > Permafrost | place: Sweden... | reverse complement strand
CCGGCACTTGATTTCGAGTTCGTCGCGCTCTGGATCGAACCCGAAGGCCGAAACTGTTCCGCGCGGCGCAGGGTCGCGCTCGGCCTTGCGATAGATGAGACGCATGATTGTGCTCTTGCCTGCGCCGTTGCGGCCGAGCAAGCCGAAGCACGTCGACGGCGCCACGTCGAAGGTCACCCCGTCGACGGCTTTCACGTCGCGGTAGGATTTGTGAACATTGTCGAAGACGATGACGGCGTCTGCCATGGCCGGCTAAGAATTAGCACACTCGCGCGCGGACAGGCTGGTCGCCGTCACAGGCGCGGCCTGCTAATACAATCCGAGCTCCGCAATACTTGCCGACAAGATCTCCGCCGAGCGCGTAAGCTTCTCCAGCTCGCTCGCGTCCAGGCCAAGCTGCAACACGCGGGCGACGCCGCGCCGGTTGATGACGGTCGGCAGGCTCAGGCAAACGTCGGAGAGGCCGTACTGTCCGGTGAGCAGGCTCGACGCGGACAGGACGGTGCTTTGATCGCGCACAATGGCCTCGACGATGCGCAGAAGGCCCGAGGCGACGGCGTAGTAGGTCGCGCCCTTGCGTTCGATGATGTGGTAGGCGGCATCGCGCGTCTTGTGGAAGATTTCTTCCATGGCATGGGGTTCGAACTTGGGCCAACCTTCGCCGCCGAGCTCGGCCAAGCGGACACCCGCGATGTTGGCCAGCGACCACACCGGGACCTCGCTGTCGCCGTGCTCGCCGATGATGTGGGCGTGCAGGCTGCGCGCGTCGACGTCGAAGTGATTGGCGAGCAAGGTGCGAAAGCGGGCAGTATCGAGGATGGTGCCTGAGCCGAACACGCGCCGGCGACTGAGCCCGGAGATCTTGTAGGCCGCGTAGGTCAGGACGTCGACCGGGTTGGTGGCGACCAGGATGATGCCTTCGGGATTGACCGCGGCGATTTCGCTGATGACCTCGCGGAAAACGGCGATGTTGCGCTTGAGCAGATCCATGCGGCCTTCGCCCGGTCGCTGGCTGGCGCCCGCGGACACCATGGTGACGAGCGCGCCCTTGCAATCGTCGTAGCCGCCCGCCCACACGCGGACTGGCTGATTGAAGGGAACGGCGTGGTCGAGATCCATGGCCTGACCTTCGGCACGGGCTCGGTCGGCATCGAGCAGCACGATCTCGCTGGCCAGGCCGCTGAGCATGACGGAATAGGCGAAGGTGGACCCGACGTTGCCGGCGCCCACGACGGCGATGCGAACTGGTTCATTCATTTGCCGCCAATTCTACGTGCTAGCTTTCCGTCGGACAGGCAAGAAAACATGGGAATAGAACATTGGTGACCGTCGCTCACGCGCCCGCGCTCGCGTCACGGCCGCGCTATCGGCAAGCGACGCCATGCTAGTGGGCGCCGCCATCCTGCTCGCGTTTCAGCTCGGGGCCGACTGGCTCGCGACGCGGTTCCATTTGCCGCTTTCGGGGCCTGTGTTGGGAATGGCTGCGCTGACGGTGGCTCTGGCGGCTTGGGGACGCACGCTCCTGGCTCTGACCAAGGTGTCGAACGTGTTGCTCAAAGCTATGCCGCTCTTCTTTATCCCGGCGGGCGTGGGCGTGATAGTTCTTTCCGACCAGCTCCGTGCCGCGTGGCTACCTATTGCAGCATCGCTGCTCGGCAGTACCCTGGTAGCCTTGGCGGCGACGGCGATGGTCATGAAGGGCGTCGCCAAATTGCTCGCGCGTGCTCGGCCGGGTTCGAAGCCGTCGCCATGAAACTCCTGTGGTCTACCCCCTTGCCGGGCGTCTTGGTCACGATCTTGGCCTACGCCATCTGCCTGCGCATTCAGCGGCGCGCGCGCGGCCATGCGTTTGCGAATCCGGTAGCCTGGGCCATCGCCCTGTTGGTCGTGCTGCTCGCGGTGACGAAGCTTCCCTACGCCACCTACTTCGCCAGCGCGCGGCTCTTGCATTTTCTACTCGGTCCCGCCACGGTGGCGCTGGCCGTGCCACTGGCCAGGGAATTGCCACGCCTGCGGCGCCTGCTGTGGCCGATTGTCGCGGGACTGCTGGCGGGCAACCTGAGCGCCGCGTGCAGCGCCATCTTCCTTGCCAAGGTCCTCGGCGCCAGCAGGTCGGTCACGCTTTCGCTCGCGCCGAAATCCGTCACCACGCCCATCGCCATGGGTATTTCGGAGAAGATCGGCGGACTGCCGTCATTGACCGCGGTCTTGGTCATCACAACAGGCGTAATTGGTGCCGTGCTGGGACCGTGGTTTCTCGATTGCCTGGGCATCGACGATCCAACCTTTCGCGGAACCGCAATGGGCGTGAGCGCGCACGGACTCGGCACCGCCAGCATCTACCAAGAATCGAGCGAAGCCGGCGCCTTCTCGGGCTTGGCCATGGGCCTGTCAGGACTCATCACCGCGTTGATGCTGCCGGGGCTGGTGAAATTTTTCGGGCTGTAGTTGCACGGCCTCCGCCAAGACCTCGGGCGAGAATATTTTCTGAATGCATTTCATCACGCCCTCATCTTCGCCACAGCCCACTGCGCGGCCTCCGCTACCGCTGGGCTGGCGTCCGCGCACAGCCGTGCCAACAGCGGCAGCGCTTCTTGCTGATTCGCAGCCCCGAGCGCGAGGCAGGCATTGCGGCGAATTCCGTCGTAGCCAGCGCGAATGAGCGGCGTCCCTGTGGCCAGCTCGGCGAACTCCGATGGCGAAAGGGCGGCAAGCTCGGCGGGAGTTCGATTGGCGATGGGCCGCGGATCTTGTCTTGGATCGCCCGGGGGAAGATCGCGCTGGTTCCACGGGCACACTTCCTGGCACACGTCGCAGCCGAAAACGCGGCCGGCCAGCTGAGGGCGCAGCTCGTTCGGGATCGGATCGTGGTTCTCCACGGTTTGATAGGCCAGGCAACGACGGGCGTCGAGCACGCCGGGGCGGGGAAAGGCGTTGGTGGGACAGGCCGATAGGCAGCGCGTGCAATCGCCGCACAACCTGGGGTGAGGCTCATCGTAGGCGTCGACGGCGCGATTCAAGATCATCAGGCTCAGGGTGAAGTACGAACCGTGCCGGCGATTGATGAGCAGGCCGTTCTTGCCAATGAAACCCAGTCCCGCGCGCTCGCCCCACGCCTTTTCCATGGCCGCGCCGGCATCGACGCAGGCATAGGTGTGAATGGTGGGATCGAGCAGCAACAGTCGCTTGCGCATGGCTTTCATGCGATCGCGATGGGCGTAGTGATAATCGCGGCCGCGGGCGTAGCGGGCGATGGGCGAAACAAGCGCATCGCCCCGGCCGTAGGGGATCCCGAACACCAAGACCGTCCTCGCGCCGCGCACAACGCGCGCCGGATCCAGGCGTTCTTCCATGCGTTTGCGAATGGCGCCGAGACCGGCGGCGTAGCCCGCGTCCAGCCATTCACGCAGCGGCTCGGCCGGAAGCGGCGCCGCCAGCGCGAGCCCGACGAGAGTAAAGCCGCAAGCCAGGGCTTCCTTGCGAACGTCGTCTGCTTTGAGAAGAAGGTCACCCACGTTGCACGTCGACCCAGGATCTGCCCTAGTCGGTGGCCTGGGTCGAGAAAAACAGAAGAAGCGAAGGCTTGCAGCACCTACTGGTTGTCCGGTTTTCCTCGACCACAACGACGCCAGAACCCGCGGCGGGTTGCCGGCATCCAATCCTTGCGAGATCGCCGCCCGAGCGCGACGCATTTGAAAAGTAGGTAACCATGATTCGGCAATATCCCCTCACGCCAGCCGCGGGAAAGCGCCTGATCGCCAAGGCTTTGAAGGTGCATCCTCTGGTCACGCAGGCGCTGCGTGGGGGCCGGCTGGTGATTGTGGCCGGCACGACCAACGGTTACGTCGCGGAAGAAATCTTGAATCACATCGGGCAGGCGGTGGGGTTTTCGCGCCAGCACTTTTTTCGCGGTCTGACCGTGGCGCCGGCCTCGATCACCCGCATGGGCGGCAGCCCCGGCAACACTGGTTTCACCGGCGACATCGTGATTACCAAGGGGGTTTGGAAGCGCGCCGAAACCATCTTCGAGGTGGTGGGCCAGATGGACGAGAACGACTTGATCATCAAAGGCGCCAATGCCCTCGACATGGTCCACGGCCACGCGGCCAGTTTCGTGGATCACCCCGACTCGGGCGCCATCGGCGCCATCGTGCCGGCCGTGCTGGGGCGCCGGGTGCGGCTCCTGCTTCCCGTGGGCCTGGAAAAGCGCGTGCCGGGCGACCTCATGGCGCTGGCCAAACACCTGGGCTCGCAAGAGGCAAGGGGCGCGAAGGGCGTGCGCCTGTGTCCGCTGCCGGGCGAGGTGTTCACTGAAATCGACGCGATTTCCCTGTGCACCGGCGCGCGCGCCGAGCTCATCGGCGCGGGCGGCGTGGGCGGCGCGGAGGGCTGCGTTTGGCTGGCCATCGAGGGCAGTGGTGAGCAACTCGCTCAGGTGGAAACGTTGATGCGCACGGTTCATGCCGAGCCAGCTTTCAAGCCTGCCGAATAGGCGCCGGCAGCAAACGGTCTTGCGCCTTTCCCGGCCGGCCAAGGCCCACTATGATGCGCATCTCGTGCCCTCGACGCGCATGCCTGGCTTAGGCGACAAGTCACCCATCTTTGCCCTCGGCAGAGGGCCAGCGGTGCTGTGCCTGCATGGATTCACCGGCACGCCCTACGAGGTTGCACCCTTGGCGCGCGCGCTGGCAGGCGCCGGATTTTCGGTCTCCGCGCCGCTGCTTGCCGGCCACGGTGACAGCGCGAAGACCTTGGCAGCCACGCACTGGCAAGACTGGCTGGCGTCGGCGGAGCAGGCGCTCGATCGCCTGCACGGTGCCGTCGGTGATGTCCCGCTGTCACTGGTCGGGTTTTCCATGGGCGGTCTGCTGGCCCTGCGCTTGGCGCGCTTGCGGCCGCGCAACATCTCGGCGCTGGTGATCATGTCGGCGCCGCTCCGCCTGCGCGCCTACCAGGTCGCGTTGGTCCGCGCCTGGACCCATTTGCCCAGGTTTCTGCGCAACGGCCCGCTGTCCACCGTGCGCAAGCGCGGCGGTAGCGATGTCACCGACGAAAGTGTGCGGCGGGAAAATCCCGGACTCGGCGAAATGCCGATGGCGGGAATCGCCGAGCTGACCCATCTGGCGAGAGTCGTGCGCGGCGATCTGAGATTCCTGCGCCTGCCTACGCTGGTCGTGCACGGCGAACGCGACCGCACGGTTCCGCAGCGCGATTCCGTGGAATTGGCGGGCGGCCTGGCCTCCGAAGTCGTGGAACGTCTTTGGCTGCCACGCTCGGGTCACCTGGTCGCCGTCGATGTGGAACGCAGCTTGCTGTGCGAATCGGCGGTGCGCTTCTTGACCGAGCACACGAGCGTACGCGCGCCCGCGGTCGAGGTCCCGTCATGAAAGAGCGGCTTTTCCTGGCGATCGATCAGGGAACCACCGGCACCACCGTGCTCCTGCTCGACGAGAAGATGGAGATTCGTGGCAAGGGCTACCGCGAGATCCGGCAGAGCTATCCCACGCCAGGACTGGTCGAGCATGACCCGGAAAACATCTGGCGGTCGGTGCTGGCCGCCGTCGCCGATGCGCGAGCGCAGGCACCTGCTGGCAGCATCGTCGCCATCGGCGTCACCAACCAGCGCGAAACCACCGTGCTGTGGCAGCGAGCCACCGGCCGGGCCGTCGCGCCCGCCATCGTGTGGCAAGATCGGCGCACGACGGATCGCTGCGAGGTCTTGCGCCAGGCGGGGCTCGAGCCCACGTTTCAAGCCAGCACCGGCCTGCGTCTGGATCCCTATTTTTCCGGCACCAAGATCGCCTGGCTGCTGGACAACGTCCCCGACCTGCGCGCCCAGGCCGAGTCCGGCGCGATCGCGTTCGGCACCGTGGACAGCTTTCTCGCGTGGCGCCTTTCCGGCGGCCAAAGCCACATCACCGATGTCTCAAATGCCTCTCGCACCTTGCTCTTCGATCTCGGCCGGCTCGACTGGAATGCGGACTTGTGCCGTCTTCTGGGTGTGCCCATGGCCATGCTTCCGCGCGTCTGCCCGTCCGCGGGAGCGCTGGCCATCACCCGCGGAGTCGATGGAATTCTCGACGGCACGCCCATCACTGGCATTGCGGGCGACCAGCAAGCCGCGCTGTACGGCCAAGGCTGCCTCGACCGCGGCGACGCCAAGTGCACCTTCGGGACCGGCTCCTTTCTCCTCATGAACGTGGGCGACAAGCCGGTCCTGTCCCGCCACCGACTGCTCGGCACGGTGGCGTGGCAAACCTCACAGGGCACGACCTATGCGCTGGAGGGCAGTGCGTTCGTGTCGGGCGCGCTCGTCCAGTGGTTGCGCGACGGGCTCGGCATCATCGAATCCGCCGCCGAAGTCGAAGCCCTGGCCGCATCCGTCCCTGACTCCGGCGGTGTGACCATCGTGCCGGCTTTCGCCGGATTGGGCGCCCCGCACTGGCGCCCCGAGGCGCGCGGAATCATTTCTGGAATTTCGCGCGGAACCACCGCGGCCCACATCGCACGGGCCGCGCTCGAAGCCATGGCCATGCAGAACGTCGACCTGGTGCGCGCCATGGAGCTCGACGCCAGCCATTCCATCACTTCCTTGCGCGTCGATGGCGGCGCAGCGGCAAACAGCCTGCTCATGCAAATGCAGGCAGATCTCTTGGGCGCGGACATCATCCGGCCCGCCATGGTTGAATCGACAGCACTGGGCGCGGCCAGATTGGCGGCCCACGGGTTGGGGCATTACACTGACCTGGGGAAGACGTCAGACTTGGTCGTATCAACCTTCCATCCCCGCATTGGCTCGTCCGAACGCGAGCAAGTCGTCAACCGCTGGCGCGAAGCCTTGGCCAAATCCTGAATTGCCCTGAATTGCAGCCCTCGACAAAAAACCATGTTGGCGTGATTCACGTGCGTCGATGAAGCGGCTGCTCGCCACCAAGAAAACCCTCGTGTGCGTGGGACCCGGGGGCGTGGGCAAAACCACCACGGCGGCGGCGCTCGGCGTGATCGGCGCGCGCGGCGGCCTCAAGACCCTGGTGTGCACTATCGACCCCGCGCCTCGCCTCGCCGATGTGCTTGGCATCCCCAATCTCAGCGCCGAGCCCGCCGCCATCGCCGCCGACGCAGCGTCAGCTCTCGGAATCACATCTGCTGGAACGCTGCACGCCATGCGCGTCGATCCCGAGGCCGCCTTCGCCCAACTGGTGAGCGACCAAGTGCCCGACGCGGAGCTGCGCAGTCGAATCTTTTCCAATTCGCTCTATCGCCACGTCACCACCAACCTCACCGGCTCGCAGGAGTACGCGGCCACGCTCGCGCTTTACGACCTTCGCCGCCGCGGCCAATACGACCTCATCGTGCTCGACACGCCGCCAACCGCCAACGCGCTGGAATTTCTGGAGACCCCCGAGCGTCTCGCGGCCGCCATTTCCAGCCCTGCTTTGCAGTGGTTCGCCCGCCCCGATCCGCACGCCGGCCGTTTCTCGCTCAAACGGCTGGGCGCGGGTGGCGCGCTCATGATCAGGCGCGCAGGGAAGCTCGTGGGCAGCCAATTCCTCGATGATTTGGGTGCATTTCTCCTCGACATCCGGGATGTCTTGGGTGGATTTCTTGCCCGCGCACGCGAGATCGAGGCCGTGCTCAAGCAGGCCGACGTGGGCTTCGTGCTTGTCCTCTCACCCGAGACCGCCGCCGTGCGCGAGGCGCTCTACTTTGCCGGCCGCCTACGCGAAACCGGCGCGCCGCTGTGCTGGTACGTCGCCAACCGGACCCTGGCCGAGCCGCTGCCCTGTCCGCCCGACGAGATGCGCGGCTATCTGCGTTCGTGGCCCAATGTGCGCGACCTGCCCGACGCCGATCTTGATCGGACAGCGGAAAAACTTGGAGCCTTGCTCGACTACCTGACCAAGATTGCCCAGGCCCAAAAGCGAGAGCTCGATCGCCTGTCCCGCGAGTCGCCGGGCATCGAAATCACGACCATCCCACTCTTGCCCCACGATGTCTCGAACCTAGATTCACTCAAAGCCATCGCGGATCGTTTGCAGGACACGTGACCGTGGATCTGTCCAAGCCGGCGCGCGAGGTCATGCGACCCCACCGGGATCCCACAAAATGCGAGGACACCCCGACCACGCGCGCGCCAACATTCGGCTTCATGCGCCCCATCCATCCCTGCCAGCTCCATTTGTCTTGCGTTCTTCTGCTTGGAATCGCCGCGTGCGCGACCTCGGCGCCGCCGGGCAAGGGCCACGCAGCATCCAGTGGCTCGGCGTCTGCCAGTCAGAATGCCGCGGAAGTTGCGAGCGCGCCCGGCGGAGGAGAATTTCGATTGCTCTGGCAAGACGACTTCGACAAGCTCGACAGCTCGCGCTGGCAGCTCATGACCCATTCATGGGACGGGAACCTGGCCCAGTTCTCAACCCGCAACACCAAGTTCGAAAACGGCCTCGCGACGCTGCTGCTCACGCGCGACTCGTCCGACCCGAACAAACCGTTTCGCGGCGTCGAGATGCGCTCGATCGAGACCATCACCTACGGCAAGGTCGAGGCGCGTGCCAGGTTCGCCAAGGGTTCGGGCGTGGTTTCGGCGCTCGTGCTCATCTACACGCCCTGGCCGGCCGACGACTGGAACGAGCTGGACATCGAGTATCTGGGTCGGTACTCCGGGAAGGTGCAATTCAATGCCCAGGTGTACACGGGTCCGCCCGTGGCCAAGCCGGCACGACGGGCGGTCAAGCCGGAAGAAGATCCCGAGATGGTCAGCCTTGGCATCGCGCCGTCGGCGGACTTTCACGTCTACGGCATCGAGTGGACACCCACCGTCGCGCGTTTCCTCGTCGACGGCGAGGTCAAACGAACGTGGTCGTCGCAGATCGCACGCATGAAGCTGCCGCAGAATATTCTACTCACCATCTGGGCCTCGGGCGCCGAGGCCTGGGCCGGCCCCATCAAGCCCAGCTCTGTTCCCACGACCGCCGACTTCGACTGGCTCCGCGTCTACAAGTGGGTGCCGGGAAATCCCTAGCTTGGTGGCGACTGAACCGATCAAAGCCCCCTCGGGCAGATGCTGTGGGATAGACTGTGCTTCGTGGACAAGACAGACTTCCCGGCATGCGAATCAGGCTGCCAAAATCGCTCTGTCGGGCCGTCCCCACGCGCGCCCAGCGGTGCCCGCAGGAAGGGCTTCTCGGACCAGAGATATCTGCTTCGATTCGCCTTTGCGCTTGCCGGCGGCGCGATCGGTCTCCTGACCGCGTCGTGCTCGCCGAAGGCCGCCCCGGAGACGTCGTGGCCAGGACCTTCGTGGTCGTCGGACCACTTCGTTTTCCACGCGCGGCCGGACGACGCGTCGGTCGACGCCGGCGTGCTTGCGTACCTCGAAGCGAACGGCGACCTCGTTGCACGAGGGGTGCTGGGACTCGCCCCGACGCAGTGGGGCCCGATTCAGTATTTCAAGTACCGGGACGACGCGGACTTCGCCGCCGGCAACCCGCCGTGCGGCGGCAAGCCGGACACCCAGGGCTGTTGCGTCTACTTCAGCGACGGGCGTATCGAGATTCACTCGCCGCTGGCGGTCGATCCGCACGAGCTCGTCCATGCGTACGCCAAGAGCCTGGGCGTTCCTCCCACGTTTCTCCTCGAGGGTCTTGCGGTCAGCCTCAGCTGCGATCCGAGCCCCGAGGAGGTCCTCGGTGGGCTCGACGGATGTCCGCGTTACAACTTCGCGCAGACGACATGGACGCAGTGCTACCAGCAGTTCTACCCGGTCGCGAACGCCGGGCCTGAGCAGTACTTCGCGGCGGGGATGATCACCACGTGGCTGGTCGATCACGCGAGCATGAGCGGGCTGCTCGCCGTGTACAAGGCGCTGCCGGCAGACGCGAGCGCGGACGACTTCGCGGCTGCCGTGCTTCAGGCCACCGGGATCGCGATGGATGACGCCTGGCAGGCGATGGGAGCGGCGCCGGCACGCCGCGCATGCGCCGACGTCCCCGCGTGCACCGCGCTCGATCCCACGTCGAACACACTCGACCGAAGCCGAGCGGTGTCGCCCGTTCCGTCGTCTGGCGTGGTGGTCAAGTGGACGGCCGTAAGCGCGCTCGGGGCACCGCCCGCCGTCCGCGCCTGCTCGGCGTCCGGCGGCGTGTCGACGGACATGGCGTGGCCGATCCTGGAGCTCGCCGCAAATGTGGGGCCTGCGTCGGCGCTCTTTCTCCCCGGCAATACAGGGTATGTGCTGACGTCGGGCCAGCGCGAAGCGGGGTGGGACGGCGGCCCGGCCGCGCCGACCGACTACGCGGCGGCCGACGTGCCGCCGGGATCCCTCGGCGCGACGTGCTCCGGATTGCAACCCATCGCCGTCGACGATTCGTCCGTCCGAATCCAGATCTGGCCCACCCAGGCGCCGCTCGTCTTCGCGGTCGATCTGAAGATGAGCCAAAACACCACGGGGTCGGTAAACGTCGGGCCGGCTGGCGATCTGAGCAACATGACCGCGACGGACTTCACGGTCGATGTTTGTTCCTCCTGCGACAGTGGGGCTCTGACCGGATGCACGGAGCTCACCGCAGCCTCGTATTTCTCGGGGAACCTGCAAAGGACTGGGCCCCTATGGTTCAAGGTGCAATGGAATGCGCCGTTCCCGAACGATCTACTAAACGTGGGGGTGCAGTTCTGAGGCCGGCCGGCCCGCTCGCGTCTCACGCGTCTTCGATGTCGGTCTGGTCCTGGTCGGCAGCCCTGGCGGCGTCCTCGACGGAACACGAATGATTTCAGGGAACCAGGCAGTCCCTTTGGCCAGCTTTCGGCTGGCGAGTAGTCACCCAAAATAGCGTAGCCTCGTCGAAGATCCTGGGCTCCCAACTTCCGTTACCTCGGTCGTTGAACGATACGAGATAGCTGCGACCTGGTCTGGCCGTAAAACACACCCGTTGTGGGTACTTCGAGTAGAAATATATGACCGAGTATGGACCATTGGGCGTACTGGTACTCAAATGGACCAAGAGCGAATGTGGACCGGGTAACATCTCAAACTCGCCCCTCGTGGCCGACCAGCGAGTACCGTCGATCTCGATGATGGAGGTTCCTTTTGTGCGAATCGCCGCCACCTGCTCACTCGGTCGTCTTGGCCCTGGGTACGTGACCGTGGAGCAAGCGGAAAGAAGCGCGCAAATTCCGAGATAGCGAACGAGGTTCATCGCAGTCTTGTTGCTATCCAAGCTCGCACAGTCGCGGTTTCTTGTCCATTGTAGATGGTGTTGCGACGGCTCGCCCACTCAACTCTGCGCTTTCACCCACTCGTCGATGATCCTCCATGTCGCCTCGTCCAGCCCCACCGAGTGTCCGGTCTTCGGCAGGAGGACCAGGCGCTTGGGGCCGCCGAGCGCCTGGTACACGCGTTCGGAATGCTCGGGCGCAGTTTCCCGTCCTCGGCGCCGTGGATGAGCAGCACAGGTATCGTCAAGCGCGCAGCCGACTTCACCGGGCTGACCTCGTCGACCACGAAATATCCCTGCGTCTCCGCCAGCGCCAAGGCATCGCGAATGTTGCCAGCGCTGGCGAAGAACGGCGTCCGCTCGCCGGCCACCGTCCGCAAGTCCGAAAAGGTCGAGATGCCGACCACGCTACCCACGCGCGGGTCTGCCGCCGCCGCCTGGATTGCCACCGCAGCACCGAGCGACACACCAATGACCGCGACAACCGGCGCCTTGAGAAAATCGATGGCCTTGGCCAGGTCGCGTTTCTCGTAGTAGCCATAGGTGCACGCGTCGCCGGTTGAATCGCCGTGCGCGCGGCTGTCATAAGCCAACACATCGTAGCCTCGCGGAACGTAGCGCTGGGCCACGCCCTTCACGGAAGCGCGGTTGTCGGCCACGCCGTGCAAATACACAATCGTCCCGCGCCGCTCGCCCGCCGCGCGAAACAGCCAGCCCTTGAGAACAACACCGTCACCCGCGATCTCGACCGTCTTTGCCCGCAGCGGCGGCGCAACAGTCACCGGCTTGCGCGACGGATGCAACAGCGCCGGCGCCGCCCAAGACGGCGGCATGCAGCCGGAGAGAGCAAAGAGGCAGACGATTCGCAGCCACGGTTGAAGATGCATGGGATTGTTCCGAGCGTATCGCTTCGATGATGCGGCCGCTAGACCGCTCGGCGAGGGGCTCTCTCGTTTCGACCGGTCGCCCGCCGCCCCGTCCCATCGTTGCCGCGCCATCCTCCGCCGTGACCGCAAGCTCTAGGAAAACGCATGCTCCGTCGGCTGGGGTGCTTCGATCACGAAGATGGGTTCTCCTCCGAAACGGGCCTGAACCGCAGCCATTCCAGCTTTCCAGCCGCGGCGAATCCATCAACAACGATCGCTCCGTGGTCATCACAAGAACGGCGAGAACAGCCGCGCAGTCGCATCGCGCAGTTTTCCCAGGAGCGACCGCGCATCCACGTCGGCCATCGTGACCTCGTGAGCGCCGATCAGCTTCCTTTCAATGACCGCCGCCAAGTCGCGCGCCAGCTCCTGGCCGTAGCACTCCACGTTCATCTCGAAATTCAGCCGTAGAGCACGCGCGTCCCAGTTCGCCGAGCCTAGCAGGACCCAATGACCGTCCACCACCATGAGCTTCGAGTGGTCGAACGGCGGCGGCGTGAGCCAGATGTGGCAGCCGCGCTCGAGCAACTGCCACCACATCGCCCGCGAGGCCCAGTGGATGAAGGGCAGATTGTTCTTGCTGGGCAAGAGGATGTCCACCCGCACCCCACGCAGCGCTGCCAGGTTCAATGCGGTGACGAGCGCGGGGTCGGGCAGAAAGTAGGGCGTGAGGATCTGCACGGACGTTTGCGCCTCCGCCAGCGCCGCCAAGAACGTCCAGCGCGCCTTCTCGAAATCGGCGTCCGGCCCGTCAGCGATGACTCGCGCGACCACGGTGCCGTCCCCCTTCAACGCCGGAAACCAGGCCTCTCCGTCGAGGACTTCGCCGGTGGTGAACGCCCAATCGTTGGCAAATGCGTCCTGCAATTGCGCAACGACGGGACCTTGGATGCGAAAGTGCAGATCCTTGACGGGGCTCGCGGGATGGTCGGCCAGCACGTTGCCGTGCCGGATGTTCATGCCGCCGGTAAACGCCGTATGGCCGTCGACCACGAGGATCTTGCGGTGATTGCGCAGATTGACCGTTGCCACGCGCCAGGGTGTGAAGAGGGAAGCCGGCAAGAACCTTGCCGACCGGACCCCCAATCGGCTCAAGCGATAGGTGATGGGCGGCCACGTGTAACGCGTTCCGGCGGCATCAATCAGCACCCGCACCGCCACCCCACGCTTGGCGGCGCGACCAAGCGCATCGGCAAATTCTCTTCCGCTGGCGTCGTTGTCAAAGATGTAACTGACCAACGAAATGGATTGTTGCGCGTACTCGATGGCGGCGAGCATGGCCGGAAAGGCTTCGTCGCCGTTGACGAGCGGATGCACGCGGTTGGTCGCCGTCAACGGTTCGGAGACCACACGACTGACGACGCGGGCGAGCAGCTTGAGGTGCCCCGTACCCTCATACTCGGGACTATTGATGTCTTGCGGAATGGGACGACTGGCGGCTCTGCGCACGCCGAGCTTCAGCGCGCGGCGGCGGATGCGGTTGATTCCGAGCACAAGGTACAGCAACGAACCCACCGCCGGCATCAACCAGATGAAGGCAATCCAAAGCGTCGCGGCGCGGGTATCGCGTTTGTGTAGCAGGGCGTGCGCCGAAGCCGGCAGTGAAGCCAACAAGTGGAAGGCCACCGCCAGGTGCGGCCAGAGCTCGGAGATCTTGCCGACCCAGTCCATCGCTCGATAACCCTTAGGATCCCTGACCTATGATTTCTTTGAGGACTTTCGCAATGGCTTCCGGCTTGACGAGGGCCGTATTGATGACCAGGTGGTAGTGCGCGGAATCGTGCAGATCCGCCTGGAAATACTTCTTCGCGAGCTCGCGATGTTCCTTTTCCACTTTGGCGATGTGCTCCCGTGCGCGCTTCTCGGACAGGCCACGATCTTCCATGACGTTTCGTATCCTCACCTCAAGCGGGGCCACGAGAAATAGAGCGATACGTTTCTCGGCGGGAAGCAGGAAATTGGCGCCTCTGCCCAGAATCAGTGCGCGGCCGTGCGTCCTTGGCTATCTGTTCGACGATCTCCCAAGAGTACAGGTGGAGACCGAGCGCGGCAGCGACATTCTCCGCGACGGCCGCCCCGCGGCAGCCCGGTTCACGACTGATAGTAACGACAGGTCCTGGTCGGGACGGTCGCTTCTTTTCCGACTGACGCCACTCGTAAACCCGCGCCTCCATCAAGCTTCTTAGGGATTCCAGTGATTTGTCGGACGTCATCGCATCGCACCCCGCAGGTGGTTCGGCTGTTCACTTGGTTCGGGACACCTATCTCGTGGAGTCTACCAGGCGCGAAGGCCCATGAGCCACGCGTTCAGCGACGAGCGCATCGAGCAAAGTCGGCGCAGGTTGATGGCGCGCAGGAAGCGGGGCGTTCATGAAACCGAAGACCGGATGGAGAAAGTAGGGTTCTGCGAAACGTGCTGGTCCATGCCACGGATGCCGAGGAGGCCCCCTCGCTCCACGATCTGGAGCGCCGAATCGTCAACCGCGATCTCGCTGCACGGCTCATCGAGGCCGCCCACCCCAAGGTGAAGCCCGTGGCAT
>Ga0182027_10008745_pt1 | contig 14677 bp, 12 predicted proteins | sample 712E1DmetaG_FD_121300 | JGI IMG/M metagenome (GOLD analysis project Ga0182027, IMG submission 121300) | Permafrost microbial communities from Stordalen Mire, Sweden - 712E1D metaG (Illumina Assembly) | ecosystem: Environmental > Terrestrial > Soil > Wetlands > Permafrost | place: Sweden... | reverse complement strand
TGACCAAGCTCAATGGCAACGGACAGACGCTGGCCTACTCCACCTACCTGGGAGGCTCGGGGGAAGACTACGGAGCGGGAATCGCCGTGGACGCAGGCAATAACGCGTACGTCACCGGTGGAACCGCGTCCATCGATTTTCCGCTGCTCCACGCATTCCAGACATCCAATCAGGGCGCGGCCAACGCCATCGTGGCGGCGGTGGATTCCACGGGCGGGACGCTGCTGTTCTCGAGTTACCTGGGCGGCAACGGCAGCCCCGGCAGCGGCGGCGATTACGGGGATGCGGTGGCCGCAAGCTGCGCAGGGGGCCTGGTGGTGACTGGCGCCACGGCTTCCGCCAACTTTCCCGTCACCAGCGGAGCGTTCCTGGGCACGTATCCGGGGAGCAGTTCCAACGCCTTCCTGACCAGCATTGCGGCCGGCCCCGCCATGCCAGCGATAGCTTCCGGTGGAGTGCTCGGCTCCTGGGCGCCGGCCGCCGGACCGGTGGCGCCCGGCTCGCTGCTCACTATCTACGGCAGCGGATTTGCCGTCGCCGAGAACCAGCCGCAGGCCCTGCCGCTGCCCACCAGCGCCGCGGGCGCCACCGTGGCCATCAACAACATCCCGGCGCCCATTCTGTATGCCAGCCCGGGCCAGATGAATGTCCAGGTGCCTTACGAGGTTCCGGCCGGCGCCGCCGTGGCGACGGTGAGCAATGGGTGCGGCGCCAGCCAGCCCGTGATCTTTCAGGTGTCCCAGGCAGCCCCGTACATTTTGCAGAGTGGCGCCGGCGCGGTGATCGCGTACAACCAGGACAACACCCTGAACTCGCCTGGCAACCCCGCCCCGGCGGGCAGCGTGATCACCGTCTACCTGACCGGTATCGGGCCGGTGAGCAATCCGGTTGCGACCGGCGCGGGCGCGTCGGGGTCGCCGCTCTCCTCGGCCACGCTGCCCCACAGCGCCACCATCGGAGGGTGGAATGCCCCCGTCTATTTCCTGGGGCTGACTCCCGGTACCGCCGGCGTGGCGCAGGCCGATCTGACCGTGCCGGCGCTGTCGCCGGGCGCTTACCCGGTGGTGGTGACGGTGGGTGGCGTCGCGAGCAACGGGCCGGCGGTCTACACCAAGTAGCCTTCCGCCAACGCGTGGATGCGCGCGCCCTCAGGCCATATTGAGGAGTTCGGGGCCGCCGGCTTCCAGGAAGCCGGCATGCGCCTGGCTGCGCAGTCGATCGGCGGTTTCACGCAGGCTCGAATAATCCGGCAAGGAGTGCAGCGATGCCAGCCATGGATCGCGGGATAGCGCCGATCCACACAGGAATCCACCGGCGATCGCATTGGAAAGATTCTCATAGGCGCGCTCGCGCTCGCCGATCCGCGCCAGATGGCGTGCCGTGTAAAAGAGGGTCTCGGGGTCTCTGCGCGTCAGCGGCTCTCCCGCTTCGATGGCGCGGAGACACGTTTCAAAGTCCCCCTCCAGGTAAGCTCTGAGAGATTGCATGATCGCCCGAACGGTACCCGTGGCGCCTCCCGATTGCTCGCGCGCGCGGAGCAGTGCCAGCGCTTTCTGGTCCTCGCCCAACATGACCAGCGCGGCACAGTCCATGTAGAAGGCGACCTTCGTTCCGTAACATTCGATCGCCTTCCCATACTCTCCCAGCAGGAAGTAGGTGTGCGCGACGCTGGTGACGGCGTTGGGATCCAGGTGCCGGGCGCGATGGTGGGCGGCGATGGAAGCTTCCAGTTCGCCGCAATAACGGCAGGCCTGCACAAGACCCGCGAACAGGTCCGGGTCGTTCCTCCGGGAACGCGCGCGTTCCAGCAGTCTCAGCATCGCCGCCAGCGCGCAACCCTGGTCGCATTCGATCTGGGTGTATAGGTTGTGGGCGATGGAAAGGTCGGGATTGAGGGCGAACGCCTTGCGGAACGCTCCGCCGGCCCGCTCCAGGTTCGCATCGGCGTCTTCCCCGAACTTCTCGATGAACCGGTAAACCCGCCCCAGCCGCGCCCATGCCGGCGCGTACTCGGGGTCCTCCTCGAGACACTGGGCATACAGGTCGCGGGCGAGTCTGATGTTATCCAGCGTGCGGACAGTCGCAAGCTGGTTGGCGCGAAGGTAATACTCGTACGCCCTGGCGGTGGCGGGTCTGTCGTGCCGCAGGATGCGATGTTCCCGCTCGCTCAGCGGCTGCATGAGCGACTGCACGATACGTTCCGACAACTGGTCCTGAAGGTGGAAGAGATCCTCCATCGCCACCGTGGCGGTATCCGACCAGACGATGGCGCCGCTGGGCGCTTCGACAAGCTGGAAGGTGAGCCGAAGCCGGTCTCCGGCGCGCATCAGGGATCCCGCCAGGATGGCGTCCACATCCGCTTCGGCTGCGATTCGCCGCGGATCCGGCGGGCCCTCGAAGCGGCCCGCCACCAGGGTCGACCGCACCACGAAGCCGTCCGTGCCCGAAAGCGAACTGCCGATCGCGTCCGGCAGGCTGTAGGCGAGAAAGTCCGTCTCCTCGTCCTTCCGGAGCACGCGAAGCGGCAGGGCAATCAGGCGCGTCACGGTTCGATTTGGCGTCGCGGCCACGGCGGCGGAGGACAGCCATACCGCGTCGACCGCCTCGAGCGTTTCGCGGGCGGAGGCGTAGCGGTCCTCGGGGCGCTTGGCCAGCGCGCGCCGGATCACGCGGTCCAGCGCCTCGATTTGCCTGGACCCCGCCAGCAGCGGCGGGTTGTGATGGGCCACCGCGTACAGCACATCCACCAGCGACGCCCCATCGAACGCCCGTCTCCCCGCGAGCATCTCGTAGAGGATGCAGCCCACCGCGAAAATATCCGCGGCGGAACCCGCCGCCGCCCCGTCAACCCGTTCGGGCGCCATGTAGTGCGGTGTGCCGGCAAAGCCTCCGGGAGCCGTGAATGTCGCCGCTGTCCGCGTGTCCTCGGCATCGCCGGGAGGCGCGGCGGCCGCCGGGCGCGCCAGGCCGAAATCGAGCAACTTGACCCCGTGCGGCGTCAGAAACACGTTGGAGGGCTTCAGATCCCGGTGGACCACGCGGACGGCGTGCAGGGCGGCCAGGGCCTCCAACATCTGGCGGGCAATCCCCACAGTCTCGGGGACCGGCAGCGGCCCGCTCGCCAGGCGGCCGGCCAGCGACTGGCCTTCGAGCAACTCCATCACCAGGAACACCGTCCCGCCGTCCTCGCCCGCGTCGAACAACTGGCAGATGTGCGGATGACTTACCCGCGCGAGCGATCGCGCTTCCCGCCACAGCCGATTGCGGGCCTCTTCGCTCTCCCCGGTCCCGCGGATAGTCTTGATTGCGACGGCCCGTCCCAGGCGTTCGTCCCAGGCTTCGTAGACCACCCCCATGCCGCCTTCTCCGATTTTGCGCACGATCCGGAAGTGGCCGACGGTCTCGATCATAGGGGGGACTCTCCGTTCATGCTAGACCCGCGCACTACGGCGCGCAATGCCGCCAACCTGCCCGGCGTGCCAACCGCCAACTTAGAACCTGTGAGAGAATCAGGCCGACTGTCGGGTTGACAGACGAAAGCGTCCGTCCCACTCTGCCGCCGAGGTGGGGCAGGCGCTTCCGCCTGCCAACCGATCTTTTACACCTTTTTTCACACCTTTTCGCGGCCGCGGCCAAGGCCCTCTGGTGTATACTGGCTGGCGATCGGCAGTAAGAATGGAGATTCGGGATGGTACTCACAAAAGAAGAACTCATCGCATCGCTCCAGAATGAGGTTCGAATCCTTCTGCACCTGGCCGGCAAAATCGACCGCGCGCAACTGGACTACCGGCCGTCGCCCAAACAGCGGAGCACCATCGAGTGGCTCCAGTATCTGGGCGTCATGGGACCGGGGCTGATCCCGTTCATCAGGACCGGGGCGTTCGATGGAGCGGCGTGGCAGGCTGCGCTTTCCGCTGCCAGCAGCGCCGGTTTCGACCAGGCGCTTGCGGCGATCGAAAAGCAAAGCAGCGGTTACGCCGAACTGCTGCGGGGATGGTCCGATGACGAGTTTCGCGGCGAGATCGAGCTATTCGGCCGGAGAGCCAGCCGCGGTTCGCTCATCGTAAACCTGGTGCTTTGCGGGCACGCGGCCTATCGCGCACAACTCTTCCTCTACCTGAAGGCCTGCGGCCGCGAGGAACTGAACACCATGAATCTCTGGGCCGGCGTGGACGCCCCCACGCCGGGCTAAGACCTGCGCCCGTGCTCTACACGTCGAGCGAGTCCAGGATAGCCACGAGATCGGCGTGGCGGACGTTGACTTCGTCCGCCATGCGCGCCGGAGTGGGACGCTCGTCGAAAGCCTGAAACAGCGCCATCTTGGCGACGGCGTAGCGCTCGGTGGAGGAGAGTTGCCGCGAGCGCGCTTCCTCCCACGCGCGGATGGCGGCGCCGGGCACGCGAACGGCTACCGGAATCCCGTCCCGCGGGCCGGCGGAGACGCGAAAGACGTATTCCACGCCGCCATCGCCGCCAGCGCGAAACCCCCGCTGCCCTTCGTAACGATATCGATACACGTAGCCGGTCTGCGCGGAATAGGTCTTTGTCCGGCGTATTGCCGGAGCACCCGTGAGCGGCGCCGCCTTGCGCGTAAACCAATTACCCAACGCCACGTTGTAACCTTACCCTGACTGGGCCAATGAGGCTATTGACAAGCATAGCAGTCAGGCGCACACTGTAACTGGAATCGGGCCGGTATCGATTCCGAGTTGTTGTGAGCCGGGCTGGAAAGGCCGGCCGGAGGTGCACAGTATAGAACCGGGCAACGATGAGGGCGGCCTCATCCGTGGCGCGTGAACAGGCAGTACGGAAGTGCCAGTCGGCCGAACTACAAGCCCCCGGTAGTAGCGGGGATCGCGCGAGAAGCGCAAATTGAGCGGCTGTACGCGGGATTTCCGGGTTCACAAGTGGCGGATGGCCGCCCTGATCATTTCTGCGCGACCCCCAATCGCCACTCCCTTGCGCAACCGCGCGTCTGGCAGGTCCACTTTTCCACTCTCTTTTTGACTGGTTTGTAAGCTGTCCTGTTGTAAACTGAAATGTGCCATCCCGCTTATGACATCGGGCCCAGCTCAGGAAATCGTCAGCGCCCATAGCCCCGATTCCGACGATGCGTTCATGTTCTATGGACTCGCGACGAAGAAGGTGCGCTCGCCGCTCGTGTCGTTCCGCCACGTGCTGGAGGACATCGAGACGCTCAATCGCAAGGCCATGCAAGGGCTGTATGAACTGAGCGCGATTTCCTATCACGCATATCCATACGTGGCCGACAAGTACGTGTTGATGGCCAGCGGATCGAGCATTGGCGACGGCTATGGCCCCATGGTCATCTCCACGCGGCCCATGGAACCGCACGAGCTGAAGGGCAAACGCATCGCCATACCCGGCACCCTGACCACCGCGTACCTGGCGTGCCGCCTCTTCCAGCCCGATTTCGAGCCGGTGGTGACGCCCTTCGACAAGATCACCGAGGCGGTGCGCGAACACGCCGTGGATGCGGGGCTGATCATCCACGAAGCGCAATTGACGTTCGACCGCGAAGGGTTTCACCGCATCGTGGATCTGGGCCGCTGGTTCAAGTCCGCCTATGGGTTGCCGTTGCCGCTGGGCGGCAATGCCCTGCGACGGACGCTAGACCCGGAGATCCGCGGCGTGTGCTGCCGCCTGATGCGCGAGAGCATCCAGTATGCGCTGGACAATAGCGCCGAAGCCCTGGATTACGCCATGCAGTTCGCGCGCGACATGGACCCGCGCCTGGCCGAGAAATTCGTGGGCATGTACGTCAATCACTACACCCTGGATGCCGGCGACGTGGTTCCCAAAGCCGCGCAAAAGCTGCTCGACCTGGGCTATGAAGCGGGCGTGATCTCCAAGAGAGTGGAAGTGGAATTCGCGCGGTAGAGGCCGCGCATTCGGACACGCGCCTCCGCCGGTCGGCCACACTGTGGCCAGCCGGGATTCGTATCCTATTGAATGCACACGGCCGGCTCACCAAAATCGGCCCGAGTGTGGCCGACTCCCGACTCCGCCAGGCGCGGTTCGGCGGCAAAGCCGATATCCTGAAAGTTCATGCCCGAGGGTTCCTACCTCTACTGCGATGTCAGCCTGCCGGTGCCCATGGACCAGCCGTTCACCTACGCCCTGCCGGAAACGCTGCGGCACCGCGTGAAGCCGGGATGCCGTCTGGCAGTGCCGTTCGGGCCGCGCAAACTGACCGGGTTGATCCTTCGCTGCCACGACGAGAAGCCCGCCATGGCGACGCGCGAAGCGCTGCGCCTCATCGATTCAGACGCCGTGCTGAGCGCGGAACTGATCGCGCTGGGACGCTGGATCGCGGGCTACTACTGCGCTCCGCTGGGCGAGGTATTGCGCGGCATGCTGCCCTTGGCGGCGGAAATCCGGCGGGGAAAAATCTGGTCGCTGACCGATTCCGGCCGCGACGCCGCGCGCCAACTGCTGCTCGATTCCGCGCCCGGCGACCCGGTGGCCGAAGTGCTGCGGCTGCTCGAGCGGCGGCCGCTCTCGGCCGCCTGGCTGGCCAAGGCCCTGCCGCTGGCCGACAAGGCCGTACGGTCGCTGGAACGCAAAGGCTTCATCGTGTCCGAACAGGTGCAGACGGAGCGCGATCCCCTGCGCGCGCCCGCCGGCCGGTTGCGGGTGGATCTGGCGGGGGATATCGCGGGCCACAAGCTGAACAAGCCGGAGCGCGAGCTGCGGGCGTTTCTGGAACTGCACCCGGGGTCGCACAACCTCAAGGACCTGGAGTCCACGGTGAACGGCTCCGGCCCGGCGGCCCGGTCGCTGGCTCGCAAGGGGCTGGTCTCGCTGACGCCCGAAACCATGCCGCCGCCGGCCTCCCCGGTGCGCGCGAGGCACACGCTGAACGACGCCCAGCAGGCGGCCTTCGAACCCATCCGCGCGGCCGTCCAGGCGCACCAGTTCCACACCTTCCTGCTGCACGGCGTGACCGGCAGCGGCAAGACGGAAGTGTATCTGACGGCCATCGAAGCGGTACTCGCCGAGGGCCGCGGCGCGCTGCTGCTGGTTCCCGAAATCGCCCTCACGCCGGCGGTGGCGGGCCAGTTCTTCGCGCGCTTCGGCGACCGCGTGGCCATTCTGCACAGCGCGTTCACGGACGTGGAGCGCTCCGAACAGTGGCGGCGGATTCAGTCCGGCGCCGCTTCGGTGGTGGTGGGGACGCGCTCGGGCGTGTTCGCGCCGGTGCGCAATCTCGGTTTGATCGTGGTGGACGAGGAACACGACGGCAGTTACAAGCAGGAAGAGACGCCGCGCTACAACGGCCGCGACGTGGCGCTGGTGAGGGCGCGGGCCGCCGGGGCGGTGGTGGTGCTGGGGTCGGCCACACCCAGCCTGGAAAGCCGCTACAACGCCGGGCGCGGCAAGTACACGCTGCTGGAATTGCCCGGCCGCATCGAGGAGCGGCCCATGCCCGCGGTGGAACTGATCGACATGCGCGAGGAGTTCCTCGAGACGCGGCAGCAGGCCACGTTTTCGCGCAAGCTGGTGGATGCCATCGGCGCGCGCATCGAGAACGGCGAGCAGACCATCGTCCTGCTCAACCGGCGCGGGTTTTCCAGCTTCGTGGCGTGCCGCGCCTGCGGCGAGCGCGTCGAGTGCATCAACTGCTCGATCGCGCTGACCTTCCACAAGCGCGACCGCCGCCTGTTGTGCCACTACTGCGGATACGCCCAGAAGGTGCCCAGCCTGTGTCCCAAGTGCTCGAGCGAGCACATCTATTTTCTCGGCGTCGGTTCGGAGAAAGTCGAGGAGGAACTGCACCGCGCGTTTCCCGCGGCGCGCATCGCCCGGCTGGACCGCGACACGGTCACCGGGAAGCGGCAATACGAGACCATCCTGCAGGATTTCCGCGAGGGCAACTACGACATCCTGGTGGGGACGCAGATGATCGCCAAGGGCCACGACATCCCCAATGTCACGCTGGTAGGGGTGATCTCGGCGGACATGGGCCTGGGCATGCCGGATTTCCGCGCGGCCGAGCGGACGTTCCAACTCCTGACCCAGGTGGCGGGCCGCGCCGGACGCGGCAACGTGCCGGGGATCGTGCTCATCCAGACCATCAACCCCGATCATTACGCCGTGCGCATGGCGGCCGCGCACGACTTCCAGGCCTTCTACGAGAAGGAGCTGAACTTCCGGCGCATGATGCACTACCCGCCGTTCAGCGCCATGGCCAACCTGCTGGTGCGCAGCGAGAAGAAAGAGATGGCCATGCGCATGAGCGCGGAGCTGGGTCACCTGCTGACGCCGCCGCCCGCCGGTCTGCGCGTGATGGGGCCCGCCGAGGCGCCGGTGGCGCGGTTGAAGAACGAGTACCGCTATCAGTTCCTGATCAAGGCCGCCAGCCGCAAGGCGCTGAACGAGTTACTGCAAAGCGCGCGCGCTTACGCCATCGAACACAAATGGGGCCCCACGGCGCTGGTGATCGACGTGGACCCGCTGACGTTGATGTGAGTTGAGGCCATCTCTGTCTGCCCCTGTTCACCTGTTACGCCGCTCGCAAACACTGCTCCAGCCAGACGCCAGGAATGCCTGCCAGCGTGTACACAGCGTCGCCGCCGTGGTAAAACCCGACCTGCCCAACCCTCGTCTGCTGGCCTGCGAAGCCAAGCTGTTCTGTCGTCAGCTTGTGATGGTACTTCCACGTGGCCTTGAATTCGTCCAGGAAGGCGCGATCCGCTATGCGCACTGCGGTGCCCTCCGGAAATGCCTCCTTGTAGGGCGCAGGCTCAGTCATGTTCTGTTACCCCCCAAAGGCTTGCCGGGCTTTGGACTGCATAACTGCCTGCAGATTGCTGACGTGAACATAGCTATCGAGTTCGGCCGCGTCCGCCGCGGCGAGCGCCCCGGGGCGGGCCAGTTCGCTCAACTCGTTCATTCGCGAGACGTCGTTATCGTCGAATCGCAACGACAATAAGTAGTTGGCCGCGTCGCGAGACAAATCGTCCCGTCGGGTCCGGATCAGACGCGCCAGTATCCCGGCTTCCGTGTCTTGCGCCGCCAAGTGGGAGTTCATGGACCCTTCCACCCGTCATTGCATCGCTTCGGGAGGTTTCGGCGCGCGGATCGGCGGGCTGTCGGGTGGGGCAGGGTCTCCCTGAACGCGACTTGCGAAATCTCTCTTTACTTTCCCTTTTTCTTCGCCAATAATAGGAATTGTATGGCTCTCACCAAGCGGCAAAAGCAGGTTCTCGATTTCATCGCCCGGTTCCAGGACGACAACGGCTACTGCCCCAGCTTCCAGGAAATCGCCGGCGGCCTGGAACTGGCTTCGCTCGCCACCGTGCACAAGCACATCCTGGCGCTGGAGGCCAAGAACTACCTGAAGCGCGGCTTCAACCAGAGCCGGTCGCTGGAGTTGTCGCCCAAGTACCTTCAGGAAACCCGGCGGCCGCGGCCGCAGGCTGTGGAGATCCCGCTGTTGGGCAGGATCGCGGCGGGCGCTCCCGTGGAGGCGATCGAGCAGAAGGAAGTGCTGAACTTCGCCGACTTCGCCGGCTCGGGGAACACCTACGCCCTCGAGGTCCGCGGCAACTCCATGATCGACGATCACATCTGCGATGGCGACCTGATCCTGCTGGAACGCGGCGCGGAAGCGCACGACGGCGACATCGTGGTGGCGCTGCTGGCGGGGAGCGAAGCCACGCTGAAACGGATCTACCGCGAAGGCGAAACAATCCGCCTGCAACCGGCTAATGCGGCGTTGAAGCCGATTTTCGTTCCAGCGCGGGATGTGGAAATCCAGGGCCGTCTGCTCGCGGTATTGCGGAAATACAAGTAGCGGCGGCGATCAGCCGCGCGAGCGAAGCCTTTGCTCGGCGGCGAGCCAATCCGCTTCGGGCGATCCGCCCTGGCCGCCCCGCGCTTCCCAGATGGCGTACGCAAGGCTGGCAATCTGCTCGACGGTAGGAGCGCCCGAGACGGCGGCCGCGGGCGCTGCCGCGGAAGTCTTGGCACGCCGGGGAGCGGACAAGATGGCCGAGGGTTCCGCTTGCGAAACCGGCCGCTTCTTCCGCGCGGCGATAGCAGGCTTGCGGCGGGCCGCGACAGCAGCGGCGCCCGCGGAGACAGCCAGCTCCTTTTCGGAAGTTCTCTTTGTGGGCATATTGCTTAGATCTCTCCAGCGATCTTAGCTTTATTGTAACGGATGCTAGGTTCCAGTCTCATAAAAACTTTCTATCATTCGGATTACAAAGGCCCTTTTGCACCGGTTTGCCTGCGCGGAGCCGCGTGGTAACGGCAGCGCGCACAGCGCCAACTACTTCAGACAATGGTATCCGAACGGTGTATATTTGAGTCTAGATTGCGGGGCTTCGCTATCTTCGCGTTCGCGTTCGCGCTGGCGGTTTGGGCGCAACCCGTTCCCGCGGCGCCTAAGGTGATTGCGGTGGACGTCGATGGCGTCGTACACCCCATCACCGTCGAGATTGTCAATAGCGCGCTGGCCCGCGCCAGGGAACAGCACGCTTCGCTCCTGCTGGTGCGCCTGAATACGCCGGGCGGTTTGATGGATGCCATGCGGTCCATCATTCAGGCATTCGACTCTTCGCCCATACCTGTGGTCACCTACGTCGCCCCCAGCGGCGGACGCGCGGCGTCGGCGGGATTCTTCCTTCTGGAGGCCGGCGACGTGGCGGCCATGGCGCCGGGAACCAATACCGGCGCGGCCCATCCCGTCGCCATGGGCACGGAGATGGACGCCGTCATGAATCAAAAGGTGGAGAACGACGCGGCGGCCTACCTGCGCAGCATCTGCGCCCGGCGAGGCCGCAACAGCGAAGTGGCCGAGACGGCGGTCCGCCAGAGCAAGTCGTTCACCGAGCGGGAAGCGCTGGACCAGCACCTGATCGACCTGGTGGCGGGCGAGCGGGATCTGCTGGCCGCGCTCGACGGCCGCGTGGTGACGCGCTTCGACGGCTCGCAGGTGACGCTGCACACCGCCGGCGCGCGAGTGGAACCCTACGAGCGGTCGCTGCGGCAGAAGATCGTCTCCGCGGTCGCCGATCCGAACATCGCGCTGTTGCTGCTGGTGATCGGCGGGCTGTGCATCTACCTCGAGTTCTCGTCGCCGGGGACGATCGCTCCGGGGGTGATCGGCGCCATCCTGGTGCTGGTGGGCCTGGCGGCCATCTCGGTGCTTCCCATAAGCTGGCTGGGCGTGGCGCTGCTCGCGCTGGCCTTCACGCTCTTCGCGCTGGAGGCCAAGTTCGCCGCGCACGGCGTGCTGGCGGTGGGCGGAACGTTTTCGATGGTGCTGGGCGCGGTGATGCTGATCGACAGCCCTTGGCCGGCGATCCGCATTCACTGGGTAACGGCGATCGGCCTGGCGCTGCCGTTTTCGGCGATCACCACGCTGCTGCTCACGCTGGCGATGCGCGCGCGGCGCAACAAGGTTGCGACCGGGAGCGAAGGCATGATCGGCGAAGTGGGGACGGCATTGACGCCGGTCGCGCCGCAAGGTAAGGTATTCGTCCACGGGGAATACTGGGACGCGGTGTCGTCCCAACCGGTGGCCGCCGGCGCCCGCGTGCGGGTCACGGCCATCGACGGGCTGAAACTCACGGTTGAGCCGGTCGCGGACCGGCAGGGAGCGTAACATGAGCGATATCGGCGAGATGGTGCTGGTTGCGGCGGTGATCCTGGCGATCTACCTGCTGGGTTCGATCAAGATCCTGCGCGAGTACGAACGCGGCGTCATCTTCCGGCTCGGCCGGTTGCTGCCGCAGCCCAAGGGTCCGGGGTGGTTTCTGGTGTTCTGGCCGCTCGACCGCATGGTGCGCGTTTCTCTCCGCATCGACACGCTGGAGGTTCCGCCGCAGGACGTGGTGACGCGCGACAACGTGACGGTGAAGGTCAATGCGGTGATCTTCTTTCGCGTCGTGGAGCCGCGCCTGGCGGTGGTGGAAGTGGCCAACTTTCTGTACGCCACGTCGCAACTGGCGCAGACCACGCTGCGCAGCGTGCTGGGCGAAGTGGAGCTGGACGAACTGCTGAGCCAGCGCGAGAAGCTGAACCTGCGGCTGCAATCCATCCTCGATCAGCACACCGCGCCATGGGGCGTAAAAGTGAGCACGGTGGAAGTCAAGCAGGTGGACCTGGCGGAGCAGATGATCCGGGCCCTCGCCCGCCAGGCCGAGGCGGAGCGCGAGCGGCGCGCCAAGATCATCCACGCCGAGGGCGAATACTCCGCGTCGGAGAAACTGGCCATGGCGGCGGCGGTGATCCAGAAGCAGCCGGCGGCCATCCAACTGCGATACCTGCAGACGCTGGTGGAAATCGGCGCGGAGAAGAACACTACCATCGTATTCCCCCTTCCACTGGATATAATTGCTTCTTTGGGCCGCGTGCTGGACCGGGCGGCGGGCGAGCCGGGCAAGGGGAATTCGTAACGCATGAGAAACAAGGACACGGGCGAGTTCGAGCTGATTGTCGGCAACGGCCAATTGGTGAGCGGCTTCTTCATCGTGATTCTGTTGTTCGCCGTGGGCGTTGCCATGGGGTACATTCTCGGGCAGAATTCCGAGAAGTCCGCGAAGGCGCAAACCGGAGATGCCGTGCCCTGCGTGGCCGCGGACGGCCGCCCGCAGCCGTCGCAACCGGCGCCGCAGCCGGCGCGGGAAGCGGCGGCATCCCAGCCTTCGACGGCCACCGAAGCCGCTCCGCAGGGCGGACAGGACGCGCCCCCGCAGCCCACCACGCAGCCGGCCAGGGACCCCGAACCGGCGCCCGCGCCAACCACCAGGCCCGCCCAGCCGCAGCCGGCCAAACCTGAGCCGCCGCCCGCGCCGCCGGCCAAGACTTCCGCCGCGGCCGCCTCCGAGGCTCCCTCCGGGACCTTCTGGCAAGTGAGCGCCAAGGCCAACCAGGAATCCGCGAAGGCCACGCTCAAGATCCTCAAGGAACGGGGATTCTCCGCTTATCTGACGCCCGGTCCCAACAACCTCACGCGCGTCCTGGTGGGGCCGTACAAAGATACGCCGACCAAGGCCAAGGCCAAAACGGATCTGGAAGCCATGGGATTCAAGCCCATCAAACTGGACCGTGAGTGACCTCCTGGTGGAGATCGCGCCCGCGCGGCCGCGGATGCCGGAATGGGCGCGCAAGAGCCGCACGCATTTCGAATCGCTGAACCGCGTCAAGCGAGGACTGCGCGAGTTGAATCTGCACACCGTCTGCGAGTCGGCGCGCTGCCCCAACATCCACGAGTGTTTCCACCGGTCGGCGGCGACGTTCCTGATCCTGGGGAACCGCTGCACGCGCGGGTGCGGTTTCTGCTCGGTGCCGAAGGGCAGCCCGGAAAAGCACGACATGCGGCTGGACGCTTCCGAGCCGGCCAACGTGGCGCGCATGGCCGCGGCAATGAACCTGCGCTACGTGGTAATCACCAGCGTGAATCGCGACGACCTGGCGGACGGCGGCTCCGGCCATTTCGCCGAAACCGTCAAGCGGGTGCGGCAGGCGCTCCCCGAGGCGCGCGTCGAGGTGCTGACGCCCGATTTTTGCGGCGACCTGGATGCCGTGGCCCGGGTGCTGGACGCAGTACCGCACGTCTTCAATCACAACTTGGAGACGGTCGCGCGGCTGTACCGGCGGGTGCGCCCGCGGGCGGACTACCGGCAGTCGCTCGCGGTGCTCGAATTCGCCCACCGGCAGGCGCCCGGGACGCTGACGAAATCCGGCTTGATGGTGGGCCTGGGCGAGACGGAGGACGAAGTGCGAGCGCTGCTGCGGGACCTGCGCGCGGCGGGGACGGAGGTGGCCACCATCGGCCAGTACCTCCAGCCCACGCGCCGCAACCTGCCGGTAGAGGCTTACATCGAGCCCGCGCAATTCGACGCCTGGCGCGGCTACGGCCTGTCGCTCGGTTTCCGGATGGTCTTCAGCGGCCCGCTGGTGCGCAGTTCGTACATGGCCGACGAGGTCCGCGAGCAAGCCGTGGGCGCCGGCCCCGCGCGGCAAGCGCCGTGCTGAACTGGCTGCTGGCGCTCGGTACGGCGGCGCTGCTCATTCTGACGTTCCCCAAGGCCAACCTCGCGTGGCTCGCGCCCGTGGCCCTCACTCCCCTGCTCGTGGCCATGACCCGCGAACGCCGGCGCTTCCGCCGCTTCCTGCTGGGCTTCGGCGCGGGCGTGGTCTACTGGTTCGGCGTCTGCTATTGGATTCAGTACGACCTGGCGGCGAGCGGCGGTGTGAGCGAGGCGGTGGCGTGGGCGCTGTTCCTCTTGTTCGCGGTGGCGAAGGCGCTGCACCTGGCGGTGTTTGCGCTGCTAGCCGGGTGGCCGATGCGGCGCTGGTGGGCCGTCCCCGCGGTGGCGGCCCTTTGGGTGGCGGTGGAAGCCACGCACGGGCCGCTGGGTTTCGCCTGGCTGGCGCTGGGCAACGCCGGCATCGACATGGGCATTCCCATGCGCCTGGCGCCCTTCACGGGCGTGTACGGGCTGTCGTTTCTGTTCGCCATGATGGGGGTGGCGCTGGCGCTGGCGGCCCTGCGGCGTCCGCGGCGGGAATTGCTCTGGCTGGCCGTGGCGCCGCTCGCCATGCTGCTGCCGCGCTTGCCGGATGCGCGGCCGGGCGACCAAACCGCGCTCCTGGTGCAGCCCAATCTCTCGGAGAGCGAGGAGTGGACCGCGCCATCGGT
>Ga0182027_10008744_pt1 | contig 14677 bp, 13 predicted proteins | sample 712E1DmetaG_FD_121300 | JGI IMG/M metagenome (GOLD analysis project Ga0182027, IMG submission 121300) | Permafrost microbial communities from Stordalen Mire, Sweden - 712E1D metaG (Illumina Assembly) | ecosystem: Environmental > Terrestrial > Soil > Wetlands > Permafrost | place: Sweden... | reverse complement strand
GCCAAGTTCGATCTTCAATCCCTCATCCGCCATGTCGCTTCGCTCCACTTCAGTTGTCAGTGAACAGTGGTCAGTTTCTCGGTTGGTCAGCTTTTACTGACAACTGACTGCTGACCACTGACAACTCGTCTTACGTCCAGGTCAAAACGCCTTTGGCCCATGCCCAGGCCAGCCCCTCGACCAGCAGCAGCACGAAGACCAGCATTGCCCCGCAGGCCGCCACGCCCAATCCGCTAAAGGTCACCGCAAAGGGCAGCAGAAAGACCGCCTCTACGTCGAAGATTAAAAAGATGATGGCATAGAGGTAGTAGGCCGAACGGAACTGCATCCAGGCGTCGCCTTTGGACTCCAATCCGCACTCGTAGATGGAGTTCTTCACCGCATTGGGCTTGGCCGGGGAAAATGTCTTGCTCCACAGCCACGCCAGCCCCAGCGGGGTCAGGCCAAAGCCGAGCGCCGCCAGGAAGAGAATCGCGAGAGAAAGATAGGGACTGGGGTCCATGTTGGGAACTAAATCCTTCTATGAACGTACCAGTTTGATGCCGGTTTTGGCGATAAGATACGCCTCTGGATATCAGGGCCTTTCATTGTTACCTCGTTCATCCCACGTTGTGAACTGCCGCTGTGTGGCCGCTGCGTTTACCCTCCACCTTTCGATGGAAGCACCCCGCGCCGTAAGCCTGCTAGGGTTCAGGTGTTGCGCGCGGCTTCCCCACGATGCCCTGCGAGTGACGTGCGACCGCTTTACCCGGAGATCACTGGGCCATGTTTGAAATTGCGTTCAAGAGTGCGCTGAAAACGGCTTTGCGCCGCTGGCCGATGGCCGTCATTCTTGGCGTTCTGTCGCTCACGATCACCTGGGCAGTGCGCGCAGCCACGGAGCCGGAGTCCACACCGGCCCCGACCTCAATTCCGGCCTATGCAAACCCCACAGGCGTCACCGGCCCTACCTCGGCATTCCACGATTCAGTAGCCGCGCGATACAACTACGTTTTCGGCAAGGACGCGCCGTTTCTGCCCTCCAATGCGACCTCTTCGAATGGCCAGTTTCTCAGCCCAAAAAGCTTCTATACGGCCCAATATTGCGGCCACTGCCACCAGGAGGCCTACCACCAGTGGCGCCAGTCAGTTCACTCCAACAGCTTCCGCGCCCCGTGGTACCTGAAGAACGTCAACCTGCTCATTGACGAGAAAGGCGTGCAGTATTCGCGCCACTGCGAGGGCTGCCACAACCCGGTTGCGCTGCTCTCCGGCGACCTGTCACAGGGAATGCCGAAGAAGCGTCCCTTTGAGGAGGAGGGCGTTACCTGCTCCACCTGCCACTCCATCGTTTCAACCGATGCGACCGGCACCGGCAGCTATGTGATGGGCACCCCCGCCGTGCTAGTGGACGAAAGCGACGCGCCCATCACTCGCACAGTCACAGACGCCGAGATCCTGGCGCATCTTGACCGCCATTCCAGGGCTGTGATGAGGCCGCTCTATCAGACCGCGGAGTTCTGCGCCGCCTGCCACAAGGCCGCCATTCCCCGCTCGCTCGATGACTACAAGTGGCTGCGGGCGATTTCTTTATATGACGAGTGGCAGGGCGCAAGCTTCACAAAACAGTCGCCGCTGCCGTTCTATCGCAAGGATGCGGTCTCCACATGCCAGAGCTGCCACATGCTGCGCGAGCCGCTGCCAGCCGACTCGGCAGATCCTGGCGCCAAGGACGGCAAGCTGGTCAGTCACCGCTGGCTAGGCGGTAATACGCTCATGCCGCAGTACTACAAATACGACGAGCAGGCCGAGAAGCTTGCAGCCTTCCTCAAGAACGGCCCGGACGGCAAGGGCGTCTTCAACGTGGACATCTTCGGTATCGAGAAGGAAGGTGCGGCGGCCACAACCAGTGATCAGGTTCTTGTGGCCCCGCTCGGACTGACCAGCTTCTCGCTCGTTCCTGGAGAAACTCTCGTCGCTGATGTTGTTATCCAGAACAAGGGCATCGGCCACTCCTTCATCCCCGAGCAGCGTGACTTCTACGAGGCCTGGGTGGATTTCACGGTCAAGGACGGCGCAGGCAAGGTTCTGGCTGAGAGCGGCTTCCTGCAGCCCGACGGCAACCTCGACCCGGCGGCCCACTCCTTTACCAACCGCCTTATCAACAACAAAGGCGAGCTGAACGACCTGCACCAGATCTGGCACAACCGAGTGCTGGCCTACAACAACACCATCCAGTCGGGCCGCTCGCAACTGGTTCGCTACCGCTTCCGCCTGCCGAAAGAGATCAGCGGCCAACTCTCGCTAACGGCGACAGTCAAGTACCGCCGCTTCAATCAGCATTTCATCGATTACGCGATGAACGAGAAGCACTACGCACTGCCCATCATCGAGATGGCGTCGGAGACCAAGAGCTTCCAAATCGGCGAAAACCCGCCGCAGCCACAGGCAACGAATGAAAACCCGGAGTGGATGCGGTGGAACAACTACGGAATCGCGCTGCTCGACGCGCAGCAGTATCAGGCCAGCGTTCAGGCCTTTGAACGCGTGGCAGCACTCCGCCCCGACTACGCCGACGCCTTCACCAACATGTCGATTGTTGAAATCTCATGGGAAAAGTATCAGGACGCCAAATCAAATCTGGCGAAAGCGCTCGCTCTACTGCCCGGCGACCCACGCGCCCTTTATTACCGTGCTCTTGTCGAGCGCAATGCCGGCCAGGTGAGGGAGGCCGTCGCTGATCTAGAAGCCATGCTGGCAAAATATCCCCGCTCACGCGACGGCCTGCGCGAACTTGGATTTTCCTATTACCAGCAACACGAGTACGCCGCCGCGCGCAGCGCCTACGAGCGCCTGCAAGCCGTCGACCCAGACGATCTGGCAGCGCACTACCAGCTTGCCATCCTCTACCGCCGCCTCGGCGAAAAACAGAAGGCCGCCATCGAGAGCGCCAAATTCGCCGACCAGAAGGACGACCCCGGCGCCAGCACTTTTGCGCTGGAGTTCTTGAGCAAGCACCCTGAGGTGGCAGGCGAAAGCGTCGTATGGCACGCGCACGACCTGACCGGCGATCCGGCAAAGAAGCCCGTAAAGATCGAGTACAAGTACATCCCCGGCGCGGGAAGATAATCGCGCGAATTGTGTTGAGGATTCCTAGACCACGCGCCGCACGCCGGGCAGACGGACCAGCGGATCGGCTACGAGCCAGGTAGCTGCGCAGGCCAGCAGGCCGACAACGCCAAACTTAACCAGCGCAGGCTCAGACCAGCCGTGCAGCAGCAGGCTGATGGCCACCAGCACCGGCGGATGGATGATGTAGACCGCATAGGCGCGGCGGTTGAGCCACGTCCAGATGGCCGAGGGCTGGTTCATGCGCGCGCGGAAGAGGAGCAGCCAGAGGGCGATCAGTCCCCAGGCGACGAAGGGCTCCCACAGCGCATAGAGAATCGCCGTCCAGGAAAAGCCGCCGGAGAAGTTGGATTTCCCCGGGCCATACAAAGCGTGGGCAACCGCAATGCCGATGGGCATACAGGGCCAGGCGATGGCAAAGGCGATGATGCCCGTCCGCGCATTCTTCCAGGAGAGTTGACTTAGCCAGTCGAATCGCCATACCGCAATGCCCAGGGCAAAGAGGACGATATAACTGGCATAGTATCCGAGTTGCATCCCCAAGATGTTTTGGCCCACAGGCATAAACTGGCGGATGGCGAGCGCGGCGATGCCGGTTGCGAGGGCGCTCAAGAGCCACCAAACGCCGGCCGGAACCGGCTTGGTCGCGCGCTGGGCCTGGGCGAGTTGCGAACCGAAGATCGCGCGCCATGCACAGTACGCAAGAATGAAGATCAAGAGGGTCTGCGTGAACCACAGCGGGCCGTTGATGAATTCTTTTTGCGTCCACAGGTAGTTGGGGCCTGCCCAGAAGCCGTGCCCCCCCGCCACCGTCATAATCCCTATTGTCAGCGGCGCCAGAAAGATTCCGAACGCCAGCAACGGCAAGCCGAGTCGAAGAAAACGGTCGCCAATGAAGCGCGCGTAACCCTTGCGCTCCAGCGAGGCGGGCGTGAAATACCCCGCCAGCAGGAAAAAGAAGCCCATGAAGTAAGCCTGGTTTATGGTGCAAAAGAAGATGAGCAATTGGCTTGAGGGCGCGCCTGAAGGCTCGAGTTCGCGCCAAAACCAGCCGCCAATAGCCCCGTAAGTGATGGCGGTGTGGTGGAGGATGACCAGTGCGGTCATCACAGAGCGGAGGCGGTCGATGTACAGGTCGCGCTGGGCCATGAGCCATGATACGCGGGGCCGCGATTGAAAGTTCAGCTCGGCGCCGATGTTACAAATATTCCATAATCCGCAATATTCCTTTTGCCAGACTCTCTTCGCTATTACTATTCTGAGCTTGAATTCTCTGGTCTTCCCTAAATAAACTGTTTATCCTAATTCGCTTGAGAACTTCGCACTGCCTCTAACCGGAGCAGGAAGGAAGTCAACGGGGCGCCGTTGAGATTGGCATCCAAAGGAGATATGAACATGACAATCCTGAGAAACTGGCTTGCAATGAGCCTCGCGAGTGGAATGGCTTTGACTCTATGCGCACAGCAGCCCGTCGCACCGCCCAGACCCGCGAACAACGGCCCCTCACTGGCTGTCACCATGCAGTTCATCCAGGATAAGTTGAACGAGCAGGGCAAGATCAGCTATGCGCTTTATACGCATGACAACGCCAAGGGGGAAGACTGGCCGGTATATCAGATCAGCATTGAGGCCACCAATTTCATCGCCGACCCCGCAACTTGTCGCATCACCTGGCACAAAGTAACCACGAATGGTGGAAAAGTGGGTATTGATCGAGACTTTTCGCTCGATCTTCGGGATGTGCAAAATATTGAGGTAAGGACAAGTACCAAGGAAGCGAAAATGGAGGACACTGCAAACGGGAAACCAGAATTGGATAAAAGGCAGGATCCTCCATACTTCGTAGTTACACCTCGAAGCAAGGGAAATGTGGAGACTCCCTTATTCTTTACCTACGAAGACACCGCCAATCGCGTCGCCAAAGCCATGGTTCATGCCGTCGAACTATGCGGCGGCGGCAGCGGCAAGGACCCTTTCTAGCCGGGCGTCTTGCTTATGCCCAATATACTTACGGCCGCGAATCTAAATCCGCGGCCGCGTCGTTCTTGCATGAAAACAATCAATACTTGACGATGGCCGTGAAGGAGTCGGGCTTGAGGCTGGCCCCGCCTACCAGTGCCCCGTCGATCTCTTCCTGGCCGATGAGAGCTGTGGCGTTGTCGGGTTTCACGCTGCCGCCGTAGAGGATGCGCATGTTGGCCGCGACCTGAGCGCCCAGCAGCTTGGCCACTTCGGCGCGGATAATCTTGTGCGCATCGACGGCTATCTCGGGCGTGGCGGTTTTGCCGGTGCCGATGGCCCATACCGGCTCGTAGGCGATCACGATGGGCGCGGCGGCTTCAGGGGTGATGCCAACGAAGGCTCCGGCGATCTGGGTCTTTAGCACGCTGGCGGTCTGGCCGGCTTCGCGCTCGGCAAGAACTTCTCCGATGCAAACCACCGGGATGACGCCGTGCTTCAGCGCGGTGTGCAGCTTCTTGTTGACGATTTCATCGGTCTCGGCAAAGTACTGGCGGCGCTCAGAGTGGCCGATCAGGGTATGCGTTCCGCCCACGGCCAGAAGCTGGCCCACGGAGGTCTCGCCGGTGTATGCGCCCTCCTCGGCAAAGTGAATATTCTGCGCGCCGACGGCCACATTGGAGCCTTTGGCGGCGGCAATCACGGTGGGCAGCAGCACGGGCGAGGGAAAGAGGGCGATCTCGTCGCGCGTGTGGCCGGCAACGAGGGGTAAAAAGGCATCGACAAAGGCCTTGGCTTCAGCGGGCGTCTTGTACATCTTCCAATTGGCGGCGATGAGTGCTTTACGGGGCATTTTTGTTGGGACTCCTCGACCCCGATTTTAGCCGATGGATTCAGAGGGCCGGGGTGACGGCGGGCACAGTAGTATCTGGCACTCACGGATCGTCACATGACCATGATGAAGCTAATCGAAGCGCCTGTACTGGAGTATAAGAAGCTCACTCGTGCAGCCTAGGGTATACCGTAAATACCTCCAAATCCCGTACTATCTCTAATAACGTCGCATCGAATACTAGAACCAAAACGGGCAAAGAGTGTCGGCATCGAAATGCTAATCATTCGTGGATTGAGATATTGTACTTTGAAGATTTCAATCCCGTAATCATCGACAACTGTGAGAGTATGCTTGTCTTTTGTAACCTCCAAGAAACCTGAATGATTCACTACATACCCTTGCGAGTTAAGACGAACGATGATCTTGTTATCTAAGCCTCGCACGTCACCAGTAGGAAATATATTTCCATCGGGAGAACGATTAAGAGTCAGAAGAGGACCTTTGCTGCGGCTTCCCACGACTACTAAGGGTAAAGGCTGATTTGTAATCAAGATTTTTCTGTCATCATATAGAAGCACAATATCTCCCTCTCGTATGCCCTCACCATTTTCCCCACCACATGCCTTCACGTCGGGAGGGATGGGCTCATTACCAGGAGAAAGCGTCCCGCTCAAAGATTCTGCAATGTCCTCCTCATGTGCGAACAGCTTCTTATCTTCTTCTACAAGCGCATTAAAGCGGACACTCTCGTCCCTGTTCGTTGCTGAAAACTGCTTCATGGTTGCATTGAATTGATTCTGACTAAGGGTATAGGCTCCCGCCAGTCCCCCTGCGGTGGCCGCAAAATCTTTATTTTCCTTGTCTAAAACTACTTTGAACGCTGTATCTTGGGTTTTCCGATCATCGCTGGCCTGTTTCTTGCTGTCCTCATGGTCTTGTTTAATTGCGCGAAGCTCGACGATAAGAAAGGCCCCAATGATCAGCAACCATATCGCCTTCTGCCAACCCTTCATTTCGCCATGGATACTCATAATAGCTGCCACCACCGCGATAACTGCGACAGAGTATCCAGGGAGCGGAAGTCGTTCTTGAGGGAACCACCCCCACGCCAGGAGGACGAATCCGATTTGCAGCAAGAGGAAAACGAGATGCTTACGCAACCATTCCCTTCGCAATTGAACGGCGAGCCAATGCTTCGTCTTACGCCACATGCCCTAATCCTCCCACTGGGCACAGTTCGTGTAAAGTCAATAATCATGACTTCAGTCGTGCCGGAAGAAGCCATATACAAAACCTTTAGCCCCTGAGGGAATCTTCCAAGACGTGTTCAGAGATTCCATCATTTCCCGAGCTAATGCTCCGGCGAGTGTGGTATAAAGTCTACCCATGAAACGCAGCAGCTTGTTTTTCGTCGCTTATTTTGTTCTTATCTTTGCCGCCACAACCCTTCTGAACGCACAGAATCCCGCTCAGACGCCGCCGATGGGATGGAATAGCTGGGATGCCTACGGGCTGACCATCGATGAGGCCGACTTCAAGGCCAACGTCAAAGTGCTCTCCGGGCTGAAGATCTATGGCTGGCAGTACGCCGTAATCGACGAGGGGTGGTATATGCAAGATCCATTCGCCGACAAATTGGAGACCAGAAAATACGTCTTTGACGGAAACGGCATTCAGATTCCAGCCGTCAATCGCTTTCCCTCGTCCGCAAATGATGCGGGATTCAAGCCGCTGGCCGACTGGGTTCATGCGCAGGGGCTAAAGTTTGGCATCCACATTGTGCGCGGGATTCCCAAGCAGGTGGTCAGGGAGAACTTGCCCATCGCGGGGTCGAGTTTTCACGCGGCGGAGGCGGGCGACACCTCGGAGACCTGCCCCTGGGACGATGGCAACTACGGAGTGAAGGACAACGCCGCCGGGCAGGCTTACTACGACTCGATGCTGATGAAGTATGCGCGGTGGGGACTGGACTACATCAAGGTGGACTGCATCGGCGCGCATCCGTACCGGCCCACCGAGATCCGGCAGATTGCCTCGGCCATCAAAAAGACCCGGCGGCCGATTGTGTTGAGTCTTTCTCCGGGGCCAATGGCGCTGGAAAACGCGGCCGAAGTAGCCGAGTATGCGCAGATGTGGCGCATCTCCGACGATCACTGGGACGGGTGGACATTCAACCGCAAACCGGGAGAGAGCGAGTTCCCATTCGGCGTGCGCGACGCCTTTGACCGGCTGGCCAAGTGGTTTCCTTATGTGACTTCGGGCAACTGGCCCGACGCGGATATGCTGCCGGATGGGTTGCTGACGCCGCATCCGGGGTGGGGCGAGCCGCGATCGTCGCGGCTGACGCAGGATGAGCAACGGACGGAGTTCACGCTCTGGGCCATTGCGCGGTCGCCGCTGATTCTGGGCGGGAATCTGACCAGGCTGGACGATTTTACAAAGTCGCTGATTACCAACTCGACGATTCTTTTCATGAATCAGAATGTGACGTACAGCCGTCCGCTGGACGCCGCAAGCCTGCCGGCGGGTTTTGAAAACGCGAGAGTGTGGCGGGCGACGATCGACGTTCCCGGCGCACGAAATTACGCGGAGTTTTTCGCCTTTTTCAACCTCGACGAGAAACCGGTAACGCTGCGAGCAACCTGGAAGCAGCTTGGCCTGGATGGAAGAAAGCACATGGCCCAGGACGCCTGGAAGGAAGATACCGGCAAGGAATCGAAGGAGGTCAGCGTGACCCTGCCCGCGCATGGCAGCGCGATCTACCGGGTGCAATAGGATTGCCTTTGACCAAAGCTTGCTCACAGCTGCCCGACACCGGATTATCCGGGGTTGTCCTGAGGTATACAGGTTCGCCTAAGCGAGTCTAATTTTGTGCAAAATTGACCAGACCGGCAAGGGAAGGCCTGGGGTACTCTCGCTCGTTAGAGGATCATCTTATGCAATTGTTGCGCTCTGCGCGCTGGCTCTTACTGGCGCTGGTTTTCTCTGTCCTACCCGCTACTTCACACGCACAGGTCGCTATCAGCGTTGGCTTTGCGCCTCCCATGCTGCCTGTTTACGAACAGCCATATTGCCCGGAGCCCAACCTGATGTGGGCTCCCGGCTACTGGGCCTGGGGTGACGGGGACTACTACTGGGTGCCCGGCGCCTGGGTCGCGGCTCCCTATGAGGGCGCGCTTTGGACGCCTAACTACTGGGACTGGTGGGGTGGCCGCTACAGGTTCCATCGAGGCTACTGGGGCCGCCACGTAGGCTACTACGGCGGCGTGAACTACGGCTTCGGCTACATGGGCATAGGCTTCTCCGGAGGCGAGTGGCGCGGCAACGAATTTGCTTACAACACCGCGGTCATGCGCGTGAACGAGAGCGTCATCCACACAACGTATAACGACCGGACGGTGGTGGAGCGAAACACCATCGCCAACGACAGGCACGTCGCCTATAACGGAGGTCCGGGCGGGATTCAGCATGCCGCGGCCCCACAGGAGCGTGTTGCAGAACGCGACAAGCACGCGGCTCCAACCAGCTACCAGACACAGCATGTAAATTCGGCCAGGGCCGACAAGAGCTCATATGCCAAGGCCAACGGCGGACACCCGCAGAACGTAGTTGCCGCCAAGCCGCTGGGCGGGGGAAAACAGGCTGCGCCGCAGCAACACGCCGCACCGGCAGAACATGCTGCACCACAGCAACATGCCGCGCCTGCGCAACACGCTGCACCACAGCAACACGCAGCACCGGCGGAACGCGTCACACCTGCGCAACATGCAGCTCCACAGCAACACGCAGCGCCCGTGCTTCAGCAACACGCGAATCCGCAGCAACATGCAGCACCTGCACCGCAGCAACATGCTGCACCCGCACCGCAGCAACACGCTGCACCCGCACCGCAGCAACACGCCGCTCCTGCGCCACAGCAGCACGCAGCGCCCGCACCGCAGCAACATGCTGCGCCCGCGCCGCAGCAACACGCCGCACCCGCACCGCAGCAACACGCTGCACCCGCACCGCAGCAGCACGCAGCGCCTGCACCGCAGCAACATGCTGCGCCCGCGCCGCAGCAACACGCCGCACCAGCGCCCAGGGCCGAGTCCAAGCCCAAGTAATGCCGATTGCGGCTTCCCAACCGCAGAAAGGCCCACGGTCAACCGTGGGCCTTCTTGCGTTGTGTACCTGCCGGGTGTATTCCGCAACTCCGTACGGCCTGGTCGTGCGAGATTGGGTTGCTCAACTGTGGTGGAAGCCGGAGTTAACGCAAGATGACGAAGAATTCATGAGACAGACGTATTTCCTATGGAGTAGTCTCAGTCAGTTGCCGGTTTAGGGCACATTCGTGGTTTGCTGAGCATTGCCCGGATCGATGACGGATTGCCCTGGAGGTTTCCCCTCCTCCGGGAATGGCTACGAGACCGGGCGCAGGTTCCGGTTCAAGTGGCGACAGATCTGTAGCAAGCTCACCAATCCCTGGCCCTATCTCCATTCCCTGAGCGGACCAGGCAAGGCGCATCGGAGGTCATTCTCGTGCAACTGTACCGCTCTGCGCGCTGGCTTATGCCGGCGCTGCTGCTCTTTGCTATGCCAACGTTCGCTCACGCGGAAGTCTTCAAAGGCGTGGGATCTGCTTTGCACATGCTGCCGGTCCTTGGACAGACACAGACGGATGCGACAGCACAGCCGCAGGCACCAGAGAAGGCACCCGCCAATCGCAAGCATCTGAATGTGAGTGTAGGCCCGGTCAGGATGCACCTTCCGATCTCGGGCAAGAGGCCTTTGCCGGTTACTGCCCCGGCAAACGGCAACACGGCCACAGGAACTCCCGACCTCGTGCACCCGGTTCAGCAACCGCTGGGAAATCCGTCACAGCAACAGGAGCCCACGGCCAAGGGGAATGCGCCGGGCAATGGCGGCAATCCTGCGGGTATCGTGGTTGTTACTGCAACCAGCGTGCAGGACCCGACCAAGGTGGCAAACGTATCACAGCAGCCTGCCGGCATCAGCAATCGCAGCGATACGGGCGTCAAGGGCAAGGCTAAATCCAAAGGCGTATACAGCATGAACGACGGGAGGACGGATCAGCCGACCAGGCAGGGCGGGACCGCTGAGCCTCAGGCTCCAGGGGCTGCGGGCAGAATCGATCCGGCTGTTGAGGAATCGCGCCAGGCGCAGCAGGCTCAGCAGCCGGGGACTACGGGTTCCACTCCCCACGACAAGCAGAGCTACTCGCTCAAAGTCGTGGAGCTGCGAGGGGATGATGCCACGGCCATACACGCGGCACCGCTGCCAGCGCAGCCCAAAGGGATCACCGCCACGGCGAATAGCAGTTCGGCATCTGGGACAAAGAACGCAGTCATTCCTAACCATGCCGCGCCTTCGCCCACACAGCCCCACCCCGGGATGATCTTCGACCGCTGGGGCAATCTGGTCGTTGAGCCGGACCCCGAACAACCCAAGATGAACACCGGGGTCGCCCCCACGCAAACAAGGACCAATACGATCCCTGTAGGTGGTGGGAGCCCTGTGATCATCGTGCCGCAGGGGAGGGAAGCGACGCAAACCCGCGTTGGACCCTGTCCACCGCACGTGGTTTGCCGTGGAGAGGATGCCCAGCCAAATAAACCACTTCAAGTCCAGCCCGCGGCAATTCCGAATCCGCGCAGAGCGCCAGAGGCAAGACAGTAGTTCCCGGTGGGAAACGCTCCAGACGGAAGAGTTGAATTCCCGGTGGGCAGTACGAGTGGCCAAAAGGCCGCGCAACCCGCACATCTGAGCAGTCAGCCAACAGACGCACTTACTGTTACTGCAACCCCCGGCGGGTCGGTGAACGCGCCTCTCTCGGGTCGGCAGGCCGCCCCAACATTCACGGTGACGAATAGTGGAGGCACAATCACTAATGCAGACAGCGCCATCAAACCGACGCTGAATCAGAACGGGAAGGTGTCGCCACAGGCGCCTCCGGCGCGCGATACTCACACTGCCGGCGGCCTTCCGAGAGGAAACGCGGGGGACGGTTACAAGGGTAGCAATACAACCGACCAACCTGCCTCAATGATGCAGCCATTACCGACGGCCAACAGTACGGCCAGCGAACTGCCAGCAACCGTCGGCGGAGCAACCGTATCTGGGCCGCCATACGTCTCGGCCGCTCACGGCACGACGAGCGGGGGATCCGCTCCGCAAGCCAAACCCGGAAAAAAGAAATCAAAAATTAGTGTCCATGTGACGTTCTAAACACGCACCCTCAACCAGCAAAGCCCACGGTCAGTTGTAGGCCTTCCTTGCGGTCCTGGCCGAGGCCCGACCGGAGCGTCACGAAAGTTTACCGTTCCAGGAGGAACCTCATGAAAAGATTCACCGCTGTAATCGCCGTGTGTGCTGCCTTCCTAACCCTGACGGCAACCGCCGCATTTGCAAAGGTTGGGGACCCGATACCGGGCATACCGGTCGGACTAGAAGGCGATCCAGGGAGCATTGTCGCCCCTATCCCGACAAACGGCGAAGGCAACGTTACCTTCAACAACATGAAGCCCGGCCGCTACACGTTTGTGCTCATAGACACTTCCACGTTGAAGGTGCCATGCCGCATATCCGTGACCTTCGGACGGGAAAAGCTGCCCATCTCAGAGGCCATCCTGCCCGGCAAGCACGGCGCTCAGGCTTTTGCGCTCGACAAAAGCGGACACAAGCTCACGGTGGCGCTCGACAGAGCCGGCGGCCAGATCACCGTCCATCTGCAAACAGAAAAGTAAGCAGCAACATTCCCCGCACGCCGAGGAGAGTCAGGCTCTAAGCAGAAGCATTTCGGGACATCCCAGGAAACTCTCCATAGCCAACGCAGAAAGAGGAAATCATGTTTGTATCATCCCGTTCCATACCAACGAAATCCCGATCTGTCAGGGCGATGATCGCCCTGACGCTAACCGCTCTGGCGCTGTCGACCACGGTGCCGATGCGAGCGGCCATCAATCCCATTCCAGGCGTTGATGTCATTGTGAAAAAGAATCCCCATGGCATAAGATCGGTCGTCGCCACCACCGACCGCTCAGGCCGATTCACCGGACGAGTGGTCGAGCCAGGTCAGTACACGGTCTTCATCGTCTGCAAGACAGAGCCCTGCCCGCGCTTCACGGTCACGCTCAGCGCCTCCGGCAGGGAACTGAAAGCCAACCGCGACATGACCTATGACCTGACCGTCGAAGACCACAAGCCGGTCATACTAACAGGCCAGGTGCTGGGCCCAGCCGAGGCGGCCAAAGCTCTTCCAAATAAGGAGAAATGAAGCATTAGGAGGGCGCAGCTGGTGACCTTCAACATAGGCACCGCCATGCTCCCCATCAACGCATTACTGGATGTTGGAAACACAACAATTTAACCCGCATCAGAAAAAGGAATCCCCATGAAAGCAACAATCGTCGCAGCACTTGTACTCGCAGCATCGTCGGTCTATGCCGGCGCGCAGGCCGGCGCACCGCTTGTCGATGTGGCCATCAACGTCAATGGCAACAATTCGTACATGATCGGCTACAACGCCAGCTTCACGATCCAGGTCAGCAATCCGGGCACGCAGCCCCTGGGGCCTGCCGACGCTGTCAGTATCGACCAGTCACTGCCCGCCTCGTTCACACAGATTGCGGGCAGCGGCCCCGGCTGGAGTTGCAAGGTGATTAACCCCTCCTCGGTCGCGTGCCTCCGATACGGCAGCCTCGCCGTCGGACAGAGTTATCCACCGCTCACGATAACGGCTCACGCAAATGCGTGGGGCAACTTTCAGAACTGCGCACACCTCTCTTACCTGCCCTCGCCTGGCAGGCCGAAGGAACAGGCGCTTGGCAACAACTACAACTGCTTCAACTTCACCGTCCAGCAGCCGGTGCAGGCCTGCCTGACCACGAACTCAGGCCCACGCTTCGTCACCGGAATGGCAACCGCGCCCGCGCAGGCTCAAGCCTTAAGCTATGCCCAAAACAACTGGAGCTACAATGCTGCACAGGCCGGTGGACCGTCCTACGGAAACATCAACCATGCAGCGCAGCCGCACACTAACTGTTCCCAAGGCAGCGGCACGCCATTCAGCCAGGGCCAATACACCTGCACCTTCACGGCACAGCCGTGCCCTTAAACAGGTATTGCGCACTCGCTTGAGTGAAACCCAGGGTAGCAAAAGGCCCACGGTCAATCGTGGGCCTTTCTGCGTCAGGCGCCTGCCGGTTCGATGCCGGCGATCTCGACCTCAAGGCCGCCGTATTCGGGGTGGTCGTTTTCGCGGATACGGTAGGCAAGGTCGATGAGCGAGCCTGCGGCCAACCCCAGTTCAGCAGTGCGGCCAGCCAGGCTCCATCCTACGGCGCGGATGGCGCTTTCGGAGCCTGCGAGGGCCGGTTCCTGCGCCAGCTCCAGACGGATATGGCGCTCCTTCATAATGCGCGGCAGAGTCAGCAGCCGCGCCTTGCGGGCGATGAAGATCGGTTCGGGGTTGCCGTGGCCGAAGGGTTCCAGCTTGCGCAGCCATCCCGCCAGCACCGGCGTAATGCGGTCCAGCGGAAGCTCAGCGTGTATGCGAAGGAGGCGCTCGGGCTCGCGAGCGCCCAGATGCTCCTCCGCGTAGAGGCGCATGCGGCGCTTCAGTTCTGGCAGGGAAGCAGCGGGCAGGGCAAAACCAACAGCGAAGGCGTGGCCACCGAAGCGCGTGAAAAGGTCAGCGCAGCCTTCGATTGCGTCCAAAAGAGGGAAGCCATCCACCGAACGGCCGGAGCCATAGGCGATGCCCTCCTCGATGCT
>Ga0182027_10008742_pt1 | contig 14677 bp, 13 predicted proteins | sample 712E1DmetaG_FD_121300 | JGI IMG/M metagenome (GOLD analysis project Ga0182027, IMG submission 121300) | Permafrost microbial communities from Stordalen Mire, Sweden - 712E1D metaG (Illumina Assembly) | ecosystem: Environmental > Terrestrial > Soil > Wetlands > Permafrost | place: Sweden... | reverse complement strand
TTTCTTGCTTAACTGACAATTCTTTTCTTTGCATTTACATCACCTCCCTTCCGGAAGCAGATGTATTTTATTAGGAAAACTGAGATGCCGTTTTATTAGGAAAGTTCAGAAGACGTGTAACAAAAAACAGCTTCAAATTGGGTCTTGACAAACGCTTAAAAACTCTTTAGCATTAATTTATACAATGAAAAAATTTATTCCGGCTTTATCGGTAACAGGACTTTATTTATTACTAGCACAATCCGCATTTGCGTTGTCAGGTGGTATTAATATTTGTCCAGCGGGAAGCTTTAGCGGACTTTGCGGTTTTACCTTTACCGGAAATTTTGTTCCGGGGATTATTTCTATTCTCTTTATTGTAGCTTTAGTAATTGCCGTCATATATCTTATCTGGGGAGGAATTAAATGGATTATGTCAGGCGGAGATAAAGCGGCGCTTGAACAAGCCCGAGGACACGTTATAGCGGCAATTGTCGGTTTGGTTGTAATATTCTTAACCTATTTCATATTAAACCTTGTTCTAAATATATTCTTAGGCAACAACGCTGGAGGATATTCACTCCCTTCACTAAAATAACTGGATTCTTTAACCTTTCTGTATTTTTAAATTTTCATATCTTGCATTTTAGCTAATGTTTGTTCTACTATAAAATTGTGAAGAAGTTATTTATTTTTCTATTCTTTTTGGTCTTTGGCTTGTTTTTCCTTAGCCCCAGGACCTATGCCGACTGCCAGGCTCCTCTTTGCAGTTCAGGTTATACCTACATGCCGTCATCAAACACCTGCCAGCCAGTTGGACTTACTGGTGGTGGTCCCGTAGCTCCAACTTATGTTACCTGCGCTACTGCTTCCAGCGATCCGGTTTGTAGTACGGAAGGATGGGGTTGTTGTCCAACTAACGCCGATCTGCCGGTTCAATGCTCCCAGGTAAGTGTCCCAGCCACAACCACCACCACCACTATCGCTCCGACCTGTGGCAATGGAGGCAGTGGAGGTCAATGTCAAGCTCCAGAACTATACAACGGCGGTTGTGGCGCTATGGTTCTTATTGCTAACCAGACATGTAATAATGGTCAGGTTTGCTGCAAACACCAGGTTGATTGCGCAACGCTGGCTCGAGATTCATGCCAGCCTGAAGACACATACGGCGGTTGTCCTGCCGGCTATGTTTCTACTCCTGATCCTAACGGGTATTGTAGTAATAGTGGTCAGGCTTGCTGCCACGAGCAAGTTGATTGCGCAACGCTGGCTCGAGATTCATGCCAACCTGAAGCCGGATCAACCCAAAGTTGTCCTGGCGCCTATGTTTTTGATCCTAACGGGTATTGTAACATTAGTGGTCAGGCTTGCTGCCACGAGCCAGTTGATTGCACAACGCTGGCCGGAGATTCATGCCAACCTCAACCCCCATCAGGCGGTTGTCCTGGCGCTATGGTTCTTGATCCTAACGGGTATTGTAGCAATAGTGGTCAGGCTTGCTGCGAATCCGCCACCAGCACCACCACTACTACTGAGGCAGGCATTGGAACTTTCGGAAATCCATTAACATCTACTCCTGCTAACCCGGGTTGCGGAACAGGGCAAACACCAACGCTTGATTGCATATTTCCCATGATTGCCGACATTATTTATTGGGCACTGATGTTTGCATTCGTAGTGGCGATTTTCCTCATTATATATGCGGGAATCAGGCTGACAACATCGGGAGGAGATCCAAAAGCAGTAATGACGGCCAGAAATACTTTGATTTTTGCAATTGCCGGTCTTGTATTGGTACTTTCGGCGTTTTTTATATTAAGGCTTATCGGATACGTCACCGGCGTTGCCTGCATAGATCCGTCAAAAAACCCTTTTTCGTTTTCTGCTTGCCAGTAAATTTTTCACAAAATTTGGATCCACTTTAATTGTTGTTTGACATAGTTTGATTACCTTGCAAGCATATTTTTCACGTTATATGCTAAATTATCTAGTTAATTACTAACGGTTTATTTTTATGGAAAATCATCCAATACCTCAAGACATAACAGGCTTTCAGTTTAAGCTAATCGGCGATATGACCGTAAAGCAATTCGCCTTTCTCGCGGGAGGGATTATCATAGGTTGGGTTATTTATTCTCTGCCTATTATATTTTTTATAAGAATTCCCCTGGCTGCCTTTTTTGCAATTCTTGGAGCCTGCCTGGCGTTTGTCCCAATTGGCGGAAGACCAATGGATGTAATGATTAAAAACTATTTCAAAGCCATATTTAGCCCCACTCAATATTTTTATCAAAAGGGCGGCGGGGATTTACTGCAAACACAAGCAAATATTGCCTCGGGGATATCAAAAAATCAAAAAAATGACATGGTTGGGGTAACCAGAGAAAAACAGCTTGCGGATATAATAAAATCTCTTCCAAAAGGCAAAAACAAGTCTGATCAAAAAGAAACTGTTTTTTTTCAAGCTTTAAACAATAATTCAGTACAACCCCTGGTCGATCAGGCTCAACCCGCTTTTGTTGGATCGCATGCTTTTGCAAACCAGGCTCCGCCTACGCCAGCAAACCAACCACAAACTCCTGTTAAAAAAAATGAGGAGAACAAGGGAAAGGAAGAAATAAACCAAGATCTTGAGAAAACCGCGGCTGTTTTAGAGCAAGAACTCAAAGCCGCAAAAGCTAAAGAATCAGCCGATAAGGTGGATACCAAGGACTATCTTGAAGCTCATCAAAAAGTTTTAGATTTGCAGAAAAATTTGAACGATCTTCTTTCTCAAAAACAAGATCTTGAAACAAAACTTATGGATCTTCAAAAAAAACTCCAGGGGAAAAAGGATACTGTTTATTCTGCCTCTACCGCAAGTGAGGAACCACAAAAAGAAACAAAGTTTGTCAGAAATATTCCGCAAGGCATGGGAAAAAGCGTCGGACTGCCTACCGCGCCGGAGTTTCCAAACGTGGTAACGGGAATTATTAAAGATCCGCGGGGAAATCCTCTGCCTAATATTTTAGTCGAAGTTAAAGACGCCGACGGAAACGCGGTTAGGGCATTTAAAACAAATGCTCTTGGGCAATTTGCTTCGGCAACTCCGCTGACAAACGGCGACTATATAATAGAATTTGAGGATACAGCGGCGCAAAATAGATTTGATACCGTTGGTTTTAAGGCAAATGGGAAAATAATTCTTCCCATCGAAGTAATTTCCGTTGACACAAGAGAAGAGCTTAGGAGGTCTCTTTTTAATTAGCTATGGCAAATACTGCCCAAAAAAGGCAAGCGTCTACGCAAAAATTTATTGAAATTGTCGATATAATCGACGATATTGTTATTCTTTCCGGCGGAAACGCATGTTTAGTAATTGAGGTTAAAGCGGCAAATTTTGAGCTTTTATCAAAAGAGGAGCAGGATACAGTAATAGAATCGTATGGAAATTTGCTCAATTCACTTTCTTTTGCTATCCAGGTTTTAATAAGAAGTAAAAATGTGGATATTTCTTCTTACTTAAAGCTTTTGGAAGAGGAAAAAAATAAGACTCAAAATCAAAATCTGGCAATCCAAATAGGGCTTTACAAAGATTTTGTAGAAGAGCTTGTTAAAGTAAATGTAATTTTGGATAAAAAATTTTATATTGTAATTCCCTACTCGTCTTTTGAAATGGGCGTAATGGGAGCACAAGCAGCAGTAGGAAAAAGTTCCTCCGATGATACTTTTTTTATAGGAGCCAAAACCGCTCTTAGGTCAAAAGCGGAAACCCTGCTTACCCAGCTTGGAAGACTTAATTTAAAGGCTGCAACAATGGAAAAAGAACAACTGATAAAACTTTTCTACGATATTTTTAATGACGGTGATATTAATTATCGCGAAATAGGAAATTTTGTAACTCCGGTTATTAGAGGAAAGGGGGCAAGTTGATGTTTGGGATTAAGAAAAAAGCGCCCAATCCCTTTTTAAAACCTGCCACAACAGCTTCGATTGAAGCTGTTGAGAAGGGAATGGTTTCAATTCCTGATTTTATCGCACCGTCATCGGTTGAGGTTGATTTTAACCATATAAGAGTCGGGGAAAAATATTATAAAACTCTTTTTGTAATTGGTTACCCAAGATATGTTAGCCCCGACTGGCTTGAGCCGCTTATTGATTTTGATCACTCAATGAATGTTTCAATGTTTATTTACCCGACCTCATCCTCGGATGTTTTGGATGACTTAAGAAGAAAAATCGCAGAAATGGAAGCAACTATTGCTTCACAAGCCGAAGAAGGGTTGGAAATTGATCCTAGGGTCAGCGCTTCCCTGGAAGATGCTTTGTCCATTCAGGAGGAACTTGCCAAAAGTATGGAGAGGTTTTTTCAATTCAGTCTTTATGTGACTTTAGTTTCAGAAAAGCTTGATGAGCTAAATCAGACCACAAAAAGACTGATAACAACTCTTAATTCAATTTTGCTTGTTCCAAAAGTCGCAACGCTGGAAATGGAAGAAGGCTTTAAAACTTCAATTCCCATTGGAGAAGATAAGCTGTTTTTAACAAGAAACATGGATACAACATCTCTTGCTTCTACTTTTCCTTTTACATCGGCTATGCTTGCGCAGGACAAGGGGGTAATGTATGGAATAAATCAGCAAAACGGCTCGCTTATTATTTTTGATAGGTTTTCTTTGGAAAACGCAAATGAGGTTGTTTTTGGAAAATCTGGATCGGGAAAATCATACCTTATTAAACTAGAAACAATGAGGCAGTTTATGTTTGGAACAGAAGTTATAATAATTGACCCTGAGGGAGAGTATTCAGTGCTTACAAAAGTTTTAGGAGGAGAAGAAGTGGATTTTACCCCCTCATCTGCTGTAAAAATTAACCCTTTTGATTTAACAGGGCTTTATGAAGAAGGAGAAAACGAATTGGGACTTAAAATACTATCCTTACACGGGCTTTTAAAAATCGTCATGGGAGAACTTGACTCAGGACATGAAGCAATTTTAGATAGAGCTTTAGTTGAAGCATACAGACAGAAAGGCATAACCCAGGATCCTACCACGCAAAAACTTGCACCCCCCCTAATGGAAGATTTGTATAAAGTTTTGCTTGGAATGGAAAACGAGATTGCCCAGGATCTGGCTTTAAGGCTGGAAAGGTTTATCAAAGGAAGTTTAAGCGGGATATTTAACCAGCAGTCTAATTTTGACATTCAAAATCCTTTTACGGTTTTTAATATAAAAGCTCTGGAGGATGAACTCCGTCCGATTGCCATGCATATAGTGTTAGATTTTGTCTGGACAAAGGTAAGGAAAACTTTGAAGAAAAGGCTTTTGGTACTGGATGAGGCCTGGTACATGATGAAATATCCGGATTCCGCTTCTTTTGTTTACAGCATTGCAAAAAGATCAAGAAAATATTATCTTGCCCTAACAACAGCAACGCAGGATGTTCAGGATTTCTTATCAACAGATTATGGAAAAGCGGTTTTGTCAAATTCTTCAATTCAAATGCTGTTAAAACAAAGCCCTACTGAAGTTGATTTAGTTACTGAAATTTTTTACTTAACCCAGGGTGAAAAACAGCTTTTGCTTTCGGCAAATGTCGGCGAGGGCTTGTTTTTTGCCGGACAAAGTCATGTTGCCATGCAGGTAATTGCCGCTCCCTATGAACACGATATGATAACATCGGACCCGCAGGAGATTGAAAAAATGAAGCGGCAGGGGCTTTTGCAAGAAGAAGAGGAAGAAGAAGACGTAAAAGATCAGCAAAATCCAAGTATTGATGTTGAGCAAAATCTTTATGCGCAAACCGCTGAAGATATTGTCCAGGAAGAACCGGTAGCCAAAGCTCCCACCTCAAGCGAAAAGGCTGCCACAATTTCAAAACAAAGTAAATAAAATTTGCTATTATTAACTTATGGATCCAAATGAAGGGCAAGAAAACCCGAACCAAAGACCGGAAGAAAAAAGAGAAAGCGCCGTTAACAGGGCTCAGGCTATCAGGCGCGATTACAGCAGAGTAAGAACAGGGGTTAATGCCGGAAGGCAGGTCGCAACGCAAGGGGGCAAGGTTGCCGTTCAAGCCGGCAGGGCGGCTGCGCAAGCGGGAGTACAAACCACGCAAGCTACAGTTCAAGCCACGCAAGCTGCTATCCAAGCAACAATTGCTGCTATCCAAGCAACTATGGCCTTTATACAAGCCGGTTTTGCTGCCGCACAAACGCTTATTGCTACTGCCGAAGTCTGGGTGCCTGCTGCCGCAATAGTTGCCGGAGTGATTCTTGCCATAATGTTTATCTCAGCCGCTTTTATGTTTTTCTTTGTCGGGACTCCGCCTCCTAAAGAAGCAGTTGGACAAGGGGTTGGTGGGATGTGTGAAGGAATATGCCAGGCTGCGACACCATGTGCCACAGGATATACTGAAGACACAACTAAAACCTGCAACACGACAGCACCGGTCTGCTGCGTGTCAGCTCAACAATGTAGCGATATAGCCGGAATATGCGAAGCTAAGACGACACCACCGTGTCCCCCAGGATATACTCAGGACACATCCGGCGCAATCTGTAGTGTCTCGACAACGCCAACCTGCTGCGTGCCGTCAAACGCTAGGCCCCCGCTTAAATTTTTCTGCCAGTATGACACATGGAATTATACCGGCTGCAGCATATATAACTACGGTTGCTTCCCAACATCTCTTGCAATGATATTGTATACTTTTGCAGGAGGGTCTACGACGTATACGCCAAGCTATGTTTCGCAAAACAATATGGATCCAGTTATTGGATTAAACATCGGCTGCGGCAGTGGTAATGGGTGGAGCGGAACAACTACCAGGGGGGATCTTGTTGCTCTTAAATGGGCGGAGAATAATGGATATGTTGTCGGGCCTGACCTGGCAAATAATAACACAATTAGTTTAAGCGATTTACAAAACTATACAAGTAATTATTACTTGCTTGCAACAGGCATGATTCCATTTTTAAGTAGCGGAAAACCTCAAGTCGGAGGACACGCTATTGTAATAGAATCCGTTAATGTAGCGGCAAACACGATCACTTATTTTGATCCGACCTATTGTGCACACGGAACAAGTAATACTGCTATAGAACAAACGATAAATATTGATCAGATTCCTCAGTGGTGGGATGTTTGGCCAATAAAAAAACCGTGAGTTATTCATGATATAATTTTATTATGAAAAAAAATGTTTTTATCTTTGCATCCATTGTCACTATTGTAGCGCTTAGCGCTCTTTTGTTAATTTTGTTTCACGCTTCAACCGGTAAACAGCCTATCTCTTTGTTTCCAGGACCAACACCGGTAATTGTTAATACAGGCGGGGAATCTTCTGCCTCTGACAGTGGAGGACCAGGGACAATGGATGAAGCCACGAAAGAGGCGCTTGATCAATCCTACTTGGTTGGAAAACTTGCAGATAAACTGCCTTATTACGGAACTAATTTTAATTTTTATTATAGTTATTCAAGAAACATATTTATGCTATATTTAAAACCGGCAAACAAACAGGCGGGAAACGTTGAATTCGATGCGTTTTTAAAACAAAATGGGGTTAATAACAGAAGTTGGATTAAAAATCTTGTGGTTACAGCTAGCCCCGTTCCCCCTCCACCCTAATCGGCATTATTAAATGAAGAAAGGAATTGTCTTCTTTAATTTTAAAAACTCCCGGGTTTAACGGACCGTTCATTTCAAAAATCAATTCATTTTTATCAATTGCTCCTAAAACGTCTAAAAGGTATTTGGCGTTAAAGGCAATTTCATTTTCTTCTCCGCTGGTTATTGCGGTAACCTCAACCGCGTCCTCGCCAACCGAGGGAGCGTTTGCGGAAATTGTAAGTTTGTTTTTTCCAATCGAAAACTTGACTATGTTTGCCGTTTCTCTGGCGAAAATCGAGCAGATTTTTATGGCTTTTTCGACTTCTTCTTTTGACGCTTCAAGTTTTGTTGAAAAATCAGTCGGAATTATTTTTTCATATTCAGGATATATATCGTCTATCAATCTTCCGACAAGAATTGTTTCCCCCATCGAAAATAAGATTTGGTTGTTTTTCTCGGCAACAAAAATTTTAAGAAGGTCATCCTCTTCTTTTATAAGCGTTAGTTCTCTTATAACCCGGGACGGAACTACAAGGGGCTTCTTAAGCTCCTCCTTTGTCTTAAAAACGTTTTTTTGAAGTGACAGCCTATGTCCATCAGTTGCAACCAACAAGACCTCGTTTTTATCCTTGTCTAAAAGCACTCCCGATAAAGCGGGTCTTGAAGAATCAGATATTGCTGCTGAAAAAACCACTCTTGATAAATAGTTTTCTATTTCCTGCTTTTTTATTGATAATATTTCTTCGCCCTTTTCCTCATAAAGTTTTGGGAAGTCTTCGGAGGGCATTGTTTGAAAAGAAGCTTTTATTTTTTCTCCTTTTAGGTTTAAAGTGTTGCCTTCAAGAAAAATTGTTATTTTCTGGTTTTCTAAATTTTGTAATAGGTCTGAAAAGTTTTTTGCCGGTATTGTTATTTTTCCCTCTTCTTCAACATTAACTGAAACTTCGGATGAAATTCCGATTTCCAAGTCTGTTGCGCTTAATATAAGTTTTCCTCTTTTGGCTTCTATTAAAAAGTTGGAGAGTATTGGAAGCTGTCCCCTTAAAGATACGGCGTGATTTAAAAAAGAAATTTTCTTTGATAGATTGTCTGAAAGGAAAGTTACTTTCATATGTTATCTATTTGTAGTTGTAGTAGTTTATATGGAAAAGTGGAAAAAAGCAACAGCCCCGCCGTAAAAAAATGTGGATAAAATGTTGATAAAAACGGGGATAAAAAGAGGATAATAAAAAAAAGAAAGTTATTCAACATTTTTCCCCAAACTTAATTTAGATATCCTCATTATATCCTCAGAAAGAAAAGATTTTTCAACCAGGTTTTCCACTTTTGCAACGCCATGCATAATTGTTGTATGGTCTCTTCCTCCCAATAAGTTTCCAATTTCAACATACGTAAGCCCCAGTTCTTTTTTAAGCAAATACATTAAAACCTGTCTTGGTTTTACCAGGTATGCATTTCTTTTTGGGCTTTTTAACTGTGTTTCCTTAACTTTGTAAAAATCGCAAACATTTTTAATTATTTCATCCGGGTGGAAACTATTTATTTTTTCATCTTTTCCTATTGAAAGAACTTTTATGACCAGCTCTTCCGAGATTTGCCCATCCAAAGCCTGGGCCTGGGTGATAATCCTTAAAAGCAGTCCTTCAAGTCCCCTTGCGTCCTGCACTTTTTCAGCAATTAATTTTGCGCACTCAATGCTTAGGGTAACGCCGTATTTTTTCGCTTTTATAAGAAGGATGGCTGTTCTAAGTTCAAAATCCGGAGATTCAATGTCAACGGTTAGGCCGCCTGAAAACCTTGACAATAACCTTTTTTCAACCTGTTTTATCTCTGTTGGCGGCCTGTCGGAGGATAGGACAATTTGCGATTCCAAATCTACCAGGGTGTTAAAAGTGTGAAAAAGCTCTTCCTGAATTTTTTCTTTTCCGGCAATAAACTGGATATCGTCAATTATTAAAAGGTCTAAGTTTCGAAACTTTCTCTTCATGCCGGAGGTGTTATTTGTTCTGATTGCCTCAACTACTTCGTTTGTAAACTCCTCGCTTGTTGTGTATAAAATTTTCTTGTTTGGATAATGGGAATAAACCTCATTTGCGATTGCCTGCATTAAATGAGTCTTTCCAACCCCAACGGGCCCATATATAAAAAGAGGATTATAAGCAACCCCGGGTTTTTTGGCAACGGTTGAAGCGCTCACAAATGCCAACTGATTGCTTGAAGAAACAGCCATATTCTCAAAAGTGTAATCAGGCCTTACTCTTGGAAAATGACCGATTGTTTTATTTAAGCCCTGATTATCTGTTTCAAAAAGCGGTCCGCTTGTTTTTGCGGTATTTTCCAAAACAGCAATTATTGTTTTGGGAACAAAAATAATTTTTGTATCTTTTCCGATATGTTTATCTGAAGCCTTTTTAATAATTTCATAAAACCTTCTTTGCAAAAGGTCAATAATCATCGAAGAAGGCGCGGCAACCGTAACCACGCCATCTTCAACAGAGAGAAGATGGGTTGATTTAAAAAGGGTTAAGAAGTTTGCCCGCGAAACTTCAAGTTCGATTTCGGCTAAAATTTTATTCCATAGGTCTTTATTTTCCATATGTTAATGGTAACTGCCAGTTTAATAATGTGGATAACTTTTTGTCAATACGTCAAAACTACATAAAACCATGTCTTTTTTAAAAACAAGCACGTGCTTTTAAAATTAGCCAAATTTTGCTATACTCAAACAACCAATGGAAAAATTTAGAACGGCAAAAAAAATTAAAAGAAGCAGAAAACACGGTTTCTTAAAAAGAAGAAACACTCATGGAGGGCAAAAAACTTTAAGAAGAAGAAGGGCGGCAGGCCGAAGAAAACTCACGGTTTAATTAAATGCTTAAAAAAAGAAATAGGCTTTCAAAACCTTTTGCTAAGAAAAATGCCTTAAATTTTTCTTCACTGCTTTTTAATATAAAAATATATGATAGCGATGAAGAAGTTTCGAAATTTGCTTTTATAGTATCTAAAAAAATAAGCAGGAGCGCGGTTTTAAGAAATAAAACAAAAAGAGTTTTAGCAAAAGCCGCGGAAAATACGCTTGGAAAAATAAAAGAAAGCAAAGACATTGTGATTATTGCCAGAAAAGAACTCGATTTTTCGAAATTAGAAGAAGTACAAAATTTTTTGGAAGAAATACTTATAAAAGCAAAGATTTTATAATGAAAAAAATATTTATTAAGACAATTGATTTCTACCAGGTGTTTATATCATCATTTTTGCACCAATTATTTGGCGTAAAAAATGCCTGCAGATTTTCGGTACCCTGCTCTGAGTATGCGAAAAAGTCAATTTTAGAGAAAGGAATCTTGAGGGGAATTTATCTTTCTGCCTTGCGAATTTTAAAATGCCAGCCTTTTTATAACCAAGCAATATGACGCATTCTTTAATTTCAAATTCATTTTTACTCGCCTATCCGCTTATTAATATACTTGTTGTTATTTACCATGGTTTATTTCTTTTGCACATTCCTTATCCCCTAGGGTTTTCAATTATTGTTCTTACAGTTTTAATTAGAGTTATCTTGTATCCCTTAACAGCGTCTCAACTAAAGGCAGCCAAAAAAATGCAGGAATTAAGCCCCCACCTTAGCAATTTAAAAGAAAAACATAAAAACGATGCAAAAACCCTGCAGGCTGAAACAATGAAGCTTTATAAAGAACACGGTGTAAATCCTGCTGCAGGGTGTCTTCCTCTGATTATTCAGCTGCCTGTCATATTTGCGCTTTACAGCGTTTTGCAGGATATAGTTAAGTTTTCAACAACGGAAATAAATAGGGTCTTATATTCGGATTCAATAAGATTAACCAAATCCTGGAATACAACTTTCTTCGGAATTCCTCTTGCTCAAAATCCTTCGCATTTAATTACAACAATTGGACCACTGGTACTCCTAATACCAGTTCTAACAGGTGTTTTTCAATTGATTCAGTCCAAAATGATGATGGTAAAAGCTACCAATCTACCTGCAATAAAAACCGAAAAGAAAAAAGAAGATGATTTTGCAACTGCTTTTCAAACCCAGTCGCTTTATATATTCCCTTTTATGATTGCGTTTTTTTCCTATAATTTTCCAATAGGACTTTCTTTGTACTGGAATACATTTACGGTTTTTGGTATCATACAACAATACAAAATTTCAGGCCTTGGAGGATTAAAAGATTGGATTGATAAAATATATGGCAGCAAAAACAAATAAAAAACTAGAAAAGATAATTAAAGATTTTTTTGATTCCCTAGATCTTAAAACAACTTTTGACCTATCGGTTGACAAAGAAGCCATCTCTCTTACCCTAGAAACCGAAGAAAGCGGAATTGTTATTGGTTACCATGGAGAAACTCTTGAATCATTACAGCTTATTTTAGCCTTGATAATTGCAAAACAAACGGGAGAGTTTAAGAGAGTTTCAATAGAAGTTGGAGACTATAAGAAAAACAGAAATGAATGGCTTGAAAGAGTTGCCTTAGACGCAAAAGAAAAAGCTTTGGAAAATGGTAAAGAAGTATACCTATCAGATTTAAAATCATGGGAAAGACGGGTTGTTCATCTTCTTTTGCAGGATGATAAAGAAGTTGTTTCCAGCTCAAGCGGAGAAGGTAAAGACAGGGTCCTTATTATTAAACCGAAATAATTTAGCCAGGTTTTTCTTTTATCTTCTTATTCTTTTTTTGCCAACACAGTTTGGAAAGCATTTTTGGCCCCAATTTTCTTTTGTCTACGGACTGCGACTTGATTATCTTTCCCCCACTATTTATTTAACAGATATTTTTGTTTTTCTAATTTTTATTTTTTACCTATCATCGTTGGTCAATATTCTTAAAACAATAAATAAACAATATTTAATGATTTATTTATTGTTTGTCTTAAGTCTTTTACTTGGCATTTATTCTTCTAAAAATATTCTTGCAGGATTTTATGGACTTATTAAATTTTTTGAACTTTCCTTTTTAGCGTTTTATATTTACCAAAACCTAAAAACTCTCAATCGGACAATTATATTTTATTGTTTCTCCGCAAGTTTAATATTTGAATCCTTGCTTTCTTTTTTACAATATATAAACCAGGGATCAATTGGTTCTTTGTTTTATTTTTTGGGAGAAAGAGCTTATTCGTTTCAGACCCCGGGAATAGCAAATGCTTTAATTAACGGTCAACTTGTTTTAAGGCCATACGCAACATTTTCCCACCCAAACGTTTTAGCGGGATTTTTAGTAATAACTATGCTTTTTCTTTTTATATTTTTGCCAAAAGGAAGTAGTGCAAAAATATTTTTAATATTTACGCTTTCTTTAGGAACTTTATCCCTTTTTCTTTCCTTAAGCAGAGTATCGATTTTAGCTTGGTTTATTTGTCTATCTTTCCTGTTTTGTTTTTCGGTTTACAAAAAATATAAGAAAGGAAAGTCAAATATTAAAAAATCAATCTTTGCGGCAAGCGCCTTAATAGTTTTGAGTTTATTATTTATTTTTCAAAATTCTTTGCTTATACAAAGATTTTTATCAACGTCTCTATCGGATGAATCAGTCGTTCAGCGCGAAGACCTTTTTCGTCAGGCAATTTCTATGTTTGAAAAAAATCCAGTTTTTGGCGTTGGTTTAAATGGTTTTTATGACAATTTAAATCCTTTTTCAGAGAAGATATTTTTAATTCAGCCCGTACACAATATTTTTATGCTCACCCTTTCGCAATTAGGCATAGTAGGATTCTTATTTTTACTGGGTATGCTTATTTTAGGGCTTGTTAGGGCAATTGACATAAAAAGCAAAAAACGCAAATATTTAATCTGTTTATTTTTCTCGGTTTGTTTTTTAGGTATGTTTGATCATTATTTTTTAACCCTGCAGCAGGGACAACTTCTGCTTACAATTTTCTTTGCAGTTATACTTTCGGATAAAACTTTGGGACAATCTGTTAAAATAAAAATATGGAGAAAATAATAGTTGCAAAGAACACTTTCTATCAAATAATCGCAAGACTTGGAACTTCTTTTATCGGTTTTCTAATCACAATTATAATTGCAAGAAGGTTTGGGGTTTCGGGCTACGGAGATTTTACAAAAATAATATCTTATGTAACGCTTTTTTATCTTATTTTAGATTTTGGTTTAAATGCGATTTATCTTCAGGGGGATAAATTAAAATATAAAGATTTTTTTTATTTTAGGCTCCTAATTTCAGTAATTTTATTTTTAGGAATCAATTTTTTTGCTTTTTTTCTTCCGTACAACAGTTACCTTGGAATAGGATTTTCCCAAAGCATAAGATATGGCATTTTTATTTTTTCTTTATGTATTTTTTCCCAAAGCATAATTCTAACAGCATCTTCAATTTTCCAAAAAAAACTTAATTATTTTTCATATATGATTGGTCTTATTTTTGGATCCATTCTTAATCTTGGACTTGTTTTCTTGTTTTCTTTCTTAAATTATTCGCTTAATTTTATTTTAATCTCATTCGTTTTGGGAAGTTTCTTAACTGCGTTTTTGTTTATTAAGCTATCGGGAGAAAATATTTTACCTTTTTCCTTTGATAAAAGCTTTTCAAAAGAATTATTTTTAAAAGCTATGCCAATTGGCTTAATGTTAATTTTTAATCTTATTTATTTTAAAGCCGATATTATTATCCTGTCGGTATTAGTATCCGCTAAAGACGTTGGGATATACGGGCTTTCTTATAAGTTTTTTGATTTTTTGATTGCTATTCCTCTTTTTTTATCAAACTCAATTTATCCGCTCCTCCTTTTAAAAGAACAAAACAAAACGGAATTTTTCAGTTTGTCTAAGAAGTATTTCTTTATTTTCTTATTTTTTTCGTTAATTCTAATAATTCCTTTTTGGTTTATCTCCCCGCTTTTCAGCCTGATAAAAAGTGATTTTTCAATCTCGATAGTTCCATTTAGAATTCTTCTTTTGTCATTGCCTTTCTTCTTCACAACGTGTCTTTTGCAATGGACATTAATCGCTTTAAAAAAACAAAAATTTCTAATGTATGTATATTTTTTCTCCACGATTTTAAATATTGCTTTAAATATAGTTTTTATTCCAAGATATTCATATATAGCATCTTCTTGG
>Ga0182027_10008740_pt1 | contig 14680 bp, 9 predicted proteins | sample 712E1DmetaG_FD_121300 | JGI IMG/M metagenome (GOLD analysis project Ga0182027, IMG submission 121300) | Permafrost microbial communities from Stordalen Mire, Sweden - 712E1D metaG (Illumina Assembly) | ecosystem: Environmental > Terrestrial > Soil > Wetlands > Permafrost | place: Sweden... | reverse complement strand
GTGGTTCCTGTTGTATTTTCTCGTCACCGTGCCCGCAGCGGCGGCGATCGTGTATACGCTGCGCCGGCCACTGGCGGCGCGCAACGCGGCCTTCCGCGAGGAAATCGAACGCATGTCCACGCGGGTGATTGAAATGACCCACCTTTTGCCGGTCACCCGCGCCCACGGTCTCGAGTCGACGGCGTTGGCGCGGGTGGGCGAGTCGCTCGAGCGGGTGCAGGCGGCGGCGCTGCACGTCGATGGGATCAATGCGGTCTTTGGCGCGCTGTCATGGGCGACCTTCAATGGCTTCAACATGCTCTGCCTGATCGTTTCCGCCTGGGCCTGCCTGGCTCGCTGGCTGCCCCTCGGGGCCGGCGATGTCGTGTTGCTGACGACTTATTTCGGACTCATCACCGGCTCAGTGCTCGGCTTGGTGGGCACCCTGCCGCAGCTCACCCGGGGACTCGAGTCGATCCGCTCGATCGGCGAGGTGCTGCAGTGTCCGGACCTGGAGGACAACGAGGATAAGGCCGCAGTCACCGCGGTCGAGGGCGAGTTCAGCTTTGAAAACGTGAGCTTTGTCTATCCGGGCTCGGCACTGGCGGCCCTGCATGATTTCTCCCTCGAGGTGCCACCGGGCGAAACGATCGCCCTGGTCGGTCCCTCGGGCGCCGGCAAGTCCACCGTCCTCAATCTTGTCATCGGTTTCATCCGTCCAACCGGCGGGCGCATCCTCATCGACGGGCGCGACATGCAGGCGCACGACCTGCGCACGTACCGCCGCTTTCTCGCCGTGGTGCCGCAGGAGTCGATCCTGTTCGATGGCACGGTGCGCGACAACGTCACCTACGGCCTGCGCGGAGTGCCGGCCGAAGCCGTCGTCGCCGCGGTGCGCGACGCCAATGCCTGGGATTTTGTCTCCCAAATGCCCGCCGGGCTCGACACCCCCGTCGGCGAAAAAGGCGCGCGGTTGTCGGGCGGCCAGAAACAACGCCTGGCCATCGCCCGCGCGCTGATCCGCAACCCCCGGGTGCTCATTCTCGATGAGGCCACCTCGGCCTTGGACACCGAGACCGAGGCCCTGATTCAGGAAGCGCTCGCCCGCCTAATGCGGGGCCGCACGACGTTTGTCGTAGCCCACCGACTGTCGACCATCCGCAATGCCCGCCGCATCGTCGTCCTCGACCAGGGACGCCTCGCGGAGATCGGTTCCCACGAACACCTGGTGCGCTCCGGCGGCCTCTATGCGCGCCTGCATTCACGGCAGGCGGGAGTCGAGTTCACTCAATAATGTAACCTTCTTCGCCGTGCTCTGCCAGATCGAGTCCCATCCGTTCATTGTCGCGGTCCACCCGCAGTCCGCTGGCTGACAGCTTGACCACCCAGGCAATGGCCGTGGTGGCGCCGACGGACCAGGCCACCACGATCGCTCCAGCCTTGAGTTGCTCCATCCACAGCGTCCGGCCGACGAGATCGGCAACCGGCCCCGTGGCCAGACTTGGATTGGCGGCCGCCGTGGCAAAGACTCCGGTCAGAATGGTGCCCAGTGTGCCGCCGACGGCATGCACGCCAAACGTGTCCAGGGAGTCGTCGTAGCCGAACCGTGCCTTGAGATGATTGCAGGCGAAGTAGGTCGCCCCGCCGGCGGCCAGGCCAATCAGCACCGCGCTCCCGGCCGTGACAAAGCCGCTCGCCGGGGTGATCGTGGCCAGTCCGGCGACCGCGCCGGAGCAGAAGCCCAGCACGCTCGGTTTTCCCCGCTGGAGATACTCGATCAGGGACCAGGAGAAACACCCCGCGGCCGCGGAAAGGGTGGTGGCCACAAACGCGTTGACGGCGACACCGTCGGCCGCCACGGCGCTGCCGGCATTGAATCCGTACCAGCCGGCCCAGAGCATGCCGGTGCCGGTCATGCAGAACACCATGCTGTGCGGCGGCATGGGTTCCCGCCCATGCCCGTCGCGCTTGCCGACCACCAGGCACAAGGCGAGGGCGCTCCAGCCCGAGGTCATGTGCACGACCAAGCCGCCGGCAAAGTCGATCGCCTTGATCCCCGCGGCGGGATTGGCGGCGCCATTCATCCAGCCGCCGGCTCCCCAGACCATATGGGCGATCGGGAAGTAAACCACGAACATCCACATCACGCTGAAAAGCATGACGGCCTTGAACTTCATGCGCTCGGCAATCGCCCCCACCGTCAGGGCCGGGGTGATGATCGCGAACATCAATTGATACACGGCAAACAGGCTGTGCGGAACCCACTGTGCGTAATCGCGATTGGGTTGCGTACCGACGTCCTGCAGGAAGGAGAAACTCCACCCGCCGATGAAAGCGTTGCCCCGCGCGTAGGTCAGGCTGTACCCGCAAATCCACCAGAGAATCGTGACCACAGAGGCGAGACCCAGGCACTGCGCGAGAATTGACAGCACGTTTTTCCGCCGAACCAGGCCGCCGTAAAACAACGCCAGTCCTGGAAGGGTCATGAACAATACCAGCGCCGAACTGGTCATCATCCAGGCGCTGTGGCCCGGGCCACCCCCGGGGACCCTGGACTGTGCCTGACCATCAGTCGCCCGGGCGGTGTTGTTGACATAGGCTTCGAGGTCGGCCAGCCGCTGTTCAACCGTCGGCGGCGGCAAGGGAGCCGCCCGGGACTCTGCTGCGAGGAGCGGGACCGCCGGAAACAATAGCCCGATCAGCAGAATGAAAATCAGTCCAGGGGGTTTCATGGATAAGATCGCTCAGGCAGCAGGTTTCCAGCCATCCATGAATTTTCTGCATGGATTGCGCACTATTATCCACCGATATCCCACGCCCTTATGAATGCTAGGATTGGGTATAATCCGGCCGCCTTAACGGCAGCGGTTTCCGCTGCGCTGGAACCCTCCGCCAATTGGCGGGATGGCTGAGGGCTGCGTTCCCGCTTTCCTCGGGCGGTTTTTTCCCTGAACATTCATTCGATGGAGAGGATTCCTTCAGCGCCGGCCGAGCAAACGGGCGCGACATTCGAGGGCCCAGGCGCGCCGCCCCGGGATTGGTTCATGCTCGACCCGGAAGTCGCCTTCCTCAACCACGGCTCGTTTGGCGCCGTCCCGCGTTCGGTCTTTGCGGTTTATCAGGAGTGGCAGCGCGAGCTGGAGCGGCAGCCGGTCGAGTTTCTCGGACGGCGTTTCGCGGATTTGCTGCGGGAGGCGCGTATCGCCCTGGCCGCCCAGGTGCGCACGAGCGCGGACAATCTGGTCTATGTGCCCAATGCGACCGAGGCCCTCAACATCGTGGCGCACAGCGTGCGGCTCAACCCCGGCGATGAAGTCGTCACGACCGATCACGAGTACGGAGCGATGGACCGAATGTGGCAGTTCATCTGCCACCGCACCGGCGCGATCTACCGCCCCGTGGCTGTCCCGCTGCCGGTCACCACCGCGGCAAAACTTGCCGACCGGATTTGGGCGGCCGTCACGCCGCGCACGCGAGTGCTTTTCTTCAGCCACCTCACCTCGCCGACGGCGTTGATATTTCCAGTGAGCGAGCTCTGCCGCCGCGCCCGGGCGGCGGGCGTGCTCAGCATCGTGGACGGGGCGCACGCGCTGGGGCAGGTTCCGCTGGATCTCGAAGCCATGGGCCCCGATTTCTACGCGGCCAACGCGCACAAATGGCTCTGCGCACCGAAAGGCTCGGCCTTCCTTTATGCGCGGCCGGCGGCGCAACCGCTGATCGTGCCGCGGGTGGTCAGTTGGGGCGACCTGGCGGCCGGGGCGACCGGATCGCGCTTCCTGGACGAATTACAGTGGACCGGAACGCGCGACATTGCCGCGTATCTGACCGTGCCGGCGGCGATCAGGTTCTGGACGGAGCATCGTTGGGAAGACTCGCGGATCCGCTGCCATGCACTGGCGCGCTACACCCGAGAAACGGTCGCTGGGCTCACCGGGCTGCCGCAAATCAGCCCGGATTCGATGGATTGGTTTGTGCAAATGACTACTGTGCCGCTGCCGCCGTGCGACGGCCCGGGGCTCAAGGCGAGTCTCTATGACGAGTACCGGGTCGAGGTGCCGGTGGTGGAGTGGCAGGGGCGGCAATACCTCCGGGTTTCCATCCAGGCTTACAATACCCGGCAGGACGTCGACCGGCTGACCGCGGCCCTTCGCGCGCTGCTCCACCTTTGACCGGCCGGGGATTTTCCGGCCGACGCCCCGGCAATCTCCCCGACGACATCTTCTCTGCTGTCGTAAGCGGGCTCGTATGGAACCGTGTAACCTGTCATGGTTTTTGCGGTCAATCTCCACATGGTCTGGTACCGACCTGTCTTTCTTCTGCTGGCATTAATCGCGCTTGCGGTTGCATCCGCGCCGGTTGGGTCGGGCGCGGCGACTGACGACACGGATACGAAGGCGGGACCGTCGCCGGACCAGCCGTCGCCACAGAAGCCACCAGACCAGCCAGCTCCGCAGAAACCAGCGGAACAGCCGCCCCCGACAAATCCGCCGGCTCCGGCGACGCCAGCGGAGCCGGGGGCCTCCCGAGACGCTGCGGGAAAAACGCTGACGCCGGATCAGCTCTACGATCTCGGCAAGAGTCTTTTCGATCAGTATGCGCCGCCCGAAATCAAGAAAGAATACGATTTTCCGTCGAGGGAGCAGTGGGATGAGTTCGCGCTGAAACTGCAGCGCGCGCTGGACGGCGATTCGCCGGAAGCGCTGGCGGCATACGAGTCCCAGGCGCGCGCCGCCCTCTCCGCGCTGCGGGTGCTACCGGGCTACGGAGATTATGCCGACTGGCTGGAAGAACGGCTTGATTTGATCGAGGCCGCGAAACAGGTCGCGCGGCTGCCGCCAGCCGAGGTTGTGCCGGCACCCACCACGCCGCCCCCGGTCGTCCCGCCCCGGCCGTCGCCCGGGGCGCCCCGTCGCCCGGTCATGCTGTACTACGATCTGTGGGTGCAGCGCTTGCGCGGTCGTCCGCTGCCTCCCGATGCCGCCGAACTCATGCCGAAGCTGCGCGCGGAGTTCTCCGCCGAGGGCGTGCCGCCGGAACTCGCGTGGCTGGCTGAAGTGGAGTCTTCGCTCAATCCCAACGCCCGCAGTCCATCCGGTGCCAAGGGCCTGTTCCAGCTCATGCCGGACACGGCGAAGTCCCTCGGTCTGAGCACGTGGCTGCCGGACGAACGCACCGATCCGGGGAAAAGCGCCCGGGCCGCGGCGCAATTGCTTCATAAACTGCAGACCCGGTTCGGCGACTGGCCGCTGGCGATCGCAGCCTACAACACCGGGGAAGGGCGCGTCAGCCGGGCGCTTGCGGCGAGGAAGGCCACGACTTTCGCGGAAATCGCCCCAGCCCTGTCAGTGGGCACGCGTTTGTATGTTCCCAAGGTCCTGGCCACCATCGCGCTCCGCACCGGGGTGCCGCCGGAGAAGCTTGCCGCGCCCGGCGGATGAGTGTCCCGTGGTGGCGGACCGGACCACGTAGCGCATTCAGCGACGGATCCAACGGGCCAGTTTTTCAGCAACCACTCATGAAGATTACTATTCTCGGCGCCGCCGGCGGAGAAGTCACCGGTTCAGCCTACCTCGTTGAAAGCCGGCGGGCCAGGGTGCTCGTTGACTGCGGACTTTTCCAGGGAGAACCCCGCGCGGAGGAATTGAATCGCCGGCCCCTCGGCACAGGGTCCGCCCGGCTCGACGCCGTGCTCCTTACCCATGCGCACCTCGACCACACCGGCCGTTTGCCGTTGCTGACCAACGCGGGTTTCACCGGCCCGATCTTCGCCACGCCGGCGACGATTGATATGGCGGGCCTGATCCTGCGCGATTCCGCCAAGATCCAGGGGCAGGATGCCGAACGGTTCAACCGCCAGCGCCGGCGCGCTGGCGAGGCGCCTGCCGTCCCGCTTTACACCTCCGCCGATGTGGAGCGGACTCTGGGACTGTTCAAGCCCGTGCCCTATCGCGATCCGGTCGCCGTGGCACCGGGCCTGCAGGCGCGTTTTGTCGAGGCCGGTCACATGCTCGGATCGGCGAGCATCCAGTTGCTCGCCGACGAGGACGGGGCGCGGCGCACCGTCGTGTTCTCCGGGGACCTTGGACCCAAGGGCGCACCGATCCTCCGCGATTCCGAACCTTTCTCGCAGGCCGACTTGGTTTTTCTCGAGTCCACCTACGGCGACCGTGATCACCGGTCGTTTGCCGACACGGTCCACGAGTTCATCGAGATCCTGCAACACGCCGTGGCGCAGAAGAGCAAGGTGCTGGTGCCGACGTTTGCGGTGGGCCGCGCGCAGGTGCTGACGGCGCTGCTGGCCTGGGTTTTCCGGAACAAGCGTGTTGCGCCGTTTCCGGTGTTTCTCGACAGCCCGATGGCGATCGAGGCGTCGAAGATTTACGCCCGCCATCCGGAACTGTTCGACGACGAGATGGTGGCGTTCCTCAAGGCGAAGCCGATGGCCCAGGACCTAACCACGATGAAGTTGACAGCGACTCCAGAGGAGTCGCGCCAGATCAACTTCTGCCCAGGCCCGTGCTTCATAATGGCGGGCGCGGGCATGTGCAACGCGGGCCGCATCCTGCATCATCTCCGCCACAACCTGTGGAATCCGCAGGCGCACGTGATCATCGCAGGTTATCAGGCCAACGGCACGCTCGGTCGCCTGCTGGTCGACGGCGCAAAGAAAGTCACGATTTTCGGCGAGACGATTGCCGTGAAGGCCCAGGTCCACACGCTCGGTGGATTCAGCGCCCATGCCGGCCAGACCGATCTGCTGGCCTGGTTTGGGGTCCTGGCACCGGCCCGGCCCCGGGTGATCCTGACCCACGGTGAAGATGGTCCGCGGACGGCCCTGGCCAAGCTCATCACGGCGCGTCACGGCCTGACGCCGGCGCTGCCGGCTCTCGGCGAAACCATCGAACTCTAGGAGCCGGCGGCCGAAGTCCGACTGGCTCCAGGTGACTCAGGCCCTGGCTTCAGCGGCTCCGGCAGCTCGCGCAACTGCCGCACGCGTTCGAAAACCCGGATGAAGTTCTCCACCGCGGGGCTCGTCGCGGTCGCGCCGGAAGCTTTCGCGGCTCGATAGGTGGCGGCAAACTCGGCCGAATGGCCCCAGTTGGTCGCCATCACGCCAAGGAGGCGTGGGCCGAGACGGTTTTCCCGGTTGGCGAGACGCGCCTGCACAAGCTGCTCGGCCTCGGCCACGCCGACCGCGAATTTGTTGTACGAACAGATCACCACGTCGAAACCCTTCATTGCGAAGTAGGCCGGCGTCGGCACGGCGTCGTCGTAGTGCCAGTCGCAGATCACGATGTCCTTCGGCACCAGATCGATCGCGCGGTATGTGTTGTTCATGCTGGCTTCCCATTCGCCGAGGCCCGTCGTGCGGCCGTCGAGCAGCCGGTCGCCCCAGAGCCAGAGGCGGACACCCTTGGTCGCCAGAAAATCGCGGAGCGTGCGGACCTCCTGGGCAAAGAGCTCGGCCTTGTCGGCGCCGCGGCAGCGCGGGCAGCCGTCCTCGCCGATCAGGAAGACTTCGTCCATGCCCACGTGCACGGCGTCGGTCTCGAACACCGCGGCAAGTTCGCCGAGCAGGTCGAAAATCACGCGATGAACCCCGGGGTGGTTCGGGCAATAGCTGCGACAGTAAATCCCCTTGTTTTCGGGATGGAGGCCGGGGGTCTCGTCAAACTCGGGGTACGTGGTCAGCAGCTTGTGCGTGGTCTCAGCCCATGATTGGTGCCCAAGGCAGTTGAGCAGCGGAACGAGCTTGATCCCGGCGGCGCGGCAGGTCTTCACCAGCGCCTTGATCTGCGCCTCGGTAAACGCATTCTCCGCAATCAACTCGGGATGGCTCCTGTACTGGTAGCCGTAATCTATCTGGAAAATCAGCGTATTCACGCCCTCGCGAGGCAAATCCTGCGCGACAAAATCCAGGAAGACATCGAGCGCCGCGGGCGGCACGCCGTTGAGCATCAACGCCCGCACCGGCAGCTCGCGCGGCTGAAAACCCGTCGGCACCCGATTGCCCGCCTCGGCGGTCCCCAGCGACACTGACAGCACGAGGAAAAGAGCCGGCCAGATCAATTGCGGTTTCATGGGGAAAAGTGGGCGCTGGCGGAGGAGACCGGCGCTCAGACCTTCATCCGGTAACCAGCCCTGGCAATCAGGCCGGTGAGTTGCACGACCAGGAACGCCATGAGCAGACTCCCGAAAATGTTTACCGTCAGGGGCAGCTGGCTGCTCTTGTAGAAATCGAGCGGGAGATTCACGAACCCGGCGATGGCATAGAGAATCGGATGCAGCACGTAGGCGAGCAGCGGATTCGCACCGGCCGGGCGCACGGCCCGGCTCCAACCTTCGATCCGGCGCAGGTCCATCAGCCAATAGAGCAACATCCATACCCCGGCGGTGATCGCCGAGCAGAGGAAACACCAGGCGGGGGTCGCCTGGATCTTGTTCAGGCCGTAAACCGCATCGAGCAGCACCGCCGCGACCAGCAGCCCCCCGACGAAAATGCCGGTCCAGCGCAGGCGCTCCGCCGGCGCCTTCACGTCAGAGCCTGGCGTGAGAATGCTCCCGAGGCAGCAACCCGCTGTGGTGATCGCCGCGAGCGAACCAAGCGACTCCGCGAACGACACGTGCGAGTTGATCCAGGCGAACACGGCCTGCAGCGGCCTGATCACGGGCAGCGCCCACGCCAGCCATTCGCGCGAGGCGTAGCGTGCGGCGAAATCGGATTTGTCCGCGACAAAAAGCAGCATCAGCAACGCGGCTGCGCCGAGCAGCCACTCGCGGCGCCGTCCGAAGGCGAGATAGACCAACGACGCGACGAGATACGCCCAGCCGATCAAGCCGAGAATGCCCCACCAGGAATGGCGGAGCCAGTGGTGGTCGGTCGCCTCGAAGAGGGGCCCGAGCATCAGGTGTTTGCCCTCGCTGGTTTGGTAAAGGAGCCCGAGCGCGAGGAGCCCCACCACGCCCACGATCCGGCCGATCCGGAATGTCGCGCGCGCCGGTCCCGCTTGGCGTGGCACCACGGCGAACGCCAGCAGCATGGCCAGGTACGCGAGCAGCCCCCAGAGCCCGCGGTACCACGGCTCATGCTCTTCCATGTTCACCATGGCGACGCCCATGGTGAGCAGCGCCAATGTCCGGACCAGCACCTTCCAGAATAGCTCGCCGCGCGACTGGCCGAGCGCCGCCGCCCGGCTTAACGCGAGCGGAATCGAGACACCCGCGATGAAGAGAAACGCGGGAAACACGATGTCCGGCAGCGTCATCGCGTCAGCCTTGGCGTTGGCGTGCCGGAGCCAGCTCGGCGCCCGCGCCACACCGGCGAGGTCGTTGACGAAGATCATCAACGTGATCACCAGCCCGCGCAAGGCGTCGACGGACGCGATGCGATCCAGGGCGGAAGCGGGCGCCGGGACTGGCGACAGCGCGGGGACCGGGACCGCGGCGGATGGCTCCGAGTTCATGGTCTCTTTGGATCGAGGGGCAGACTGCTGATGCTGCGACGCTCTCCAACTTCATCGTTCGGCTCAAGCCGATTGCATGCCCCGAACCTCCGCCATCACGGCCGGAGAATCATAGCACGCGAACCGGACCGGGCCGGCCGCCCAGACTCCTTCCGCCAGGCGCACCGGTCTGGGTCTTCTTGCGGTAGCCGCCCGGGGATTCCCCGAACAGCCGCTTGAACACGACGCACATGTACTCCACGTGCTCGAACCCGGCCAGCTCGGCGATCTTCTTCAGCGGAAAATCGGTTTCCAGGAGCAGCTGCTTGATCTTGTTGAATTGCACCCGTCGGATTTCCGCCTGGGGCGAATGGCCGAGATGGCGACGGAACTTCTTCTCCAGCTGGCTGCGCGAGCCAAACGCGTGCCGCGCCACACTGTCCACCGAGATTCCGCGGCAGGCGTTGAGCCGGATAAAGCTGAGGGCCGCGGCCAGGATCTTGTCGTCGATCGCCAGCACGTCAGTCGAGGGCCGGGTGACGACGCCCAACGGCTCGATCCGCTGGTCCATAATCTCCGGCTTCCGTCCCGCCAGCATCTCAGCCAGCGTTTCCGCGGCGCGGTAGCCGGACTGAAACGCGTTGGGCACCACGCTGGACAGCGGCGGGAAGGAGAGTTCGCAGCGGATAGGATCGTTGTTCGCGCCGATGACCGCCACCTCCTCGGGGACGAGGATGTTGTTTTCGTGCGCCGCCACGAGAATCTGCTGCGCCCGGAGGTCGAAACAGGCCATGATGCCCACCGGTTTGGGCAGGCGCTTGATCCATTCTGCCAGTCCCGCGATCTGCTCCGGCGCCCAGGCCGGCGTCCCGTCCCCAGGATAATGCACATCGTAAATGTCACAGTCCCTGCCGGCCAACCGCAGCGCCTCGACGAAGCCGTCCCGGCGCTCGCAGGACCAGCCATCGTTGGAAAAGCCCGTGAACCCGAAGCGCTGGAAGGCCCGCTCGAGGAGGTGCTCGGCCGCGAGATGCCCGAGGGCGACGTTGTCCGGCCGGATTTTCGGCACGCCGGGAAACGGCGCGGTATCGTTCAGGTCGACCAGCGGAATCCGCAGCTGGGCGCACATCTGCACGAGGCCTGGCGTCGTGTGGCGGCTGATGACACCATCCCATTTCCGGTTTTGCAGCCAGTGGGGATCGACTTCCGCCCGGGCCTGGTCGTCGTGAAACGCGGTCCAGAGCTCATGGGTCCGCTCGTAGTGTGCGATCCCCTTAAGCATGTTCATGCAGTCTTCGAAGCGGGTCATGAAGACGAGCAGGATGTGGGGCCTCACAGCGCGCGAGGCTGGCACACGGCGGCGCCGAAGCAAGCGAGCAAGGGAACTTTGGACCGGTCGGGGTACCGTCTCCTGATGGGGCGGGATTCATCCCCGCCAACCGAGCACAGATTCTCAGCGGCGGGCATGAAACCCGACCACCGACGCCCTGAACGACGACGCGTTCCGAAAAACGCGCCCCACCTTGACACGAAGACAAAGATAACCGGATGCGCCGGACTGGGTCTGTCCCGTTTTGAGGTTCTTTCCCCCAATTCCCGCTTTTCCACCTTTTCTTCGCGACCTTAGTCGCCCCTTTAAGAAGGCTCTCTCCTGATTCCGGAGTTCAGGTCACGTAGGTCACATTCTGGGCGGCGAGGAGGTTCTTCGGACGGTAGTCGGGCCGCTGCGTCATCCGCGTCCGCACGCTCTCATGGACCAGCGCTTGATCGGGGACGAACCGCCGCCACCAACCGAGAATCCACCAGATGGGCACCAGGGAATTGTGCAGCTCGCCCAGCGGATCGGGGGGATAGGCGGCCAGCCCGGCGAGGTCGACCAGCAATTCCTGGGCGGCGGCCTCGCGCAGGAGCCAGTGCAGGGGCAAATGGGAAAGCCCGGACGCAGCATAGCCGCCGCCCACATCGCTGTGGACGCCGGCAAACCACACCTGCCGCACATCCTGTCCCGGTTCATGCGACCACAGGTTGGGGCGGTACTCGCTGCGTTGCTCGTCGAGCGAGAGGGCATGACGGGCATGGGCGACGCTGGGATTGAGAACGGAGTTGGGAAAGCTCCGGTGCCGGATCAGGCCCACCGACTTCACCGTGTCCCAGACGCCGATGAAATGAACCGGACAGTCGCGCGAGAACGCCTGCTTGAATCCCGCGGCGAGGGTCTTCGAGCCGTGCTGATACATCTTCGAGGCGTACGGGATCAGGTTCTCGCTGCCGCGTTGCAGCAGTCCGCATTTGAACAGCATGCCCGCGAGCGCCCGCACGGTGAAGGCGCCGCGGCTGAAGCCAAAGAGATAAACCCGATCGCCATCCTGGAATCGCTCCATCAGGTAGCGGTAGGCATCCTCGATGTTGCCGGTGAGACCAAAGGCGAAGGCGAGTCCAAGCAATTTCGTAAACGCCTTGGCCGGACCGGAGATCACCCCCGGTGCGCTCATGGTGCCAAGGCCCGGGTCGTAATAGATGGTCTGGACGGTCGGGTCCCTCGCCAACAATTCGAACAGTTTGACGACATTGGTGTTCTTGGGACCGAATTCGTTGCCGGTACCATCGCAGCAGATGACGATGTTCTTGGACATGAGGATAGAAGGGTCGATGCGGGCGGCAGGCGGCGGCGGACCAAGCTGGGCCGCAACGCGCGTGAGCTTGCGGGCGGGGGATTTGCATGCGGGCAGTGGAAGGGTTGCGGTTACGCAAAGGCCGTAATCCAACCGCTGACATTATCGCACACTCTGGAGCCTGCGGCGACCCCGTTGCACAGATAATTCCGCGGCGGAGGGCGCAACCGTGCTGACCAGCAGAGCGCGGCGGGCATGAGCCTGCCCCACCGACGGCCACTCCGCCGACTCACGGCGCCACGACTTCGAATGGAATGGCCGGAAGCGTGGCGATCGGAACGGACGGCCGCTTTCCGGGAGGCTGCCCTGGCTTGGCTTCCTGAATTCGTTCCGCGAGAACCTGCACGATCAAATTGCCGCACAAACCGGGTTTTGCCTTCGTGGCGTCGCAGCGCAACAGAAGCTCCGAGCCGCCGAAGTGGCTCGCGGATACGTTTTCCAGCGAGATTCCGTTGGGCGGTTCGCTGAGCTGGAGAGTGATCCGGGCCTGGCGCGTTTCAGTGGGAACGCTCACCTTGATCTGCCCGGTTCCCCCGGCGGGAATCCGGACAGGAGTGGACCCGATGATTCGCACCGGCAGCCGGCCGGGAGCGGCTCCCACCACGTCAGCGATGAGCTGCCGGGCGGGAACGAGGTGTCGGTAGGCAAACGCCTGCATCAAGTCCTCCGCCGGCACGGCCGTTCGGGTGACACGTTGGCCGCCGATCGTGGCGCGGCCGTCAATTCCAAGGCTGATCAGGCCATGGGGGGACGTCGTAGGCGCAGCCAGCGTGATGGACACCCGGTCCTGGTTGGCGGGCACCCGGGCGCCAGCCAGGGTGAAACCAGCCGGAGCGTGGGAGAGCGCCAGCGAGATCTCGCCAGTGAAACCGTCCCGCCTGATGGCCCAGACGGTGAAAGCGACGTTACCGCCGCTGCGGACGTTGAGGCTCGCCGGCGTTACGCGCAGCTCGAAGTCGGGCCGGGGTTCGCTCAGGCGCAAACGGTAGGCATAGTCGGGGCCGCCTTTGTGCTGGGTGTCGCCCAGCTGAACGAAATAGGCGCCGTTGGCGGGAAGTCTGACGCTCAAGTAGGAATCCGCGTGCTGCGTGATCAAGCCGGACCCCTTGTCCTCATAATCGTCATTGAAGGCCAGTTGCCGGCCGGCGGCGTCGGTTACCTTGAGCACGGAATCCAGCGGGGAACCGAGGCGGCGCGCCTGGACCTCGGCGACAATCTCCTGGCCCGCCTTCCCGTCGAAGCGGAAGACATCCCAGTCTCCCGGCCGATCGATTCGTCCATTGACGATGACGGGCAGCACCACCGGCTGGGCGGTGTCCGGCGAGTCGTTGGGCTCCTGTTCCAGCTTCTCAGGCAAAGTGTCCACCAGGTAGGATAAGCGGTTGGGCACAAGTTCCCCGGTACGCAGGAGAAGCTGCTGAAGCCCTGGCGCGGAAACAATCGGGGTCATCTGGTGGTCCGGAAGGTTCCATCCCGCAATGTCGACGGAGGTCGGCTGTCCGGTCTGGCCACCAAGGGGAAAGATCGAGGTCACAAAGGGAAGCTCGCCCACGAAAATGCGGTAGACGAAATCCTCCCGGCCGCGGTAGAGGGCGTCCTTGATTTCGATGACATACTCGCCATCTCGCGGAATCTTGCAGCTGAGGACCGGATCGGGATCGAAATGGTACTCGTCGTCGTAGGCCAGCTCCTTCCCGGAGGAGTCGTAGAGCGCCAGCGTGGCCTGGCACCACCCCGGCACCGCGTCGGCCAGATAGGGAATCAGCGCGCGCGCGAACACGGCCATCACCATCTGCTGCCCCTGGCGGGCGCTGAAGCGATAGCGATCGGCGGCGCCCGGCATGATCCGTCCGTTGACGGTTGCCGGAAGGGTGATCTTCGTTTCCGCGGGAGCGGGACTGGTCGGTTCCTCCGGGGCGGTGAATTCCGGCAGCTGGCCGACTTGAAACACGAGCGGATTCGTCAATCCGGCCTGCGTGACCAACCGCAGTTCGCGTTCACCGATCGCCGCGTCCGGAGCCAGGGAGACTTGGAGGACGACCCGTTCAGCAATGGCCGGGTTGGGCGGCCGGCGGGGATTCGTGGTGAGTTTTTTTCGCAGATCCGCCAGCACCTTCGCATCGTTCTCGGTCCAAACGGGCGGCGTAATCGGCGGGCCTTTTTTGGCGTCGCCGCCACCGCCCGGTCCGCCGAACACCGCCCGCCTCTTCTCCTGCAACTGCTGGAGCTGTTCGCGCAACATATTGCGCTCCTTTGGCGTGAGCGGTTTCGTTTGTTCGATCAGGGAGGCAGTGACCCCTCCGCCCGAGACCAAAACCTGCGAAAAGCCGTCGAGATTCTCGCCACCGACCAGAACTCTGAAGGAGGTTCCCTTCTCTCCGCCGGCCGGATAGACATAGCCGATGTGCGGTGGATTCTGCTGCGCCCGCAGCAGCGGCACGGTCGCCGGAAGCAGGGCCAGCCCGGACGTCACCAGCCATCGGAATGCGTTCATGCGACGCCTGGGGTTCACATGATTTCCCGCAAGCGCCCGCCGCTCCGTCCCGGTTCGCTCGGGGTGGGCATTACGCGGACGACCTTGCCCTG
>Ga0182027_10008739_pt1 | contig 14680 bp, 15 predicted proteins | sample 712E1DmetaG_FD_121300 | JGI IMG/M metagenome (GOLD analysis project Ga0182027, IMG submission 121300) | Permafrost microbial communities from Stordalen Mire, Sweden - 712E1D metaG (Illumina Assembly) | ecosystem: Environmental > Terrestrial > Soil > Wetlands > Permafrost | place: Sweden... | reverse complement strand
TCGGATATCAGTGGTTCTTCCAGTTGGCTCTATATGAATATCCGTAGAACGTGTGATAATGGCAAGATTAATAATCCCATTAAGCCATGATGCTAAAGAATCGATCCCTTCTGACTTAAAAGATTCAATCTCAGAAAGTAATTTTTTCCTGTTTTGTTCCAAAATTATTAAATCCAATGCATTTCTCACATCGCTTTCTGTGCCGATGTAAAAATTAACCCCATTGTTTCCGAAATTATTTTTAAGAAAATCCGTAATTTCGACGTTATCTATAAATGAAACTACAAAAGATGGGGTGCCACCATTTTTCAATGGGAATATCTGATGCGTACAAAAATAATCTAATCCGGTCCGTTCAATGGATCCATAGTCAGGGATATAGTCATCATCAAAGAATTTCCATCCAATTTGTTTTGCAAGACAAATAGCTAATTCACGATCATTAATGAAACCTAGACGCTGCAAAATAGAACCCAAACGATCCTTAGGATTCATTTTCTTGTATTCCAGGCAATGATCCAGCTCGACTTGAGAAATAAGATTGTCTCTAATTAGCAATTCGCCAATTTGCGCTAACATCTCTTTTTACTCCGGTTTATAGTCAATGGTTTTAGTTAAATCCTGCGGTGCACTAAAATGTAAAGTTACGCTTGAATCAGAAATTGACACAACCTGAATGTTATCGGTTGGGTTAGATTTTGCTTTAACCTGGTAGTTGGTTCCTGCAATAGAAACAATTGCCTCCTTTTTAACATCATTCCCACCAATATATTCGACCTTGATTTCTGGAAAATTTTTTTGACTCTCTTCTGTTGGATCCTTAAAGGCCCCCATATTATCGATTTTTAATTTATTAATTTCTGCCAGAGCCTTCTCTTGCTCAAGCTCAAGATTGGTTTGTTCGAGCTTTGTTTTTAAATATTTTGTTTGTTTTTGGGCTTGCCGATCACGATCAAGTTGATCCTGAATCGCCGCATCATCTTCATTTGAGGCGTCCGATATCGGTTTTTTAGAAAAATCTTTTTCACTCGACTCCTTCTGAATGGCCGGTTTAACTAAAGTATCTTTGCTTAATAAAACCGGAGACGAGTTTACTGCCTCAGGATTCTCTTGAGAAGTTGAAGCAGTTTTTATAAAAGATTTTCCCACAAGAAGTACAATTACAAAAAGCACAGCCAAGACGGGTAAAAACAGTTTGTTTTGTAACAACCTTTTAAAGTCCATATATTTCTCCTTTGACGATTAAATTATTACTATCCTTGCTTATTTCAGAGGCCATAAAATCCGTGTTTTTTTCCAATAAATGGATATCATCCAATACCGCCCCCATATCTGTTTCTTTTGAAAATTTATTTACCGCGATTTTAATTTTTAAACCCCGCACACCTTTATATTCTGTATCTTCAAATTGTGTTGAAATATCCCCTGCATCTTTGACACCATCAAGCTCAACATCCATATTTGTACCTCCGAACCCTTCTAGCATCCGGACCTGATTCATAAACAAACCATATTCAACGGGCAAAAGTACCCCCTTACGTTTTAATAAAGTCTCTTTATCGCTAATTTTCTGCTTCATATCTTGGTTATTAACCTCAAGTTGTGTGTTTACATCTTTCAAATTGTCTACTTCTGTTTTAGTAGACATTCCAAAGTGCAGGAAAAGTATTGATATAACAAATGAAACAAAAATTATTATTTTATTCATAGAGTTACTCTCAAATTTTTACCTGGCTGGTTGTTAATAAAAATGTCCTTTATATCCGCCTTTTTAAGAATTTCTACCTTAGGGATTGATTCAAATGGGCCACTATTATCAGAAGAAAGCGTTAATTCCAGGCTCCATTTACCGGATTTAATGAACTTAAAAGAAGTAACCTCGTAGCTCGGGGGGATCAAATCAAGAACCTTAAGGTAAGATATCCCGTAATTAAGAGATTTATGCAGCTTTAAATCCTCTCTGTACGTTTGTCTATCTAACAAAGTTAACCTTTTGTCTAACTGCTCATTGGCTTGTTTGTCTATATCACTTTGACTATTAATCATTCCCAGTTCTATTTTGTTAAAAAGAAAATAAAATAGTCCAATCGCCACCACACACAACGAAATGACCATCGTTGATACTTTCTTTTTTAGTTCAACTTCCCTCCGTTTTTTCAAAATTTCTTCCGGTAAAACGTATTTAATCTGATCATCTGCAATTTTTAAACCTTCTATTGCCGGATTCTTTATGTTTAAATACGTGACCGGCAACTTTTCATTATTTTTAGAAAGCTCGGCGGCCAACGACTGACTATTAACTACTATTACAAAATCAGCCCCTTTTTTGCTTAGAAATTCTTCGTTCTTCTTAAAAAAATCAATCTGGGAACGTTTAATTTCAGGAAGTATATCTTCACCATTATTGACGATAACCCTAGTACGACTGAACTTCAAACCATCAAAAACAGTTACTAACCGCTCATCGCCCCAATCATCAACAAACACCACTGTTTTATTGAGATCAACCTTCCTATTAACAAGAATATTTCGTAGTGCTATCCCATAAGGAATACATATTTCAACCTGCTGAGGAGGAATTAAGGAGTAAACCTCTCTAATCTTTTGTTCTTTTATACCCATAACCTGAAAAAGATTATTTTCGACTTTATCAACCTCGATGACATATTTTTCCAGGCCATATAGATCCTTATGCTTACGAACACAAATATTGTCTCTTTTTTCGATCGGAAACTCGATGGCAGAGGCCATTAACAGGTCAACATCAAGAATAGCGACCCGCACAGGGCTTACAAAATCAAAAATATGATCCGGGTTTGTCCCTTTTGTGATTCGTCGAACATTTTCACCATCACTTAGAAAAATATCGCTATTGAATATTAGATAGTTCATATTTTTTACTCATTACCCTTTCCGGCCGGGAATTAATATTATTTAGTGACCACCTCTGCCTTGTCAGCACCATTTGGGTTTTTATCCCTTAAATACACCAATCTTTTATCATCAATTACAAGGTGAAATTTATTCTTAATTGCCCTATCCTCCCATCCCTTTACTGGACATTTAGCAATCCAACCTTCAAGGAAACGTGTGCCTGTTTTGGTGGATATCCTTAATTTAAGTCTGCCGGTTGCGACCCATTGTTTAATCACCACTTCTGGGATCACTTCTTTTTCTTCAGAACCCTCTGGTTTATGCGTATGCATCCATAAAATTTTGTTAAAATTGAGAGCCATCGGATACGTATTCTTAACTTCGTTGTTTTCAAATCCAATTAGCGGGATTTTGTCAAGCCAGCCATTAAGATAGTTCTTCCTTAACTTAGTTGAAAATTTCAAATTAACTGTTCCTATAAACCATGATTTCATAATCCTTTTCCTCCTGAGCATAAAAATTTCAATACATTAAGAACAATATGGATAGGGCAACTCCCTGTGAGTTTCTTCAGCTGGGTTATAGCTCCATTTGGATCCTACGACTTCATCTGCAATGCCCTGCTGGTCAACCGGACCTCCATCAAATGTTCCATTAACCTCACTCGAATAGGCCTGAAACACCGCAGTAAATCCGTTTTCTGTAATTTGAAAGCAACTCTCCATTTTATTTGTCATAACCCAACCCCCTTTCTGATTGAATCAATAAATCTGCTTAATCTAAATTCCTCACCACATTCTTGGGCGTAATGATAATTACAAGTTCAGTCTTTTGGCTTGATTTACCCTTATATTGAAAAGCCCCACCCAAGAACGGGATTTTATCTAAATAAGGAATGCCTTGATTTGAAGTGGTTTTCGTTGAGCTGATCAACCCGCCCAAGATCAGAGTCTTCATAGGCTCAACAGAAACATTTGTTGTAATACTTTTAGTTGAAACCTGAGGCTCTTGAATAGTTAAACCATTACCGACCGGTACGTTGGTCATAGAATCTAGCGTATTTACAGCGGCTGAAATATTCAAAACAGTCTTATTTGCTTCGATTTTGGCCTCTAGTCTCATCGTTAAACCATCAGAAACCTGGGATGTCGTAACATTTGATTGAGTAACGTTATTCCCAATCGTTTGACCCGTTCCTGAAATATAAGGAATGCTAGTAACTTCCTGTATTACGCATGGGAACATATTTGAAACCGTAATCGAAGGCCTGCTAACAACATTCACACTGCCCTGTGAATCCAAAGCTTTTAATAACATTGAAACACCATTGCTCGTTGTACCACCCGTTGTCGTTGGGCCGGCTGTCTGCAAACTCAACAACTGCCCACTGGTGAAGCCTTGTGCGGTGAAATTCGTGTTAAGGGATAAATTATTTAAACCCTTGATCCCACTTGCCGCTATAGCAGTCCAGTCAATGCCGGTTTCGTAATCATTATTCAACGTCACTTCAATAATCTGGATCTCAAAACTTTGTTGACGGCTTAAGCTTTCATTTATTGTTGAGACTAAATCCTCTATCTTGTCGAGTACCTGGGGCTTATCAGTTACAATAATCGAACCGCTGACTTTATTTATAGAGTAGCTCCCCACCTTGTCAGTTATCATTGACTTAATGTTACTTTCCAAATCACTCCACAACGAAAGCTTTGGGGACGTGTTTTCGTAATATATTTTTGTCCCTACCTTAATATCCTGGCTTGTTTGATTGTTGGATGAGCTGCTGCTTGTGTTGTTGTTATCAGCAAAAGATTCATTGGAAGTTTCATCTGTAAATGTTTGATCCGTTGAAGGCATCGTTATATTAAAAATTCTAGTTTCTGTTTCAGTAATTATTAAATCCTCTTGGGAAACCTTGAAGCCGTACCCGAATTTGTATAAAAGACTCTTTAAGGCTCTCCACACCTCTATATTTTCAAGATTAATGGAAGTCTTCTGAGAATCAATTTGAGGTGTTGTAATGACGTTGTAGCCGGTAACTTGAGAAATGGTAGAAAGGTATATCTTAAGAGGAAGATTATTCCCCTTAAGTGTAATTTTGGCATTCAAAACTGCCGGGAGATCCGAACCAGGCACTTTGTCCTGGTCCGGACCGTTAGCTGGTTTAGCAGCTAGAGATGATAAAGGTAAAGCACTTTTGACATTCCCCGACTGAATGTTTTTTGTGGGTTCTATGGTTTTTTCGTTTAACGCAGCCCTTTCCGATTGTTTAGTTGTTAGGTTTTCGGTTAATATCTCGACATCCTTAACCGCCTGCTTCATTGAAGATATTGTTACCTTGGTATCAAAATCTTCCTTCTCTACACATCTAAGGACATAATCTTCCCCTGAAACACCAGTAACAGTCATTTCGGCAACCTGAGATAGTGCTGGATCCGTTGGCATCAAATCTAGCTTATTGGTTTCCTTGTTATTTCTTTCAATAACATAAGTGTCAGCACCAAATCCCCTAATAACAGCAACAATCGGCTCAGGGAAAATTACAGTGACGACATGATCTTTCTTAACATGTAAATATATTTCTTTCCCGTCATATGCGATTTCGCGTATAGCGGCGTTCGCATAGGTGCTGCAAAAAACCAAAAACAAGAATACTAAAACGGCTCTTCTCATATTGTCCCCTTGCAATTTTTAAGTGGTTTTAACAAGCTGCTCCTTCATAATCTGAAACACATCTATTTCAACTCCCCTTTTAGACGCCCGCAGATAAAGATCCATAGCAATATCAAAAGTTCCAGAACAAAATTTAGTTAAAGAAAACCTATGTTTCCTTCCATTAACCGTGCGTTCCAAAATTATGGTATGTTTTTTAAACATTTTTATCTTAAACCCATTGGTTCTTTAGGAAAATTGTCACCAGGAGCTTTATCACGTACTGGCACATAAAAGTTTCTAATAATCCTACGGGCGAATCTGTGACTTTTACGCATTATGCGTATATGCCCAGCCTTGAAGTTTCTACAGCTCTTTTGAAGTTCTTCTGTTAAAATGGCCTGTAGCATTTTCGCCCCCTTTTTAGCTTTTTTTCCTTGGTAACAGCTCAAGGATAACATGCAAACAACAAGTTGTCAAATTTTTTACTAAGAAATCTTATCAATTTTATAACTTTTTAAGCTGTTTATTGGTTATAAGCTGTTCATCATCAATATTTTACAGAAAAATAGAAAAAATTATAAATTTTTAATAAAATAGCACTTTTATCACATTTTTTTCTTGATTTATTGTGTTATTAATGTATACTTTAAGTATGGAAAACGTGAAAGAAACCTTTAATCAAAGAATCAAAAGATTAATCGCCAAAAGCAAATACAAAAATCTTCGGAAATTTCACAATGCTATTGTAGAAGTGGCGGGAGAGGATGCCATTACTTATGGCAGCCTACGTAATGCTATGCATCTATGCAAGAAACCGCATGAAAAAACCCTTTTCCAGATCGCAACTATCTTAAAACTTGATATTTATGATCTAATAAAAGGGACAAATCTAGAGCCATCTATTAACGGCGCGGCATCCGGATATATACAATTAAATGAATCTTCATCACTACATAACCTATACCATGGCCTACCCTTTAACCCTGAATTAATAAAAATCAATGCATTCGGGCAAACAATTGATGAACAAAAATATTTCTTTGATGGTATAAAACGTTTCAGATTTATTTATGTGACAAAAGGAACTGTTGATGTAATTCTGAAGCACAAAGACAGGGAACAAGAACGCAGAGAATTGAAAAAAGGCGATGTTTACTGTTTTGACTCATCGATCCTGCATTATTTTAAGAATAATAATGCAGGGTATGCAGAAATATTGATCGTACATTTCAAGCAGGGCACCCCCTTCGATGTTTGATTTCCTTACTTTCCAAGCAACGCTAACACTAAAAATATTGCCCCAATAAAAACTGCAAGCTTGATCCACCAACGCACATACACAAGAACCACCCCAGCAGCCACATTAGATACCTTCGTAGCCCTATCTTCAGAAATCCAGCCAATACCGAGGGCGCTAATAACAGTTTCTTTTAACTGTCTCAAAAAGAAAGGCAAATCAAAAACAGCATTTTCTTTACAATTCGTTCCCTTATTAACAGAACTATTCATTTCAGCCATAGCACGTCTCCTATTTCTTCTTATAGTCAAAACCGTTTTTATCAAAAAATTCCGTTAATCTCATCTGCAACATTTTATAATCGATTGGTTTAGGTAAAAAATGCGCCCCTAAATCAGCGCTTTTGGCTAAATAGGCATCTTCTTTCCATGAAGTAGTGAGAAAAACTTTAATATTAATTCCCAAGTCTTTGAGTCTCTTCGCCACCTCAAAACCGTCCGGGCCAGGGACATGAATATCCTGGATCAAAACATCTACATGATCATCCTTTACTACGTAAACCACCCTGTTACCGTCATTTCGAACAATTACATCACAATCAAATGGAATGTGGAGAAACTCTTCTAACTTATCCGTAAAATCTTTGTCATCGTCAACGATTAAAATCTTTGGTTTTGGCATTGTCTATTCCTTGGTTAATATTTTTATTTTATTAATGACTTCAAATATTTCCCTAAACGCTTTCTCGATGGTTTCCCTTCTTGCTGGTATTTCTGCCAAAGGGATGTTCTCTGTTATCATTGTTATAGTATTTAAATCATTCCCCAACAAATGATGAGTTAGTTCAGAAATATCACTATCAAAAGTTAATACCCCATTCCCATCCAGCTCATTCTTTACGGATCTTTTAATCTTTTCCAAGAAAGCGCCGGATGATAGCATTAACCCGACAATAATTGCTACATGCGTTCTTGAAATCTTAAAATTATTATCAGTGAATATTTCATTTGCCTCCGTAACGTTGTCCGTAAATAAGCTATCAAACACTTCCCACAATTCTAAAGGAACAATGCGCTTATTGTTTTCTAATGATTTCCAACAAACCACTTGTTCTTCATATTGATTAGCCATGATTTATCTCACAATTTTAGCCACAGCTACGGTTAATGCTGCCTCAACCTGGGAAATTATAACTGGTTTTGTTAGTATCCGTACAGGATTAAACTGTTTAAGATGCTCAATAATCCTTTCTTCTGCTCCACCCGTAATAACAATCACTTGAGTTCCCTTTGATTCTTTACTTATTATCTCCATCAATTCATGTCCATACATGCCCCCCAAAACACCTTCCGACTTTGGAATATGTAAATCAAGAATTACAATGTACGGAGTATTTTTAATAATATGATCCATAGCGTCCGTATAATTGTGAGAAAAGGACACAAGAAACCCCGCCTTTTCCAAGGCACTCTTATAAATTAAACACTGGCCCTCTTCATCTTCAACAACATGGACAGTAATTTCCTTATTCTTTACTCTCAACTTATCATACAACTCTTCAATATCAACGTCAGGATCTGTCAGGCTGTACGTTGGAAATTTGATTTCTTGGAGTAAAGCGTTTGCTTTGAAAGCTGCATCTCTAATTTCCTTAATACCGTTAAGAATGAAATCTTTTCTTTCGGGAGTTGGGGCTGCCAGAAACTTTTCAATAGCAAGCTTCAAACTACCCGCAGTTGTACTAATAGCATTGTGCTCTTTAACTATCCCGTGAACTGCCTGTCTGATGGTTGTTGACATATCAAGTCCTTTGTTGAGGTGATGTTTTTAAATTTAAAACTTTTTCTCCTTCTTCAAGCATCGTAATAAAATCTAGTATAGGCTTTGTTATATACCCCTTAGCTCCTAAAACCATACACTGGGCCTCATACTCGCCAAAACCAGAAACAACTATTATATTAAATCTTCCTGAATACCGCTTGAGAATATCCATCCCTTCCGGGTTCCTTGACTCACCTAAAGATAAATCAAGATATATTAAATCAGGGGGATCATTCTCCAAAATGGCTATGGTTTCTTTAGAATTCACGGCATATTGGAATATTATTTGAGCCAATTCTTCCATCTCCGAAAAATTGAATTTGTAATTATTCATTGCCCTTATATCATCTTCAACTATTAATACTTTCTTCCCTTCGAGCATAAACATCCTTTCTTTAATTTGTCGCAATAGGCACGTCTATCCAAAATTTGGATCCAAAACCACGGCCAGCAGAATAAAATCCGTATTTAGTCCCTTTCATTTGTGAACAGGTTTTTCGTACAGAAACTAGGCCAAAACCATGCCCTTTTGTTCCCTTAGTACTGGTGGAAACGTCAAATATGGCCCGCTGGGTGTCTTCATCAATACCATGACCGTTATCAGCTATCTCAAACCTTACATACTCGCCGTCCATCTTATATATCTTAAAATCAATTTTCTTAGCGCCTTCATTCGCCTCAACAGCTTGACAACTATTATCAAAATAGGTACTCAATATTTCATTTATCGTATGAATATCCCCAAACACGTCAGGAACGTCTTTTTCGATCTCTACGTTTGGAGAAATCATGTATTTTCCTATAATCATCTGAGTTAAAATATTAAATTCCTTTAAAATATCATTCACTTTAATTCTTCTTAATTCAATCGTTCCTCTACCATAGTCTAAAATCGTATTTATGGTTGTCGAAATACCACCACAGGCCACCATAATCTCATTTTTCTTTTCTTCCAGCCTGTTGTAGTACCTTTGCTCTATTACAGACTTATATTTCTTCATAACAATTTCAATACCTGTCATGGCCCCCGAGATAACATTTAAAGGGTTCCGTATTTGATGCCCCATGCTTGAAACAAGTTTATCAAGTTGAAACTGTCTTCTATTCTTATTCTCTTCTTCATTAATTTTCTTTTGCTCATCTAAATATTGGACATTTTCAATTGCCAAAGCAAAATGGGAAGAGTTACTACTAAACGCCTTAAGATCATCATCGCTATAGGGACTGTCGTTATTCTTTTCACCTAATAAAATCAAACCAACAAGACTGTCAGATTTAACAAGGGGCATTGCTACTTCGGTTTGAGATTCTTTGATAACCCCATTTATATTCTGTTTATTTTTATATCCATTGTCATGCATTTCTTTAATTATGACCGAGTGATTCTTTTGGACGAAATACTCCATTAATTGGTTGTTATTAATTTCTTTTTGAAACATCGCTTCATTCGTTCCAGTTGTTCTTAATATCAAAAGCTCGCCTTTCCTCAAATACACGGCGACATTCTTTATACCAATTTCAGTAAAAAACACCTTACTCACATGTTGAACGATTTCATCAACAGACTTAAATCTATTGACCACAATTGAAGCATTATCTAAAGCCGTTCGATATCTTTTTAGTTCTAACAGAATTTTATCTTTCGCTTGTCTTTTCAGAAAGATATATATTGAAGGCCCCACAGAAGCTAAAAGACCCATAAATATCACTGGCAAAAGCCATGTACCATACCCTAGTAATTTAAAACCAATCCAAAAGGGAACCCCCAATACGAGACTATATACAGCTATAAAAATAACTGTGTTAGAAATAGCCAAACGAATATCCATAATTCTATACCTAAACATTGCATAAGTAGCGACCATCCCATAAATACACACAAGGATTTGTCCATAAGGATAAATATGAAACCCCCAAGCTGCTGGCGCGGTGTTCATCCCACCACCAAAACCAAACATCATTGCCACAAACAAATATTTAGCTTGAATATTACTTATACCCTTAGATTTACTTATATATTTAAACAATTCATAAAAAGACTTTCCAACAACGATCCCCCAAATTGAAAAAAAGAATGTGTACACCATATTCGCATGTATATAAAAAATCTGATTAAACAATAAATGTACGTTGGGGCCTATCGTGTATTTTGTTAGAACTGTTAAAAGAATAAAAATAGATGATTCTAAATAGCAGAAAATTAAGAACCTCTTTGAAGATAAATTACAGAATATATATATAACGTGATAATAGAATAGCCCTATTAAAACAATCCCAACAATAAACATCCGCCATCCTAAATAAGCCATTTCGGGGGTTCTTGCCGCCCCAATAATTAACATACTAAACCCCCAAAAAGAGATCGAATAATTCACATAAGACCAAATTTTATGAAGCTTATTCTTCCCGTAAAATGCAATTAACAAAGCAAGGCATAAATTTATTATCCCAATACAAAGGCCAGCTAATGAAAAATAATTATTCATAAATTACTCTTTATCTAATTAATCTGTTAATCATGTCCCTTGGGAGATCAGTTACCGTTGGAGCGCATGAATAATCCCTTTTAACCCATAATAATGATTGTTGAGCCACAGCTAACTTTTTACCATTATTCAAATAAATTTCGTAATTTAGCGTAAGTCCATTGGAATATAATTTTCCTAAATACATTTTTACATTAATTAAATCAAAAGGCATTGCTTCTCTTAGGTGATCAATTTTAAATCTTTTACAGACAAATTCATTATTTATATCTGTTGAAGTAAATAAATCTGGCCACATTTTATAAAAATAGGAGTCCGTTGTCCTTCCTACCCAAATAGGGTAATTAGCGAAATAAATATTCCCCACTAAATTTGACTCTTCTAAAGTTGTTGGAATTTTCATCTCAAATAATAAAATTTTCTTAGATTCGTAATCCTGCAATAAACTAGCCTGACCATACTCACCCTTAGGATATAATTCCTTGAATATTTCTTTATTTAGTGGAGCTCCACTTCTTGGCTCCATTTTTTGCATGATTTCCTTTAGAAATAAAGGTAACTTATTTACTTTAGCTTTCCCATGTTCTAAAACCTTAACCCATGAAATTCTTTGAAATGCTAGAGCAACTAACTCTTTATCCGTATCTCCCACATATTTAAAAAACTCAAAATGGAGATCATAAACATTATCATTAATCTTATTGCCCATCCAAACCTTACCTTCAACGATATCTCCGCCCCTTAACTCTCCGTTGATATCTAAAATAAGATTATTTGTTGCCACGCCCCACTCTTTCGTCTCAACTACATCAGCCAATTGTTTTAAAACTGATAGTAAAGAATATTCGCGGATTTCTCCTATCCACTCACAATAACTACTAAAATTAACTCTCCTACTTGGGGTTTTACTGTACTTGAAAACCACCGGAAACTTTTTACTTGTAATAAGCTTCTCTTGAGGACCCGTGTATTCCGCATTAAAATGAAAATATCTCTTCTCAAATCCCAACTGTTTATTTAGTTCAGGTTCCTGATAAACACCTTGGTTCTTTAAAAGAAATGTTAATAACCGTTCATTGCCGCGCGAGAATTTCACAACAAGGCAAATAAATAAATCGTTCCTGTTTCTTAAAATGTAGTAATTCTTTTTAGAAATCTTTTCAATTTTGAAATCCTGATATTTAGAATCTTTTGAAACCTTAATTATGGTTTCATTGCTGGTCCATACAGCTGTTCCCAAATAATCCCTATCTTCCCCTTTAAAATCTTTAATAAGGCTATACTTTTCTTTCCCCAACAACGATAACCAGTCCTCAGATGACCTGGGAGAAACTGTTTCTAAATCTATTGTTTGTTCCTTCTCAGATATAGAGCACAATATTAAATTTTGTTCATGGGTAATTGACAAATGCGTCTCGTGTTCCTGATCTGTACCGAGAATTGGCTTCCCTTTTTCGTCCCATTTAATCTTAACATTCACCTGTTTCTTGCTTGATTTAAAGAAATCCTGTGCAGCTTTATTTAAAAACGGCCTTTCCTTTTCGTGCCTTTCTTCTTTTGTTAATCCTTCTAAGCCAGAAATGTAATTCAATCTAATCAACGGAAACTTAACGCCAAGTTCTCGTTCATATTTCACAATTAGATCTTTAAGAATTATTTTATCTCTCTCATATGGATTTACAATATCATTTGCCTTAGGGTTATCAGGAAGACTTTCGAGTATTTTTAAAGTACAATTCTTAATTCCTATTACATTACCAATCTTACTAACCCCCTGAGCATCTCCTCTATAATGTTCCGGATCCATCAGTTTAATCTTGGACAGAACAGGCTTAAATCCTATTTCCTCTTGGCTGGTCAATATTTCCATTTCTTCAATATAATTTGGTAAACAAGTATCTTGAGAAACAATCAATTGCATCGATTGCAAAACAGAATCAATAAAGAAAGGATCACCTGTTAGAAATTTATTATTAAACTTTTTATTATTAGCCAAAAATTTCAAAGCAGAACTATTAAAGGCAGCAGTAAAAAGGCACTCCCCTTCTTTTTTCTTATCATCGAAATAGAGTTCGTGGATTTTATCGAGACATTGGAAACTTCCTCCTTGGAACAAAATTGAACCATAAAGATCAGTTTTAGGTGAAATATCTAACACCTTAGTTGTATTTTTTTCTAAATCAATGCCTCCAAGAGACAAGTTCTTAGGATTTATCTCAAATATAGCTGAAAAATGAGGTTCTATATATGCCGACTCCTGAGAGTATATCTCAACCTTCACTTCTTGAAGACCAGATTTATCCTCCAAACATTCGACATGAAGCTCAATACTTGTTCCCATTTCTTCGGGGACACTAATAGGTCTGTCTAAATTAATGTTTTTAACTTTAAGGGAATCGAATTTCTCTACACCAGACACACAAGCCACCGCTTGAGCCATAGCTTCCAGACCGAATACAAAAGGAAACAACAAAGACCCTTTCCAATTATGTTCTAGAAGATACGGATCATCCTTAATATTAAGGTGGGCCTTTGCAATTAACTCAACCCCTGGCATGAAATACTCAACTTTTTCAATAAATCTAAACCGATTAGGATTTAATACTGCCGTTTTTAAAGTATCAATACCGGACACCCTAGCCGTAACCATAACTTGTTGAGCATCGGGAGTACTTTCTATTAGTTGCCGAAAACGACTGACCCCTTCCTTAATCGGAATTGCCCCAATACCTCTTTCAGCAAGCTTACCTACACTCCCTAATTTTGTCCCCATCCCAACTTCATCCCAAATGCTATAAGCAATCGTCACGACCTCTGTCTTTGGGTTTTGATTCTTATATTGGTGAAGATACAGGTTTAAAACTTCATTTGCCAACCCATACCAACCGCTACCCTCCATGCCGGTTATGCCAATAATGGACGTTATGGCCGCTACCAATTTAAGATCCCCATTCAAAGCGGAACAAACATTAACTGCTCCAATAACCTTAGGCAAAGATTCGACTAAGGATTCATCTACATTTGATTGTTTTAATCGTTTAAGGCTATTTAACCCGGCACCATGCACAAATCCGGTAATCTTCCCAATCTTACCCTTAATCTCATTAACAACATCAACAACATCTTTAAGATTAGTTACGTCACATTGGTAATAACTAGCCTGGAACCCCTCTTTTTCAAACTTTTCCAAAGTTTTTAAAATCTCTGAATTATCATCCGATTTCTTAGGCACAGGAGATCGCCCGACCAAGACCATCCGTGCTTTTGTGCTCCGAGCAAATTCTAAAGCACATTCAGCGGTAATGCCCTTAGCTCCACCTGTAACCAAAACAACGTCACTCTTAGACCAAACTATTGGGCGTTTTTTATAACCTGCCGGTTGTGAATTTTCATAATAAATTACCCTGCGGCTTAATTGAGCATCATACCCAACAGCGCTAAAGGAATCATACGTCTGAAGCTCATCGATAATTCTAGAAGAAACTTCCTCTGCCGAAGTCGATTGGGCAAAATCAAGAACTCTTACCTTCAAGTTGGGATATTCGAGATAAAGAGTGGAAACCAACGCTTTCATACCGACGGACCCGATACTTCTCAAATCATTATTCTC
>Ga0182027_10008738_pt1 | contig 14681 bp, 12 predicted proteins | sample 712E1DmetaG_FD_121300 | JGI IMG/M metagenome (GOLD analysis project Ga0182027, IMG submission 121300) | Permafrost microbial communities from Stordalen Mire, Sweden - 712E1D metaG (Illumina Assembly) | ecosystem: Environmental > Terrestrial > Soil > Wetlands > Permafrost | place: Sweden... | reverse complement strand
CGGAGTAACCACTCCATTCCCTAATTACTCCATGCGCGAACAAACCGCCGCCCAACTCCTTGCCGCTGTCAGCCGCGCCAGCCAGATGACCGCCTTTGTCGGCCTGGACGGCTTCGTAGATGACATCCTCCACGTCGTGGACAAACGCGAGAGCGCAGACAAATACGTCCGCCTGCCGACCATCGCCCAGCTCGCCGAGCGCCTCGCCGCAGCCGCCGGCCGGAGCACCAATATCGAATTGGTCAGCCAGCTCAACAAGCTGGGCGGCAACGGCCCCATCATGGCCAACGCCCTCGCCAGCCTCGGCTTGCAAGTCACCTACCTCGGCAACCTCGGCTACCCCAATCTCCATCCCATTTTCCGCGATTTTTCCACCCGTGCCGAAGTCCACAGCATCGCCGAACCCGGCACCACCGACGCCCTGGAGTTCGAGGATGGAAAAATTATGATTGGCAAGCATTCCTCCCTCAAGGAAATCACCTGGCAAAACATCCAGGGCCGTTACGGAAAGGACAAATTCACCGCCAAGCTCAACAGCGCCGATCTCGTCGCTTTCGTCAACTGGACCATGCTCCCCTACATGAGCAACCTTTGGGAAGCCATCCTGCGCGAGGTTTGCCCCGGCCTCACCGCTCCGCGCCGCGTCATGTTCTTCGACTTGGCCGATCCCGAAAAGCGCACCCCAAAGGACATTCTCCACGCCCTGGATTTGATCGGACAATTTGGCCGCTATTTCAATGTGATCCTCGGCCTGAACGAAAAGGAGGCCGTGGAAATTGCCGAAGTCTGCGGCGTCAAACCTCAAGCCTCCACCCCGGAAGCCCTGGCCGAAACCGCCGGCCGCATCGCCGCCCATTTGCGCGTCGGCACCCTGGTCATCCATCCCGTCGCCTATGCCGTGGCTGTCACCGATGGAAAAGTCAGCGTGGCCCAAGGCCCTTATGTCGCGCGGCCCAAGATCACCACCGGCGCGGGCGACCATTTCAACTCCGGCTTTTGCCTGGGAAAACTCCTGGGCCTGGACAACGACCTGAGCCTGCTGGCCGGCGTCGCCACCAGTGGAATCTATGTGCGCACCGCCCAAAGCCCCGCCATCGCTTCCCTGGCCGATTTCCTCAGCCGCGGCTGGTGACCCCGTGACTGCCGCCACTCATCCCATCGCCACCCCCCCGATGACACTGGAGGTCGTCAAGTACGGCCACCCCGCTCTGCGGCAAAAAGGGGCGCGCATCGAGAAGATCACCCCGCAAATCCGGGCGCTCGCCGCCGCCATGTTGGAAACCATGCGCGCCAACAAGGGCATCGGCCTGGCCGCCCAGCAAATCGGCCAGGCTTTGCAGTTGACGGTCGTGGACCTCCGCGGTGTCACCGACCGGCCCTCGACCCTCCAACTGGACGGCAAGGAAGCCGACCCCGCCGTCATCATGCCGCTGGTATTGATCAACCCCGCCGTCCAACCCTCCGGCGAACCCGTCACCGCTCCCGAAGGCTGCCTCAGTTTCCCGGAAATCTACGGCGACATTGAGCGCCCCTCCCTGGCTGAGATCCGCGCCATCAACGAAAAGGGCGAAACCATCCAATTCTCCTGCGGCGGCCTTCTGGCCCGCGTCATCCAGCATGAAAATGATCATCTCAACGGCATCCTGTTCATTGACCGCATGAAGCGCGACACGAAGGAGGAGCTAAGACCCAAATTGGAAGAACTGCACGCCGCCACCAAAGCCGGACTAAAAACGGAGAAAGCTCTGAATACCAAGAATCCATGATTGCCGAGCCACACAATCGGCAATGGAACCTCTGACTTCTTGGAGTGCGGCGGCTTGCCGCCGCTTTGGTGCCTGCCAATCATGACCGTTCCGAAAGCGGGACCGAGCTTCCCGCACTCCAAAGAGGCGCTCTTTCTTCCCCTATCCGACAAGCATGGAATTCTCACCCATACAAGGTGTCGTGGAACCCCGGAGGATTGGCTGGCGGGGCCTGCCTTCGGCGCTGTGAATACTGCCGAATGAAAAAACCGACGCTCCCCGCCCAGAAAATGAACACCACTGCGCAACGCGCTCTTGCCTCCGCCATCTCCCATCGCCACTCCACGTCGGAACCATCGCCTGCCACGTTGGTGCTACCTGAGATCCACTCGGGTCGAACGAGGAAAATGTGATTGCGCTCGTGGATGAGTTGCACGGGATTGGCATTGTAAGCCCTTAAACCAGCCATACGGTTAGTCACAGAAATGAACACCCAACCAGCCGCTATCACTGCCGCAATGATCAATAGAAAACCCTTGAAGAGAAGCCATGTTAATGGCCGCGCATACCACCACGGCAGCCCGCCATAGTTCCAGAGCGCGCGCATCAATAAACCTTCCGCAAATTGGACGGCAGGATGTTCAACTCCGCCCGGTACTTCGCCACCGTGCGCCGCGCGATCACGATCCCGTTTTCCTTGAGCATCTTCACGATCTCCTGGTCCGACAACGGCCTGCCCGCGTTCTCCCCGGCGAACATCGCCGCCACCATGTCCTTGACACTGGTGTTCGACATCCCGTTCCCGCTGGCCGTCTGTATCCCCGACGTGAAAAAGAACTTCATCTCGTAAATCCCCTGCGGCGTTTCCATGTATTTGTTGGACACCGCCCGGCTGACCGTCGTCTCATGCACCTGCACCACCTCCGCCACCTGCATCATCGTCATCGGCTTGAGAAAAGCCCTTCCCTTGTCCAGGAACTCCCGCTGCCGTTTGACGATTTCCTTGCCGATGTTCAAAATGGTCTGCTGCCGTTGTTGCAAACTCTTGATCAGGAATTTTCCCGCCCGGATTTTGTCCCGGATATACTCCCGCGCTTCCGCCGGGGCGTCGGTCCGCGACATCAGGTCCTTGTAATGGTTGCTGATGCGCAGGTGCGGGATTTGCTCGTTGTTGGTCGTCACCACATAATCATCCCCCACCTTGGTCACGAAAACTTCCGGCAGGATATAGCGGTCGTCATCGGGCAGGAACTCCCGGCCCGGGTGCGGTTCCAGGCAGGCGATGCGTTCCACCGCCTCCTGCACCTCCTCGACCGTCAGCCCGAGGCCCCGCGCGATCTCCGGCATCTTCCGCTTGTACAACGCGTCCATGAAGTCCCGCACGATCCGGTATTCCACCGTCTTCTGGGTCCCGGCCCGCTCCATTTGGAGCATCAGGCACTCCCGCAAATCCCGCGCCGCCACTCCCGGCGGATGGAAAGTCTGGATGATCTTCAGCACTTCCGCGATCTTCTCCACCGTCTCGCCGGAGGAAAAGGAAAGGGCGTCCGCGCTCTCCTTGAGATACCCGCGCTCGTCAATGTTCCCGATGATCATCTCCCCGATGCGCTGCTGCCCGTCCGTCATTTCCGAAAACCGCATCTGTTCCAGCAGCGTCTCCTGCAGCGAGGTCCCCGCCACCAGGGAGTCAAACATGAACTGCCGCCGCTCCTCCGCCTCCGGCCCCTGGCGCATCGGCAGGTTGGTTTGCGAAAAATGGTCCCGCCATTCCTGGTCCATGTTCGCCAGCTTCTCGAACTCCGCCTGAAAATCGTCCACCGGCGCGCTGCTCGGCTTTTCCGTCGCCGGATCAAACATCACGTCCGCCGGCGGTTCCGCCAGGTCGCTCGGATCGTTGGCCGGGCTGCCCTCGTCCCGGTTCCGGTCCATCTGCTCCATCTCCGCCGTCGGCACCTCTTCCAGGCACGGGTTCTGCTGCACTTCCTGCTCGACCAGCGCCTTCAATTCCAGCGTCGGCGCCTGCAACAGCGCCAGCGACTGCTGCAATTGCGGCGCCAGCACCTGCGACAACGACATGCGTTGCGATAAATGTAACCCCTGAGACATCGTTGGGATCTTACCGGCAAAAACTTCCAAGCTCAAGCGCGAAGTCCGGCGGCCGCCCCCTTTCTTCCCGCCGCCGCCACGCTCCCGCGGCCGCCCTCACGGGCAGCCCACCATATCATCGTCCCATTTTGACAGACCTTGAAGCATAAATCAAGCCGCCCGGAAAAAAGGCCCGGAAAAAAGGCAGTGGGCTACTTTGAATTTTGATTGCTGCCCGCCCGCCCCGCCGTGGTAAGCTGGCGGCATGATAAAACCACCCAAAAAGCGCAAGGGCGACGCCAATCAGGTTGCGTGGCGCGTCGTGCAGGACGTGATTAAACTCAGTGAGAGGGAGATCAAACCGCCCCCAAAGTCCCCACCCCCAAAAAACGCGAGCGGAGAATGAACATCTTAAACTACGCTCTGGGGTTTCTTGGATATGCCGTGATTGGGTATTTTTGGACAGGATGTGCGATTGCTATTTACGACGGCCAGCGCCAGAGTCGCACCGAGCAATTGACCGACGAGGAACGGAAAGCAAACCGATTCTCGCTCAGTTTTGTGGCTTCATGTTCTGGGATTCTCTTTGCCGCCGTCCATCTTTTTCTCCAACTCATTGCGCTCTACGCGCTCTAATTTCAGGCTTTATTCATGGGCTGGAATGGGGCTTTATTGGCTGGACATGCCAGCCAAACCGTCACGGTTTCCGATTAAATTCAAGGTATTTCTTCGTCTCGCTTTCGGAGGCAGGTTGCACGGAGATCGTTTGCATTTTTTCCGAAAGTATTGGTGTTGGACCCGGAAACTTGAATCCGACATTAAAAACCTCGGCCTTCCCCCTTCAGAACAAGACAAAAAAACCGACGCGGAATGGATGGATATGGCGAACGAAGTAATCGCAAATTACACACGCGATTGGGTGTATGAAAGAGACTTCAACGAACTATTTAATTCAATTGAAAACTGGCGTTACGTCAATCGGCTTGAACAACGCCAGAACGCTGCAAAATCCTCTTGGACTCCAAAAGCGCGAAGAAAAAGAAAAAGAAGAAAACACCAAAAATCTCTTGGGGGCGGTCAAAATCCCAGAAAGTGATATTCGCAATCAGAGAAATACACTTTCGCATTTCCAAAGTCTTCAAAAAGTGCAGTTTCGCAGTCCAAAAAGTGAGGTTTCGCAGTGGCAAATGTGCAGTTTCGCATGATTTTGCTTAATCCCCGGAGTGGATTTCAATTGTGGTAAAATTCCCGCATGAGAAGAGTTGCGAGCGCGCCGTGATTAGGGCCGGACACGGTATGGTTGCGCGATGATAAAAAAGACACCGGCCCGCTGGCGATAAAACTCGTGACAGAGTGCCAGCGGGCCGATAGGCCAAACGACGGGCGCGTAAGCTTAACCGGCAAACCCTGTGACTTTAGAACCCAGGATTGCGAGTTCGATCCTCGCCGCGTCCACCATCTACGCGGATACGTTGCCATGCCTTGCGGCGGAAAGCAAGAGATTTCGACAGAGATTTCGTATCCAGTCGGATTTGCTCTGCCCGGCTCGGCGTATAGCGCCGTCCAGTTCTTTCGCTTCTGCGGGCGTGAACCTCATAAATCCCGCTTAATTTGTTGATTTCGGCGCGTTTTTGGGCATTTTTTCGACATGCAAAACGACCCGAAAAGAGAATGGAACGACGCTCAGTGTGAAGAATTTGCTGCCTTTGATAGTGCCCGCGAGCCAAAGGAGTTTTTGCCCCAAATATACCGCGAAGCCACCAACGGCGATCAAGCCCCAGATGCACGGATAGCAAAGACACTTGCTAAATGTTCGGCCTTGTTTATCCGCTTGTCTGACGACCAAGCGAGAGCGTCGAAACGCCTCGAACGCCTCACTTTCGGTCTGATTTTGCTTACGCTCGCGCTCCTTATTTTCACGGCGTATCTCTACAAGGACACGCATTTCCTCATACAGCGCGAACAAGCAGCAACACCACACCAAGTAAAAAACCCATGACGGAATTGTCGCGGCCAATGTCATGCCTTCACTATCGCACATCTGTCAAGCCCCCGGTCAAGCCCCCGTTCAAGCCCCCGTTTTCGCTTGGCGGGAAAAATGAAAAACCAGAACATTATCGGTTTCGTTGTGCCCGCCTTTGGCTTGGCGTTCTGTATATTCGTCATCATCATTAGCACTCAAAGGGACACCTTGAGCCTGATTTTTTGGATCTTCTCATCTTGCGCCTTCCTCGCGGGCCTGTTTTGGCACTTCCTGTCCATCTTTAAAAAACCAAAGTAGCCCACTACCGGAAAAAAGGCAGTGCCCTATTTGGTGTAGCGTCGAGCCTGTGGCTCGACATCGGCGCACAGCGCCGACACTACAACATCCGCCCGCAGAACCTGCAACACTTGCGGCGCAACACTTGCGGCGCAACACTTGCCTATTGACAATCCCCGCCGTCCTGACACGATGCCGCCAGTATGAGTGTGAGCGAAAAACCAATACTCCCTCACCCGCGCAGCGTCAAAACCGGCGGCGCGGCCAACAGGTAATTCTCATCAATTCAATCCAATAACATCATGAAACCTCTGATTCGAGCCGGCGGCGCCCTGATCTGCGCCCTGGCCATCTCGGCGCATGGGCAAACCAAACCCGCGGATCCGTCCATTCCCCATCTGGAAAAGCGCGGCCTGGCCACTCAGTTGATTGTGGACGGGAAACCGTTCCTGGTTCTGGGCGCGGAACCGCCCACCAGCGGGGCGTCCAACCCCGAGTACCTGCGCTACATGTATGAGGTGATGGCCGAAACGCACCAGAACACCGGGGCGATGGCAGTGGGGTGGAACTGGATCGAGCCGGAGAAAGGCAAGTTCGACTTCCGCATCGTGGATGCGATCATCAAGGAAGCCAAGGCGTTCGGCCAGCATGTCTGTTTGATCTGGTTCGGAACCTGGAAAAACGGCCAATCCAACTTCGCGCCTCCCTGGGTAAAAGCCGACCAGGACCACTTCCCGCGCGCACAAGTCAAAGACGGGCAATCCGCCGAAAACCTCTCCTCCTTCAGCCAAAATGGCTGGGAAGCCGATGGCCGCGCTTTTGCGGCCATGATGCGCCATATCCGCGAAGTGGATCGTTCGCACCGCATCATCATTGTTCAAGTGGAGAATGAAATCGGCATTTTCGGCGACTCGCGGGACCGGTCCGCGGCGGCCAACCAGGCCTACGCGGCGGCCGTCCCGGCCCAGCTTATGGATTACCTCCAGCAGCACAAAGATAATTTGCATCCGGAGTTCCGCAAAGTCTGGGAAGCGGCCGGTTTCAAAACCTCCGGGACCTGGGAACAGGTATTCGGCCAGGGTGCGAAGGGGGACGAGATCTTCATGGCCTGGAACTATGCGCTCTATGTCAATCACGTCGCGGAGGCCGGCAAGAAGGAATACCCGATCCCGATGTGCGCCAATACCTGGGGCAGCAAAGGCTGGGGGGCGGGTCCCCGCGGCGAGCCGATAGACAATGTGCATGATGTCTGGAAAGCGGGCGCTCCCATGGTGGACATGTACTGCCCCGACGCTTACTTTGGGGCGCAAGGCGCGGCGGATCACATCGTGGATTTGACCACACGGTACACCAGCAACGGCCTTCCGTTCTTCACCACCGAAGCGCAGGACGGCGACATGGGCGCCGGACATGTCTTCTACGCCGTCGGCCAGCAACGCGCCATCGGTTATTGCGGGATGGGCAACGACGGCTTGCTGCAGTGGTTCTCCATCACCGGCATCAATTTGCCGGCGGCGGTGACGGAGCCGGGCATGTTTTCGCTGGCACGGCTGGATGGGTTTGGCGGGCCTGGTTCTACCAAGCCGCTTCCGCCGCTGCCTCCCGAATACGTGGGGAAGTCGCTTTCCCAGGCGTTCTTGACGATGTCCCAAATCGCTCCTCAAATCTTGGAGCATCAGACCAACGGCACGATTGCGGGAGTCGTGTTGGACAGACAAAGACCGGCCGAAAATGTGAAATTGGGGAACTACACCATCAACGTGCGGATGCCGCCCGGTGTCCGCGGGACGAATGCCGCTTCCTTCCCCATGGGCTATGGCCTGTTCATGGCGCTCGGCCCGGACGAGTACCTGCTCGCGGGCAATAATCTCCTCATCACTTTCACGCCCGACACGCCGGGGCCGCGGATTGCCGGCCTGGCCACGCAGGAAGCGGGCCGGTACGACAAGAACGGCAAGTGGGTGGCGACGCATTTCCTTGGGGGCGACGACTCCATGCTTACATCCGACCCTCCCGCCAACCAGGCCGCCTATGGCGTGCGCCTTGCGTTTGGCGAACACGCCGTCCAGCGCGTGACGCTGTACCGCTACCGATAAGCCCGGCGCCCCAGCGCCAATTCATGTTGCCATTGAACCTGTTGATTCCCAAGAGCTTACGCTATTACGAATTCGGATGGCCTGCGACTTTTTCAGCCTGTTCAAGAGGCCGGTGAATCATTCCCCGTTGGGCGAACATGGAGAGGAAAGGGGTCCCGCATAACCGCCACGAGGTTGACCCCCATCCCCTTCCACGACCACAGCCCCCCCGAAAGTCTCGATACTGAGGACCGATTCACGGGGTGCGGGTTGGCTGTTTGATTTGGATCTTCAATGGGTTGGATTCAAGAACCAAGTTGCTTTTGCCTGCGGAAAAGCGTCGAGTTGCCGTGAGCACGTAGTCTCCAGGCTGGATGTTCGTCGGAAATGTGACGGGGATGTCGAAGGGCCATAATTCCATCGGGTCTATCGGCACGCTCGAGTTCCTGCCTGCCAACATAGGTGTAAGGAGGAACAACTTTCCAGCGTTGTTCGTCAATAAAAGACATCGCTATCGTTCCGCCGGAATTGGACGACGAAATTTGCTCGACTGGCTTCTGCGTCCTTCGTCCAAGAAAAGACGTGGTCACGACCGGCTGGATTTTTGGAATTGTCCGCAGTGATTGGTTTATCAACCAAGTTATTCGCCACGATGAAAAGAACGCTTACCCGGCCGTAAGTGACGACGAAGTGCTCGACGTTGAAATCCCCGTTCCGCCGCTGGCGGAGCAGCGGCGGATTGTGGCACGGGTGGAAGCGCTGACCCGTCGCCTTGATCAAGCCGGCCAGCCACAGCGGGAGGTGGAAGCGGAATTGGCGTCATTCACGCCCGCGCTCCTCGCCAGAGCATTCCGCGGGGAGATTTAGAGAAAAGGCAAGGCGTCCCCACAGATTACGAATTCTCCATCCGGGCCGCCCCCGGAAAAAAATCCACACAGAAGCAAACGAAGATAACGAAGAAGAATTCTTCCTTCGTTTTCTTTGTTGCCTTCTGTTCAAAAAATCCATGCACCCGTAACCGGGGGGCATAAGCCCTTGATTCAAAATCGGCGCTCCGCTACCTCCCTCCCTGCGGGATGACTGTCGGTCTGCGATCTACAAGGATGCCGGCCCTGGCGGGTCTGCGGGTCCGAAGGCATTGTTGACACGAATAACTTTCTGCAATTACCTTTGACCAGGAGCAAACAGAGATAGCGGAGTTCAGCCGTTAGCCTTCAGCCTTCACCCAGGACTTCACGGGCCTTTGACATCCAGGCAAACCAGGTCGCCCTGATTGTTGCGGCAGTAGATGCGGCCGTTGGCCAGGGTGGGAGCCGTCCAGCACCACTCGTTGAGGACTTTGGCGCGGGAAATCGGGACGAACGCCGCGGGGGACGCCTCGCCCACCACCAACTCGCCCGTGTCGCTCAACATGAGTATCTTGTGATCGGCCACGATCAATCCGCCGCCGCCCAGCCCGGCATAGCTCCACTTTTGAACGCCGGTGGCGAATTCCACGCACTGCAAAAAGGCGGACTCCGCGCCGCCATTGACCATGCCCGCCACGCCATACAAATAGCCGTCCACCAGAATGGACGTATTGATGTGATTGGCGAAACCGGGGCTGGCCCAAACTTGCGCGGTGTTCGTGCCATCGAAGCGGGCCATGACCGCGCCCTTGTTGTAGGCGGCGGACATGAAGAAGTCGTTGCCGGAAACCACCACGTCGGCGATGTTGATCTGGGATTTGAAGGGGAAACTCCATATCTGTTTGCCCGATTTTGTCTCCACCCCGTAAGCGGCGTCCGCCGAAAGAATGGCGACGGCGGGGGCGCCGTTGAAGGAGCAGGGCACCGGCGTGGCATAACCCGATGTGGCCTTGTTTGAAGTCCACACGACCTTGCCGGTGGTCTTATCCAGCGCCGTGCCGGAACCGCCGGCGTCGAGCACCAGCAGATTATCCTGCACCAAGGGGGAGCCGGTGAATCCCCAGTGCGGCTTGACCAGGCCCAGTTCGACGACGAGGTTGTTGGACCAAACGGCGGCGCCGCTCTGCGCATCCAGGGCGAAGACGCAGCCGTCCCCGCTCGTCAGATAGACCCGGTTGCCCTCGACGGTGGGCGCGCCGCTCGTGCCTCCCATACCCTTGGGTTTGCTGTAATCGTTGAGAATCTGGTTGGGGCAGGAGAATTTCCAGAGATTGCCGCCGGTGTTGGCATCGAAACAATACAGTGTGGCGGTGTTCTCCGTGTTTCCCGACGCATAAGCGCGGCCCTGGGCGACGGTGATGGAGGCATAGCCCAGGCCCACGGCAGCTTTCCAAAGCGGTTTGGGTCCCGCCGCCGGCCAATGGACCAGCCAACCGGTTTCCGACGAAATGCCGTTGTGATTCGGGCCGCGGAAATTCGGCCAATCCGCGCCGCGTGCGCCGGCGCAGAACAGCGCGGCGGCCGCGCCCAGGCTCAAAAAGAAGACTTTTTTCATCCGGCAACGTTGCCAACGAACGAGCGGAATGTCAATTCGGCTGGAAACCAGTTGCTCCCGGCGCGGCTCTGCGGCAACGTTCTCTTTGTGGAGCAACCTTTGGACACCATTGGCATCATCGCGGGCAATCGCTCGCTGCCGCTGCTCTTTGCGCGGCAGGCCCGCGCCCTGGGCGCCAAACGCCTCGTCGCCGCCGCCTTCGACGGCGAGACGGACCCGCAACTGGCCGGGTTGGTGGACGAAATCGTCTGGCTCAAAGTCGGGCAGCTTTCCAAGATGATCTCCGTCTTCACCCGGCGCGGAGTGCGCCATTGCGTGATGCTGGGCCAGATCGCGCCGCGGAATTTGTTCGATCTGCGGCCCGACTTCCGGGCGCTGTCACTGCTGCTCAGGCTCAAGGAGAAGAACGCGCGCTCCGTTTTTGGCGCCATTGGCGAGGAATTGCAAAAGGACGGGGTCGAGCTTTTGGATCCTTTGCCCTGGCTGCGTCCCCTGATGCCCGGCGCGGGATTTGCGCTGGGGCCGGTGTTAAGCCAGGCGCAGAAAGAGGACGCGGCTTTTGGATTTCGCATCGCCAAGCAGCTTTCCCGGCTGGAAATCGGACAAACCGTTGTGGTGAAGGACGGCGCGGTTCTGGCGGCCGAGGGGCTGGAGGGCACGGATGCTTGTCTGCGGCGCGGCGGCGCGCTGGCGGGAAAGGCGGGCGGGGCCGTCGCGGTAAAAGTGGCGCGGGATGAACACGATCTGCGTTTTGACATTCCCTGCGTTGGCCTGAGCACGGTGGAGGCGTGCCGGGAGGCGAAAATTGCGGCGCTGGCCTTTGAAGCCGGAATGACCCTGGTGCTGGAGCAGGACCAAGCCGGGCCGATGGCCCGCGAGAACAATATCAGCATTGTCGCCGTTTGAGCTTAACCAGCACATTTCAGGTTAGCTCGCAAAACCATGTCCTATTCTGACGCCATCCGGTTTCTCTACGAGCTTCAGGTTTTCGGCATGAAGCTGGGGTTGGAGAACGCTTTCCGCCTGGCCGCGCTGGCGGGGAATCCGCAGGACCGCCTGCGCTTCATCCACGTCGCCGGGACCAACGGCAAAGGCTCGACCTGCGCCATGCTGGAAGGCATCTATCGCGCGGCGGGATTGCGGGTGGGATTGTTCACCTCGCCGCATCTGGTTTCCTTTGCCGAGCGAATCCAGGTGGATCGCCGCCTCATTGAGGAGAGCGAGGTGGCGCGATTGGCGGAGCAAATGCAGGCCCTGCTGCGCGGCGGCGAGTTCCGGCGCGCCTCGCCGACTTTTTTTGAAGTGGTGACGGTGATGGCGCTACAGCACTTCGCGGCGCAAGGCTGCGACCTGGTCATCTGGGAAACGGGGCTGGGCGGACGCCTGGATGCCACCAACATTGTCACGCCCCTGGCCGGCGTCATCACCAACATCCAGTTGGACCACCAAAAATGGCTCGGCGACACCCTGCCGGAAATTGCCCGGGAAAAAGCCGGCATCATCAAGCCCAACGTTCCCATGATCACGGCCACGGCCGACGCCGCCGCGCTGGAGGTCATTGCGCAAACCGCCCGCGCCCGCCAGGCGCCCCTGACCGTCGTGACGGGGGGCGATTCGGATATCCGCGACTATGAAATCGGCCTGTCCGGGGAGCACCAGCGGAGCAACGCCTCTCTGGCGCTGGCGGTCGCCCGGGTGTTGCGGGAACGCATCCCGGTCCCGGACGCCGCCATTCGGGCGGGACTCAAGGATGTGCAATGGGCCGGCCGGTTGCAGAGGGTGGAGCGCGCGGGCGGCCAGATCATCCTGCTGGACGGAGCGCACAATCCCGCCGGCGCGCAAAGCCTGGCCGCCGCCCTGCCGGGGATGATGCCGCCGGGCGGTGTGGCCGCCGGGAGGCGCCCGGCGCTGATTTTGGGGACGATGCGGGACAAGGATTATGCCGGGATTTGCGAAATCCTGGCGCCGCTGGCCGGGAAAATCCTGCTGGCGCCCATTGGCAGCGCCCGCACGGCGGAGCCGGGGTTGCTGGCCGGTTGTTGCCGGGCGGCCAATCCCCGGGCCGAAGTGGTTCCGTGCGAGAATCTGGCCGCCGCCTTCAAGCAGGCGGCCGGTGAACGATTCATCATTGTCACCGGCTCCATCCATTTCATTGGCGAGGCGATGGAGTTTCTGGGCCTGGTCCCGCCTTCCGCCGAGCGCGCCCTGAACGATTATCATCCATCGTCCGCTCCCCGTTCCTAACCCGGACACTTCATACGTCCGGGTTCGGAGCGCCGATTTTCAATCGGCTTTCAACGTCTTCGCGGCCACAAAGTCGACTACAAGTCGGCGCTCCGGACTGTTGGCATTTCGCGCGGAGCTTGAAATATGAGGGCTAAAGGAATTCTTGCGGCGCGCGCCGCGTTGGGATAAATTGATCTATATGACAACGCACCTCCATACCCGTCGTGAATTCATCCGCAGAACCTCCATGGCCGCCGCCGGCGCGCCGATTGTGGCCGCCTGGTCCAGCCAGGCCGGCGCGGCGGATCCCAACCGCAAGCTGGGGTTCGCCCTGTGCGGCCTGGGCAGCTTGAGCACCGGCCAGATCGCCCCCGCCTTCCAGGCGACCCAGCATTGCCGCCTGGCCGGCATCATCACCGGCACACCGGCCAAAGCCGCCGCCTGGAAGGCAAAATACAACATCCCCGACAAGAACATCTACAACTACGAGACGATGGTCCGCATGGGCGACAACCCGGACATTGACGTCGTCTATGTCGTCACCCCCAATGCCTTGCACGCCGAGAACGCCATCAAGGCGGCCCAGGCGGGCAAGCATGTGTTGAGCGAAAAACCGATGGAGGTTTCGGTGGAAAAATGTCAAAAAATGATTGACGCCTGCCGGGCCGCCAACCGGATGCTCGCCATCGGCTATCGCAACCGTTTCGAGCCGCACACCATGGAGTGCATCCGGCTGGCCCGCGAGAAGGTCTTCGGCCCGGTCAAGACGATTGAGGCCGCCTTCGGTTTCATCCTGGGAGATCCCAACCAATGGCGTGTCAAGCACGCCCTCTCCGGCGGCGGGGCGCTGATGGATGTGGGCATTTACGCCTTGCAAACCGCCCGCTACATCAGCGGCGGGGAGCCGGTGGAAGTCTCCGCCACGGAGACCAAGACGGACCTGGTGCGATTCAAGGAAGTGGACGAGACGATGGCCTTTCAGCTCAAATTCCCTGATGGCGTCACCGCCTCCTGCCGCACGTCGTTCAATTCCGGCAGCTTGAACAGTTACACCGTCCAGGCGGAGAAAGGGTGGTTTGGCCTGGCTCCCGCCTATAACTACGGCGGAGTGCAGGGCCGGCGCAGCGACGGCAAACCCATTGACGCGCCGCTGGTGAACCAATTCGCCGCCGAGATGGATGATTTCTCGCAGTGCATTCTGGGCAACAAGCCCACCATCGTCCCCGGCGAAGAGGGATTGCGCGACGTGAAAATCATGATGGCGATTTACGAAGCCGCCAAGTCAGGCAAGCCGGTGAAGCTAACATAGGAAGGATTCCGGCTTTGCGCTGTCGCGTTCGCAAGTATCATCGGTCGCGGATCCCGGCGGAGGCGAGAGGAAAGAAATGAGCCGAAGACAATACGCGATAATAATTCCCAGCGGAGTGCTGGCTTTGGGATGCGCGCTGACGCATATCATGGACGAGGTGCCGAACCGGTTTGAGCATTACTTCATGGCATTAACAGCCTTTTCATTTGCGACTTTTGTGGTGAGCTTGTTAAAGCTTGCGGAAACTCGCAAAAAACGAAATTAGGACACAACCGGGTGGTGATTATTTTTGAAGACGAACACCTGCTGGTGGCCAACAAGCCGGCCGGCATGAACACTCATGCGCCCTCCCCTTTTGCCGGGGAGGGTTTGCACGAGTGGCTCAAAAATGGCGACGCGCGGCGGTCCGCCCTCGCCATTATCCACCGGCTCGACAAGGAGACTTCCGGCCTGATCGTTTTCGGCAAGACCACCCCGGCCAACCGCTCCCTCACCCAACAGTTCGAGCAGCGCGCCGT
>Ga0182027_10008737_pt1 | contig 14683 bp, 10 predicted proteins | sample 712E1DmetaG_FD_121300 | JGI IMG/M metagenome (GOLD analysis project Ga0182027, IMG submission 121300) | Permafrost microbial communities from Stordalen Mire, Sweden - 712E1D metaG (Illumina Assembly) | ecosystem: Environmental > Terrestrial > Soil > Wetlands > Permafrost | place: Sweden... | reverse complement strand
TCAGCGGCGCGATTGTCACGTTTGAACCCGGCGCTCGAACCGCGTGGCACACGCATCCGCTGGGGCAGACGCTGATCGTGACGGCGGGCTGCGGACGCGTGCAGCGCGAAGGCGGCCCGATTGAAGCAATCCACCCCGGTGATATTGTCTGGTTCCCGCCGGGTGAAAAACATTGGCATGGCGCCGCGCCCACCACGGCCATGACGCACATCGCCATCGCGGAGGCTCTCCACGGCAAGGTCGTTGACTGGCTGGAAAAGGTCACCAACGAACAATACGGCTCCTGAGCGTCCGGCCAAATCATGAAACTCACTATGTCACAACGCACTTGGTTCATCACTGGCGTCAGCAGCGGCTTCGGCCGCCAGCTCACCGATCAACTCCTTAAACGCGGCGACCGCGTTATAGGCACTGTCCGCGATACCAGCAAAGTCACCGATGTGATTGAGCGTTATCCCCAAACATTCCATGCCGAGGTGCTCGAAATGACTGACCCGGCGGCGATTCGCGCTGTTGTCGAACGCTCGTTTGCGCAACGCGGACGTATTGACGTGCTCATCAGCAACGCCGGTTATGGCTTGTTCGGCGCGGCAGAGGAACTCACGGACGAGCAGGTTGAACATATCGCCGCGACGAATCTACTCGGGCCAATCCACCTCATCCGTGCCGCGCTGCCACACCTTCGCGCTCAGGGCGGCGGACGCGTCATCCAGATCTCCTCCTATGGCGGCCAAGTCGCCTTCCCGGGGAACTCGTTGTATCACGCCACCAAATGGGGCATCGAAGGATTCGTGGAATCCGTTGCGCAGGAAGTCGCGTCCTTCGGCATCGGCATGACCATAGTCGAGCCTGGCGGCGCTCGCACTGAATTCCGCTATGGCGGCGCGCAGGTCGCAAAGCTCATGCCCATCTACGACCAAACCCCAGCTCATAGCTTCTTGCGGATGCTGGACCCCAAGAACGGACTGGCCCCCGGTGACCCGGCCCGAATGGCTGCGCGCATCATCGAGAGCGTTGACGTAGAGCCTGCGCCGCTGCGAATGGTGCTCGGCTCACAGGCGCTCGAAAGCACCATCACTGCTTTACGCAAGCGGATCGCCAGCTTCGAAGCGCAGGCTGCTCTCGCGGCTTCGACGGACTTCCCGCCTGGCGCATGAGTCAAAGGACATTTCGTTCCAGGAAGCCGCAATGAAACCTTACATCATTTGTCACATGTTCTCGTCGGTGGACGGGAAGATTGATGGCGCAGTTCTGGGCGCATTCATGGGTAAGGGCGACTATGAAATGAGAGGAATTTGTGAAGCGGATGTGGCGAATGGCGCGGTGGCAACAAGCCAACAGGCCCAGTTCCACCCATCACCAGGATTCCCGCAACTTTTGCGGCGTCATGCCCTTGGCCCGCAGGGTCCTCAGGCTCAGCGCGTCATGGCGTTTGGCCAGCCGCACGCCGGAGTCGTCGGTGACCAGCGGGCAGTGATAAAAGGCCGGGGGCGTCAGTTCCAGGGCGCGATACAGCAACAATTGCCGCGCGGTGGAGAGCAGCAAATCCGCGCCGCGCACCACTTCGGTGATTTTCATCGCCGCGTCATCCACCACCACGGACAATTGATAGGCCGGCACGTCATCGCGCCGCCAGACGACGAAATCGCCGAAATCCCGGCCCGCCTGGAATTGTTGACTGCCGAAAAAACCGTCGGTAAAAGAGATCGTCTCCCCGTCCGGCACACGGAATCGCCAGTTGGCCCCTTTGGCATCGAGGCCCTTGGGAGCGCCGATTTGCAACCGGCTCAACTCCGATGCGGAACCCGCCTCGGGGCGGCAAGTCCCCGGGTAGACCGGCTCCTCTTCCCCGGCGTGGGGCGCTTGCAACGCACGCAAAACATCCTGGTGCGAACAGCGGCATGGATAAATCCAGGCCGCCTGGCGCAGCTTTTCCAACGCCGCGTGATAGAGAGGGCCGCGCCCGCTTTGCGAATAGGGGCCGAACGGCCCGCCGCAGTCCGGCCCCTCCTGCCATTGGAAGCCGAACCAGCGCAAGTCCTCCATCATGGCGTCCACAAACTCCAGGCGAAATCGCCGGGCGTCCAGGTCTTCATTGCGAAGGACCAGCGCGCCGCCCGCGGCGAGGGCCCGCTGCTGGGCCGTCCAAAACGTCCGCGCATGGCCCAGGTGCAGAAAGCCGGTCGGCGAAGGCGCTAATCGTCCGCGATACATTGAAGTGAAGAATGCAGAATGCGGTATGGAGAATAAAGACAAAATGGTCTTGACGATGATTCGCTGCTGGCCCTTACGGTTTGGCGGCTACACGGAGGCGGAAGGCGCCGCCGATGGGGGTTTCTGGTGTCAAGCGAATGTCGTAGCCCGGCACGGCGTTGGCGCCGTAGCCGGATGCGACTCCAATGGCGGAATTGAGGAACAGCATCGTGCCGTTGGCATCCACGCGGCCGCGGCCATGCAAGGGCTTGTTGGCGCGAAGCGCGACGAGGCAGTATTTTCCGCCGCCGGAGAGAGCCATCCAGTGAACGTTTCGCTTGGAGGACCGGAAGGAAAGGTCACTGCTCATCGCCGTTGCCGAAGGATTGCCAATGTGATCGGACGGATACTCGGTCCAGATATTTTCGCTCAACCATGCCATCCGGTCCGTGGCGGAGGGCAGGAGGAATTTCAGCCCGGCTTCCAACGCGCTGGCGTTGGTGGCTTTCCAGTCAAGATTCCACGCAACATCCGCCTGGGCGTCGGCTCCGATATCAAGCGTATAGTGGAGTTGTCCTTTGAGTTCCTCCGATCCGGCCAGATAAACGTCAGCCGTCACGGAGATCTTGGCGACGGCGCCATCCATCTTTGCGGTGACAACCGCATTGGTGAGCCGGGGCGGCTGACTGTTGCTGATCGGACCAGCACCGCCGCGACCCCGGCCGCCGCCGCCGCCGCGACCCGGAGTGGTTCCCAATTCGCCCTCGCCCAGATTCAGGATCGGCCCGCCAATGACGACATCCTGACCGCCCGCCCGCCATGTAATGATCTGGCCGGTTTGCTTGTTCAATTCCAGCCGCGTTCCCGCAGTCTCCACGACAACGCCCGGTCCGGCTTCCGACAGCCGGACAGGCTCGGCGGACACCAGAGCCGGCGGAGCAGTTGGAGGTTGATAGGCCGGGACGCGCAATGTTGTAGCATAAACACTGCGGCCATCCGGATGAAGGAACTCCAGGCGCAGCGAGTCCATTCCCGCGGTGGCGGGAAACGACGCCTCCGTGGATGCCAGCGGTTTGCAGGCAATGTGGCTGTCGCCCTGCGCCAGTTCCTTCCCGCCGGCCAACGCCTGCCAGCGGCAGATCAACTCGGACAGGTCGGTGAAAGAATACCGGTTCTGAATGGGGACGACACACCGGCCGTTTGCCGGAGCGACTTCGCGCACGGAGGTCGTCACCGGGCTGTACACCATTTTCACGCTCCAATATGCCGGCTTGGGCTTGCGGTCGGAGGTGACGATGCCCTTGTAATTCTCCTCCCTCATGCCGGTCACAGGGTCCACGCCTCTGCGGTCGGAAAACTTGTCCGCCATGCCTTGGTCCTGCCATTCCCAAATCCACGAACCGGCAATGCCCTTGGCCGGCCACACCACGTCCCAGATGTTGACGAGCGCCTGGCCCCAGAAATCCTGGGTGCCGTAATCGTAGTCCATCACCGCGCGCACACAAAAAGTATGCGGTTCCTCGGTGAGAATCACGGGAACCTTGGACCGATTTGGGGACGCGGCGGTTTGCTTGAGCGCGTCGGGGCTTGGATAGTGGTAGTCCTCGAAGTCCGTCCGCGGATTTTGGCCCAGGTTTTGTTGGGAGATGTAAGCCAGGCGCGTCGGATCATTCGTCTTCATGTAATCAAACACCGATTGGGCGTTGGGGCCGTAGCCGCTTTCGTTGCCGCAGCTCCAGGCCATGACGCAGGGGCGGTTCTTGTCGCGCGCCAGTGTTTCCCGGGCGCGCAGGAGGAACGCCCACACCGCGTTGGTGTTGCGCAGGCTGAACTGCGGGTCGTCCGACACCCAGCAGAAGGGCACCTCGTCAAGCACATAGAATCCCGCCTCATCGCAGAGTTCGAGGAAGCGCGCCGAATGGTTGTAATGGCTGGTGCGAATGGAATTGATGTTGGCCGCCTTCATCAGCGCGATGTCCGTTTTCCAGCATTCCTCGTTCAAGGCGTGCCCGTAAGGAGAAAACTCCTCATGCCGGCAGGTGCCGGTGCATTTGATCGGAACGCCGTTCCAAAGCAGCACGCCATTGCGGTTTTCGATTTTGCGAAAGCCGAACCGCTCCTGGGTATGTTCGATCAATACCCTTGGTGTCCCAGGATCAAACACGCTGAACATCGCGTAATAGAGATTGGGTTTTTCCGCCGACCAGAGCTTGGGCGATTGGACCGGCGCTGTCAGGGTGAGGTTGGCTGAGCCGTCCGCGCCGATTTCACCCCTCCCCTGCATTGCCGGGATGGAGATTTTCGTGCCATCCAGTCCATACAACTCTCCCATCACGCCGATGGGCCTTCCAGCGGGGCCAACCACGCGAACCACCGCCTTGAGCGTCGCGTCTTTGTAGTTCTCGTCCAAATCGGTGGTGATGGTTACGTCGTCCACATGCACCGGCGGCAGGGCCACCAGGTAATTGTCGCGATAAATGCCGCCCAGGCACCAAAAGTCCCCTTTGTCCATGCTGCCGGACGGCGTCTTCTTATAGACACGCACCGCAAAGAGATTGCTCTTGCCCGGCTGGAGCGCGCTGGTCACGTCAATGTCAAACGCGGTGAAGCCGCTTTCGTGGTAGCCAGCGCGCTGACCGTTGACCCACACTTCCGCGCCGTCATAGACGCCGTCGAAATGCCACAGCACCGTCTTGCCGGAAAAGCTCGCCGGCACGTCCATCCAGCGCCGGTAGAGGCCGATGTCGTCCGATACATTGTTTCCGCGATTCTGAAAAGTGGGAATTGAGAACCCTTCGATCTCCCAATTCGCCGGCACGGGAATGTCCTTCCAATCCTGGTCATTCAGGCTGGCGGCGGCGAAGCTGTCGGCGGCCGCGTTGGTGGACGCGGGCAAAACGCCGTTGACGGCGGGGCTGCCGCCGTGTTCCAGCTTGAATCGCCAGGCGCCGGTCATGGGAAGGACCTCCGGATTGTTGACACGCAGCAGGTCCAAAGGCACGGGCGCGTTCCCATTCAGCGGGACGGGGACGGCGAGGAGCGGCGATTCCACCGAGATGGCGAGAATCAACGTGAGGAGCAGTTGTCGTGTCTTCATAGAGATAATTATCAAGGACTCTAGTTGCGGGTTATCTGGCCGTTTCGGAGTGCGGGAGCTCGCTCCCGCTTTCGGAGCGGGCACGATTGCGGGGAGCAAAGCGGCGGCAAGCCGCCGCACTCCAAAAAGCCGGCGTTCCATTTCGAAAAGACCGCCCATTTCCATGCAGCCTCAGCTCTCTGACAACCACACGAAACGTCGAGGAACCGGGATGTCTCGCGGCGGCGTTGGTGTCAAAAATCATTGGCAGGCAAATAAATACCTGTTGGATGCGGGAGGATAACTTGGGACAAATCTCCGCTTTCCACTTTCTGCTGCGCGGTGATCACGGACGGGCGCGGGGAGGCGGCTTGGGCCTGAACCTTCAACACCGCCGGGGCCAGGTTCCCCGCCGTCGCTGTCAAGGTGATTTCACCCGGCTGCCCGGCAGACTGCACAATCACTTCCGCCAAGCCGTTGAAGAGACTCCGTTTCCAACTGCCCGCCGCCGTGACGATGCTGACCACCGCCGGGCTGCCGCGTCCTGGCGCTGCCTGGCCTCCCCTGCCCCGTCCACCGCCTGCCAGCGGCGTTGCCACGATGGCGATGACGTTCTTGCCGGAGCGAAGAGCGGCGGGGGCAAAATCGAATTGGTGGCCGGCGTCGCTGCGGGCCAGGTTTTGGGTCACGGGCTGTCCGTTGAGGTAAATCCACTGCTGTTCGCCCAAATCGCGCAGCATCAGCGAGACGGTCATGCCTTTGGTGTCCGCCAAATCGAACGAGCCGCGATAGACATTGGTCGCCGCGGGCGCCGCCGCGGGAGCGCCCCGCCGCCCGCCACCACGACCGCCGGGAGCGCCAAGCCCAGTCTGCCAGGCGGAATCATCGAAATCGAATGCGACCTCGGGCCGGTTTTCCACGCTGTTGACCGCGAGCATGCGCCATGTCACCGCCGCCGCAGCAGCCCTGCCCACGTATTGGTCCGGTTCGTGCGAAGAGGGGTCGCCGTTGCCCACGCCGATGATCTTGCCCGGCCCGGTGATGGCGAACGCGACCTCACTCGAGGCGGTGGGCACGCCGCGTCCTTGCGCGTCGTTTGCTTGCACGGCAATGATCGCGAGATCTATGCCGTCCGCCTGGATGGCGGACTTATGCGCGGTGAGCTGGAGGGCCACCGGCTCGCCTGTGGTCTCGACTTGGTTGGTGAGAATCTCCTTCCCGCCCGTGTAAGCGCGCGCCAACAGGGTGCCGGGGGCGTACTTGACCGGCCAGGAGAGGACCGAGTTGGTTTTCACGGTTTTCCGGCCCTGGCTCTGGCCGTTGAGGAACAACTCCACCTCCTCGCAATTGCAGTCGCAAAAGACATTGATCTCCTGCCCTTCCTTGCCCGCCCAGTTCCAATGCGGAAAGATATGGAGCACCGGCTGGTCCGACCACCAGGCTTGGTAATAATAGTAAAGGTCCTTGCGGAAGCCGCACATGTCGTGGATGCCAAACTGCGCGTTGATCGCCGGCCAGGTAAAATTCGGCCCCGGTTCGCCGCGATAATCAAAAGCCTCCCACACGAAATAGCCGGACACGTACGGGCGGGGGGCGTAATGAGTCCAGGTCCGCTCCGCGGCTGTGGGCGCGGCTGGTTTGCTCGCGTCGTAACTCGGCGAGTGCTGGTGGGCATTGTCTTCAAAATAGACTCCGCGCGTGCCGAAGGTGCTTCCGTCCTCGGTGCCGACAGACGCCTGTTGCGGGAACTGCGCATGGTACTGGTCGGTGTCGCCGTGGTTCCAATAATTGTATCCCATCACGTCAATGCTCAGGGAACTGCCATTGCCCCAGCCGCCGCTGATGGCCACCGTGAAGCGTCGCGTCGAATCCAGGCTCTGCGCAAAAGTCTGCATGGTTTGCATGATGCGCGTCCCCTTGGCGTTACCTTCGATGCCAAATTCCTCGTTGCCAAGGGACCAAATCACGATGCTGGGATGATTGCGATCCCGCCGCATCATGCTTTCCAAACCACTCAACTGCGCGGCGTTGATGCCCACGCGGCGGGTTTCGTCCATCACCATCATCCCCTGCCGGTCGCATTCGTCGAGGAATTCCGCCGCGGGCTGGCTGTGACTGGTGCGGATGGCGTTGGCACCCATTTTCTTAAGCTGGGCCAGCCGCCATACGTTGAGTTCATCCGGAATGGCCACGCCGACGCCGGCATGGTCCTGATGGACACACAACCCCTTGAGTTCCACGCGCTTGCCGTTGATGAAAAATCCCTGGTTGGCATCGAAACGGATGGTGCGGATGCCGAAGGGCGTCTCATACTGGTCCACCACCGCGCCGCCGCTGCTGACCGTGGTGACGAGTTTGTACAAGTAAGGGGATTCGGGCGACCACAGCTTGGGGTTGGATACGGCGAGCACGTTGGTGTAATCGGCCTTCGCGCCGGGTTTGAGCGAGAGATCCCGGGTCAGAGCGCGGGCGAAGGGCCTTCCCTCGGCGTTGAGAACGGTTTGCCCGACGGAAAAGGCGGCTTCGTTGGTTCCGTCGTTGGCGATGGTGGCGCGCGCCGTGATCGCGGCGGAATTGGTCTTGACATCAGTGCTGACGAAGGTGCCCCAGTGCGCGACATGCAGAGGCGCGGTTTTGGTCAGCCAGACATGCCGGTAAATCCCCGCCCCTTCATAGAACCAGCCCTCCTCCAGCGAGGCGTCCACCCGCACGGCAACGACATTGTTGCCCCCATAATTCAGGTAATCGGTTATGTCGTAGCTGAAACTGGAGTAACCGCTGGATTCCTGGCCCAGATAAAAGCCGTTGACCCACACGGTGGAATCGCGGAAGACCCCGTCGAATTCGAGGCTGATCTTCTTTCCCAGATCGGCATTGGGAATGGTGAACGACTTGCGATACCAACCCACGCTGTTTTGCGGGAAACTCCGGCCAATCGCCTTGGACCCGTGGCTCGCGGCCCCCCGGCTGTCAAACGGCATCTCCACCGCCCAATCGTGGGGCAGGTTCAAGGTGCGCCAAGCCCGGTCGTCAAAGTCCGTGGCCGCCGCGCCGGTGCTGTTGCCCGCCTTGGCGAAGTAATTGTTGTTGCCGCCCGGGGAGGGATCGAAGTCCTTGGACGGATCGTTGGCGTTGCCGAACGCAAAATGCCACCCCACGTCCATCAACAGCCGTTCCCGGTTGGCGGAGGCGCCGGGCGACAGCGCCGTTTGGGCCAGGGCCGGCCCGGCTTGGGCGATGGCAAGAGCGATGACAGCGGTGGCGGAGGCAAAATATCTTCTCATAAACATCTCCTCATAAAGTTGGTTTCAATGCTGAATTCGCGGACGATTATGCACAAACTCCGGCCCTTTGCAATCCTTTTTCCCGGCGGATTTTTGCAATGGCGGAGCACGAGATGGGGGTAAGCACGGTGGTCCATTCGGTGTTCTGCCGTTCAAAATCAGCTACATAGCCAGTCGCTTTGCCAGCGCGTCCAGCACCCGATTCATCTCGTCGTCCGTCAGCGCACCCAGTCGCCTCTCTAGCTTGATGGTCGAAACAGTTTGGATTTGTTGCAGGTGAAAGGCGCCTGGTTTCAGAAATGGCTTCGGAATGGAAAGTTCCCATCGGTTGCCACGCAACGCCGTCGTGTGCAGCAGCGTCGTGACAACATCCAACTCGTCATCGGCAGGCTCGCCGGTCAACAGCAAGGCGGGCCGCACTTTGGCAGCCAATCCAAAATCAATCATCCAAACCTCACCGGCCTTGATGACGGGCATCGTCCTCCTCCATGCGGTCGAGCATGGCCGCGCCCTCCAGCGCCGCCTGATTGCACAACTCAATATCCTGGTTCTGCGCCGCCAATTCGAGCAACCGCTGGCGCACGGATCGCAACTCCGTCTCCGTCAGCCTGGGCAATTCATTGATGATTTCCGTCGCACTCATTGCAAAAGTCTAATCTGAAATGCCGGTCTTGTCATGCAAAAATGGCGGGCAAAAATGGCGGGCGGAAAAAAAGCACTTATGTCACCCATTCCCAGCATTGGCAAGAGGGAGCGTCTGCGGATAAACTCGTCCGGTGGAAGCAGCCGATCGAATCATCCCGGCCAGGTCCCGAAGGGAAGTGATGGATTGGGGCCTGGTTCTGGCCAGCCAGGAAATCGAGGCCATGATCGTCAGGACCGAAGGAGGCTGGGCCTTGGTGGTGGAGGAGCGCGATTACGAGCGGGCGCAGGCTGCGCTCCGGCAATACCGGGCGGAAAATCGCGGCTGGCGCTGGAAACAACAGCTTCCCGGCTCGGGCCTTGTCTTTCACTGGGGCGCGCTGGTTTGGGTGGCGGCGATGGCGGCGTTTTATTATTGGACGATGGCGGCCTTTCCCCAGTTGCAAGGCGCGGGCGTGATGGACAACCGGCGCGTGGCGGCGGGGGAATGGTGGCGTCTTTTTACCGCCATCACCCTGCACGAGAATCTGCCGCATTTGGCGGCCAATGCCGCGACGGGTTTCTTGCTGCTGGGGCTGGCGATGGCTCGTTACGGGCCGGGTGTGGCCTTGCTCGCGGCCTTTCTGGCCGGGGCGGCGGGGAATGTCGCGAGCTTGGCAATCCATTCGGACGCAAGCCAGAGTCTTGGGGCGTCGGGAATGGTCACGGGAGCGCTGGGAATGCTCTCGGTTCATTCTTTCTCACTTTGGCGAAAATATCGGGCGGCCCGGGGTTTGATGGCGCGCGGGGCGGTGGCGGGCTTCCTGATTCTGGTGTTGATCGGGTTCGGGCCGGGCTCGGACATCGCGGCGCACCTCGGCGGCTTTCTGGCCGGGGCCTTCATCGGTCTGGCGTTGAACGCGGCGCGGCCTGCGATATGGCAAGGCGGCTGGGTCAATGTAGCCGGCGCGCTGGCGCTGGCGGCGCTGCTCACCATCGCGTGGCGGCAGGCCTTGGCCGGCTCCTGAGTCCTGCGCCGGGCAACTCGCTAATCTGCCCGGTTTCCATCGCGGCCGCTATGGCAGCACATGGTTCACCGGGTCAATCTGGCAAGTCGGCGCGGTCGAGCAGTTATTCAGGATGTAACTGGTGGCGAATGACTGGACCGGATCAATCGGGCAAACGGGAAGTTCCCCATTGCCCCGCCCCAGATAGGGCTGGATATTCGAAGCGGCGGGAACGGTCGTTCCAGTGGCACCGGTTTCCAGCGCCCATTGCTGTTGGGCGCCATCTATCATCCTCAGGTTGTCAATGCACAGGTTCTTTTGTGAGGTCGTGCGCGCGCGCAAAAGGTTGGGAATCGCGACGGCCGCCAGCAACCCTATAATAGCGACGACTATCATGATTTCCACCAAGGTGAACCCGCGCCGGCCATGTTTCATGGTCAGCATACTTTCATGGCTTTCCATTCGCTGCCGTGAACCGTGCGGGGGGCCTGTATATTATTAGGACATTAGTGTTCACAAATTGCCCACCGCAAGCTGCGAATCGCGCTTGTTTGGAGCGCAACCAGAGTAGAGCACGTTCCGTGCCCCCGCAAGCCCGAAAAATGGCTGGTACTGCCTTAATTCCATTGTTGTAGTGTCGGCGCGGCGCGCCGATGTCGAGCCACAGGCTCGACGCTACACCAAATAAGGCACTGCCCAATGTCTCGCCTCACCTCCCTTGGATCAGCGCCCGGAAGCGGTCGCCCAGGTGCTCGGGGTGCGTCAACGTTTGAAACTGCCGGACCCGGGTGGCCGTCCATTCCTCAGAACCCGCCGTGTCCCCCAGGCTGCGCCGGAAAATCTCCGTCAAGAACTTGGATTGGCGCGCCAACCCCTCCGTCCGCAATCCGGCCCCCTCCCCCGCCTGCCGCAGGACGGAGAAATTGACGTGCGCGGTGAGGTCCTGTTCGCCGGGACTGGCCAGGATATTCCCGGAAACCTGTTGCCCGGCATAAGCACGCAGGGTCCCGGTGACGCGCTCCGGGCGGAGCCATTCCTCCCCGTCCAGGCCGTAGTCCAAAGTGAGCAGTTTGCCGCATTCCAGGCTGGCGGCGGCGCGCTTCCACCATTGCGTGGCGGCGGGAGAAAGTTCGATGACAAATTCACCGGGCAACACCGCTTCCACTTCGGCGGGAAGGTCCGGCAGACACGACGCCGCTTCCTTTGACAGCGGCCCCTTTTGCCAGACGAAGCCGCTCCCCCCCCAATCCACGCGCCACTCCAGCCACTGTTTGCCGGCGGCGTCCCAGCACAGGCGGTGCGCCGGCATGGCGTCGAGCAATTCGTTGGAAAAAATGACGCCCCGCACCCGGCTCAGCCCCGGCTCGCCGAAGCCGCTCGTCCATCTCACATTTGCGAATTGTTTTTCCAGTTTTGCTTCCTGCCAGGCGCGGCGGACGGGCGACGGCTCGACCACCCAGTATTCCAAGCCCGCGAAAATACGCGGGCGGTGCTGGCGCAGCCAGCGCAGAATATCCAGCGCCAACTGCCCATCGTGCGCGCCCGCCTCCACCAGTTGCCAATGGCCCGGCGGCGCGATGCTCTCCAGCCATTGCGCGAATTGGAACGCCAGCAACCCGCCAAACACCGGGCCGACGCTGACGCTGGTGAAAAAATCCCCGCGCCGGCCCATTTCCCGCGGCCGTTCATAATACCCGCAGCCCGGCGCATAGAGCGCCAGTTCCATGAACCGCGCGAACGGGACCGCCCCGTTCCGCGCGATTTCCTCCCGAATGTCAGAGGCGGGCCGTTGCATTCCACAGCAGACTTCTACTTCAAGCTCACATCCCAAACCCTGGAGAAGCGGGATTGGCCTTGCGGCCCTTCCACCGAGAGCACGACGGTATAAGCCCCGGCCGCCTTGTAGGCATGGATGGGATTTTGCTCGGCGGAAGTGTCGCCGTCGCCAAATTCCCACTTCCGGGAGGTAATCTGGCCGATGGATTGGTCCTTGAACGCCACCAACCGCCGGTCCATGTCCACTATTTGAAACGTCCAATGGGCGTCGAGCGGTTTGACGAATTGCGGTTCCAACGGCATGAGTTTGAACTGGCACAGGTAATCCGCGTTGCCAAAAAACGGGTGATGGCGCGAAAGGTTCCAGAATCCGCTGCTGCTGCCGCGCGAATTCGGGTCCATGTAATCAATCACCGCCCAGGAAAGGCCGATGATCTTGTTCTCCGTCAGGACCGATTCGACGGCGCGTTTCGGGCCTTCGGCGCCGGCGTAATCGAAGGGGGTGATCCAGAATTCCAAAACCAGATGCCCCGCCTGGCCGGGCCGGAAGTTGTAGGAACAGGCGTGGTTGGCGTAAGGCAGGTCCTTGACCCATTGTTGGGGTCCCCAAAACATGCACCAATCCTTGCCCTCCGCCGGAGTGAAAATGTGGTAGTTTTGCGCGTGCGCGTTTTGCAGCGTCATATAGGTCTCCCACCGGCCCAGGATGTCGCGATTGGTCTCAAATTCCTGCTCAAAAGGGCCGCCCGACAGGTCGCCGTCCACCACAATTTCGAAAATGTCGTTGTGCAAATCGGGCCGTGAAAAATCCCAATAATCCTTGTCCGCCTCATATAGAAAATAGAGCCGGTTGAGTCCCTTGACCCAGCCGACCCTGACCCGCACGTTGAGGTGTTTCGGGTCATTGGTTTGGTTGCGAATGTCGTCCACCAACTGGTCCGAGCCGGTGACGTAAGATTCGGGCACGATGTCCCAATCATTGGTCTTGCCGTCAATGGTGGGGATCTTGTCCGGGGGGAACTGGAAAACCTTGAACGTGACATTCGTCCGGTCCAGGGCCGGGGCGGAATTGCAGAGCAGCAGCAGCGCGGCGAGCAGCGGAATATATTTGAGTATTTTCATGTTGTTGGCGGGTCTATGGGCGAATTGCCCGGATTCTTGTGGCGGATTGCGCCACGGACAGGGGGTTGTGGTTGTGACTATCACGGTGTCCATTGGGCGAGGATAAGCCGCCAGCCTTCGGCCATCAAGTCTCCATGATCTCGAATTGGAGTTGGTTTTCGACCGCGAAATGCGAAATCCATACTGGAATGGTGGAGTATTGGAGTGATGGATTGGCGGGCATTTTGGTTAAAAAATAACTTGATTAGCCTTTACTGGGCTTGATTGAAAAAGAACGGCTTTGCGCTTAAACAGTTCATGGAAAGGCACTTGTGTTGATTTTGATCATGAATTGGTCAAAATGGAGCTAAAAGGCACGCCCGCAGCGATGAAGTCATAACTATACTAATTGAATAGAGTATCTAATGAATCCCTCCATCTTCCATCCTCCACCCTCCATCTTCCATCCTCGTCCTAGGTTTCTCACGCTGGCGATTCAACCATAGGTTCTAATTTTTGTCAAGCCCTTTCTGGAAGAAAATCGGCAATGACGGAGTGGTGGAGTGATGGAGTGATGGAGTGGTGTGGGGGGATGGCTGGCCTGGGATCGGGCCACGGCGATTTCGGGGAGCGCGTGCGTCTCGCACGCCGTGTTTGGCGTCCCGCCAAACACAGTCCCCCCGCTGATTTGAACAGCAGCGCGCGGAGGCAACGGAGAGCGTAGCGGCGTTCGGCAGAACGCCGCATGATGGGTTTGCACAGACAGCTTGCGAAGGAAACGAAGCGGGGCGGGGAAAAAGGCTAAAGGCTAAAGGCTGAAGGCTGAAGGCTGAAGGCTGAAGGCTGAAGGCTAAAGGCTAAAGGCTGAAGGCTGACGGCTGAAGGAGGAATGGGATTTGAACAGGAGCGCGCGGAGGCAACGGAGAAGTCTTGCCGATTCTCACGGAAAAAGCAGTTTGACCCCGGATGCGGATGAAACCGGATTGGGAACAGCTTGCGAGAAGGACAACAAAAATGTGAAGTGAACAATCTGTTGGGCGACGCCTCGGCATTCCTGCGCCTGAAGCAGGAAAATACGGGATTCCGAGGACTGCGCCCCTTCTGAATTACGAAATACCAATTTCCTAGGACCCTTTCATTTCACTGTTGCTGCGGGAGTGAAACAGGGAATGAGAGGGAATATCCCTTTGTAAAAGAGATGATTCTGTGGTAAAGGTAAGAGCATTGTGCAAAACCATTTCAAAAACCAATTCGTCCTCTATTTTCTCATGTTTCTTGCCTGCGAAGCCGGTGCGCAGACGTTGGTAACAGTGCCGTTCCTGCCCGACCAGTTCTCTGTCTTTAACATCTACGGTTCGACCACATCCAACCGCACGCTCAACTTGATGTTGCCGGATCCCAATCTGATTGCGCTCAGTCCCCCGGATCCTTTCACGGCCGATTCCACCGCCCTCTACTACACCAATACGGAGGTGCAAAATTTTGCTCCGTACGGCTTGGCTGGTCAGTCGTGGGGCTCCCTCGTGCTGGATGAGAATCCCTACAGCGTCACCTGTGTTTTTGGCCCGGATGAATTCGGTCAGGTGTCAGGCTCCGCTGGCGTTGGGATGAGTTTAGTGGCCGAC